>JGI12635J15846_10000997_pt1 | contig 24801 bp, 19 predicted proteins | sample BlaSpr_A8_OM2_M2_FD_15846 | JGI IMG/M metagenome (IMG submission 15846) | reverse complement strand
AGTTGCCCATTCGGGGTGGTCATGGATTCCTCGCTGCGGCTCGATGCCGGCAAAAAAGCGATTCGGGGGGGGCACGAAACTCCCGCGCCCCTGGAACCTCAATGCCTGGAAGCCGCTGTCTGCTTAGCCAATCCCCTCGAACAGGATTGTCGAGATGTAGCGCTCGCCGGAATCGGGCAGCACGGTGACGATAGTTTTGCCCGCAAATTCCGGCAACTTCGCCAAACGCACCGCGACGGCCGCGGCCGCTCCGCAGGAAATGCCAGAGAGGATGCCCTCTTCGCGAGTCAGCCGCCGAGCCATCTCGACAGACTCCTCGTTGGTCACCTGCTCAACGCGGTCGATCAGATCCAACTCCAAATTCTTGGGTACGAAACCCGCGCCGATGCCCTGGATCTTGTGCGGGCCGGGCACTGGCGTCTGGCCCGCCCGCGTTTGGGTAATTACCGGACTGGCAACCGGTTCGACCGCGACCGAAAGTATTTTCTTTCCTTTGGTGTTTTTGATGTAGCGGCTGACGCCGGTGATGGTGCCGCCGGTGCCCACGCCGCTGACAAAAATGTCGACCGCCCCGTCAGTGTCGTTCCAGATTTCCGGCCCGGTGGTAGCTTCGTGAATCGCCGGGTTGGCCGGATTATCAAACTGCTGCGGCAGAAAAAAGTGCTGCTTGTCGGATTCGTAGATATCCGTTGCCCGTTTGATCGCGCCCTTCATTCCTTCCGGCCCGGGTGTCAGCACGAGAGTCGCGCCAAAGGCTGCCAGTACGCGCCGGCGTTCCAGCGACATCGTTTCCGGCATGGTCAATGTGATTTTGTATCCGCGGGCCGCGGCCACAAACGCCAAGGCGATCCCGGTGTTACCGCTGGTGGGCTCCACGATCTCCTGCCCGGCCTTCAAAGCCCCGCGCTTTTCCGCGTCCCAGATCATTGCCGCCCCGATGCGACACTTCACTGAGTACGCTGGGTTTCTCCCCTCGATCTTCGCGAGCACGGTGGCTTTGGCGCCGTCGGTGACGCGATTCAGTTTGATCAGGGGAGTTCGTCCAATACTCAGAGAGTTGTCGGCATAGATATTTGCCATGATGTACCTCAGTAGAGTGAATTTGCTGTATCGGGACAGCAGATTAAGTATAGAACTCTAACGCCAGGAACGGCAGCTTGTATGTATCTAAAACTTTGATGCTTCAAAACAGTTTTAGTGCTGATTAAACTGCGCGAGACATTGCTCTCTTTCTGGCTTCGGAGTAGCTTACCGCATACTCCAATCTGCAGGACCGAGGTGCTTGCTTGCCAATTTCCGCTGTCGATGCCATAAGTCCTGCGTTTCAGCATGCCAAGCAGCAGCTCTTTCAACCGTTCCGCTTCGGCCAATGGTCGCGTCTGGCGGTGGTTGGATTGCTGGCGGGAGAACTGGGCTCCGGGGGAGGATTCAACACTAATTTCAATTTACCCTCCACACATCGCCACGGGGGAACGGAGCAGTTTCTTAGTCTGGGCTGGCCCAAGCTGCTAGGCGACCACCCATTAATGTTTGCCAGCCTGATCGCTTTTCTGGTGGTGGCTGCGATTGGCTTGGTTGTGCTCTTCACTTACATTGGCAGCGTGATGCGGTTCATTCTGTTCGATAGCATCGTGGCCAAAGAATGCTACATCCGCAAAGGATGGGTTAGACGGCGGCGCGAGGGCCGTCTGTTGTTTGTGTGGCAGATTACTTTGATGCTGTTAAGTTTCGTGACGTTCTTCATCCTGATCGGCATTCCAGCGGCGTTTGCATGGGGTCTTGGCTGGTTCGCGCATCCGGCCGAGCACATACTGGGGCTGGTGCTGGGCGGCATCTTGCTGTTCCTGGTGTTCCTTGCCGTGGTTGTGGGCTTCGCTGTGGTCCATGTGATGACCAAGGACTTTGTGGTCCCGCAAATGGCGCTGGAAAACATAAGCGCTTTTGAGGGATGGAGCAGGTTATGGTTGTGGCTGAAGGCGGAGAAGGGCGGCTACGCCGGATACATCGGCATGAAGATCGTGCTGGCCGTGGCCGCTGGCATCGCGGTGACCATTATTTCGCTGATTGTGATTGTGGTGCTGCTGATCCCCATCGGCGGTATCGGAGCGATCACCTTGTTGAGCGTGAAAGCGGCAGGGGCGACATGGAACGTCTATACCATCACGCTCGCCGTTGCCGCGGCGGGCATTGTGCTGGCGATTCTTATGTTTGTGATTTCGATGATCTCCGTGCCAGCCGTCGTGTTTTTCCCGGCGTATTCCCTATATTTCCTGGCGGCGCGGTACCCGGCTTTGGCCGACCTGCTCTGGCCCCGGCTGCCAGCCCCGGTCACACCCGGTGAGGCGGGGTTGACCTAAGTTCTTTTGGTTTATCCATGGCGGCACAACGGAATTCCACTCAAAAGCGTGCCGAATGCTCACAACCATTGAGCCAGGGTCCGTCGAAATCATTGAGAGGAGGATTCCCATTCGTTCCCGGCTGGATTGCGGTGGGTTACACTCTCCGATAGACTCTGTCAAAGGCGAGCCGCAACGAGCGTGGTGGCGGATTTTCGGTTCCACCGTGTAACAAGCAGCGTCCTCGCGTAGACGATTCTGGAGAAGAGAATGACGACCGAAGCGAACACCAGGATGCAGCGGCCCCTCGACACCGTTGACCCTCAAATAGCGGACCTGCTGCGTGATGAAGCGGTGCGCCAGGCCACCGGGCTGGAGCTGATCCCCTCCGAAAATCTCGTCTCCGAAGCCGTGCTGGAGGCGATGGGCTCCATCTTTACGAATAAATACGCGGAGGGTTACCCGGGCAAGCGCTACTACGGCGGCTGCGAATTTGCCGACAAGGTCGAACAGCTGGCCATCGACCGCGCGAAACAGCTTTTTGGCGCGGATCACGCCAATGTGCAGGCGCACTCCGGCACGTCAGCCAACGTAGCGGTGTACATGTCCGCGCTGAAGCCAGGCGACACGGTGCTCGGTATGGCGCTGGCGCATGGCGGTCATCTGACGCACGGGCACCCGCTGAACTTCTCCGGCCGGATGTACAAGTTCGTTGAATATCACGTGCGTCAGGAAGACGAGCGGATCGACTACGACGAAATCGAAAAGCTGGCGCAGGAGCACAAACCGAAGATGATCGTTGCGGGCGCCAGCGCGTACTCGCGAATCATCGAATTCGAACGCATCGCGAAAGTGGCCAAGGCTGTCAGCGCGATTTTTTTTGTGGACATGGCGCACATCGCGGGCCTGGTAGCGGCGGGAGTGCACCCTAGCCCCGTACCTCACGCCGATATCGTTTCCACTACGACGCACAAGACCTTGCGCGGCCCTCGCGGCGGCATGGTGCTTTCCAGGGCGTCCTTCGCGAAGGAGATCGACAAGCTCACATTCCCCGGCACCCAAGGCGGCCCGCTGGTGCATACCATCGCGGCCAAGGCTGTGTGCTTCAAAGAAGCGATGGAGCCATCCTTTATCGAGTATCAGAGGCAGGTGGCCGCGAATGCCAAGGCCCTGGCGAATGCGATTTCGCGCCACGGCTTCCGCGTGGTTTCCGGCGGGACGGACAACCACGTTTTCCTGGTTGAGGTTCATCCGCGCGGCATCACCGGCAGCGACGCGGAAAAGGCTCTCGACCGTGCGGGCATCACCGTGAACAAGAATGCCATCCCGTTCGATCCCCTGCCGCCGATGAAGGCGGGCGGCATCCGGCTCGGGAGTCCCTCGGTCACCACGCGCGGCATGAAGGAACCGGAGATGGACCTCATCGCCAACGGCGTCGCGGAAGTTCTCACCCACATCGGGGACGCCGGCGTGGAACAGAAAGTTCGCAAGCAAGTTGCTGAACTCGCAGCACGCTTCCCCATTTACGAATCGCGCACCCGGGCCGCGGCCACGCACGCGCGCGTCTGAAATTTCGGGGTCGCCAAGCACGCCGACATTCCTGTAGCTCACCCCTTCGAGGGGTGAGGGGTTTCACCGCATCGCAAAGGTTCCACTGCGTCGGCAAGATCGCGCCGTTGCAAAGCAAACCCTCAGGCCTGAAAGGCCTGAGCTACAATCCGAAACAGCATGAGCGAAAAAAAACATAAGTTGCAGGACATTGTCCGCACCACTGCCGAGTTTGAAAAATGGGCCACTCGCCACGTCCACATGATCCCATCCGACGTGAAGCTGAAGCACCAGAACATGGCCAAGGCGGCGTTCCCGTTTTTTCGCGCCACGTTTTACCGCTGGGCCCAGTGGTGGCCGCTTATCTGCCCGCATCTGGCGCGCGCGCCTCAGGTTCTCGCGGTCGGCGATTTGCACGTGGAAAATTTTGGCACGTGGCGCGACCTGGAAGGCCGCCTTATCTGGGGCGTGAACGATTTCGATGAGGCTTGGCCGGCCTCTTACGCGGCAGACCTGGTTCGCCTGGTATCGAGTTGCTACCTGGCCATCGAAGAGGAGCACCTTTCCATCACCCGAAAAAAGGCTTGCCGGGCCATCGAGGAGGGCTACCGCGATTCCCTGGCGAAGGGCGGCGGCCCTTTTGTGCTCGCGGAACATCACCGATGGTTGCGATTGGTGGCGCTCAACAAGCTTCGCGATCCGGTAGTTTTTTGGAAAAAGATTCTGGCCTGCCCCAGGTACAAAGGAATGCTTCCAAAGGACGTGTGGAAGCTGGTGCACGCTTTGATGCCGCTGCGCACGTTGAACTACGAGCTTAAATCGCGCATTGCCGGCCTCGGCAGCCTGGGCCATCCGCGGGTCCTTGCGCTTGCCACTTGGGATGGCGCGCACATTGTGCGTGAGGCTAAGCAACTCACTCCTTCGGCATGGATCTGGGCCAGGAAACTGCACACGACGCAGATTCTGAGCCGGAAACTGGTCGCAATCGCCATGCGCATCCGCGATCCCCACGTCCATTTTGCCGATCACTGGATCGTTCGCAGGCTGGCCCCGGATTGCTGTCATATTGAAATTAGCAGTCTCCCTGAGGAGCGGGACCAAGAGAAGATGCTCTATTACATGGGTTGGGAAACCGCCAACATCCATCTTGGCAGCCGCAAAGCCATCCGGGCGATCCGGCGCGACCTCGCCCATCGGAAAGACCGCTGGTTGCACAAGTCGGCGAAGGCCATGCTCAAAGCCACGCTGAACGATTGGAAAGTCTGGCGGCGCAAGAGCGGTTCCCTGCCTTCGTCCAAGTGAAATCCTGCAAAAACCTGGAGTTCGTGGTTTCCGGCCAGTCCCGTTGGCCACTCTCCGCCTGTGTCCCCCTCATCACTAGAACTTGAAGACGTTGGACGAATTCTGTCCTCCGGGTCAGTAGATTCCGAAATTCCATCCCCGTAACGTAATGAAGGACCGGCAAATGCCAACTTCCTCGGCCAACTCGCTCTCCTTCAAGTCACGGAAAGAAAAGCGCATTCTCTGCCCCTTCTCGAGCGCTTTTCTCCCCGGGCGAGATGCGCCTGACCCAGCGACGGAAGTTGTCTGCTCCCCGGGGAATCCTGCCAATGACTGAGGTGGAACTATGATGGATACGGAAGCCTTCAAAGAATTCAAGACCGGGCTCACCCTCCTCCGAGACAATTACGCGAACCGGGCTCTGAATCACATTCAGAAAGCCGCTGAGCTGGAAAAAAACAATCCCTACTATATGTCCTACCTGGGCGTCGCGCTGGCCCGTACGCAGCAAAAATGGGCCGATGCCGAGCGCCTGTGCGACGGCGCCGTGCGCATCAAGCGCAACCAGGCGCAACTCTACCTCAATCTAGCCGAAGTCTACATGGCCGCGGGACGCAAGGAAGATGCCCGCGATGCCCTGATCGCCGGCATGAAATTTGCGCGGCGCGACGTCCGGCTGAGCATTGCCATGGCCAAACTGACCCCGCGCCGGCCGCCCGTGTTCACCTTTCTGGGGCGCAAGCACCCGATCAACCGGCATTTCGGCCTGCTGCGGCACCGGACGCTTTCGGTGCTTGGCAAGGGCTGAACTGCAACGACTTTCCCCACCCCCCAAACGCGGAAAGGGCGGATGGCTTCGGCCACCCGCCCTTTTCGTTTTCAATAGCTCTAATGTCTTAGGGAGTTACCTGCCGCTCGTCGAATAGCCGCTGCCAAATCCACCGGGGAGTCCCATCTCCATCAGGATCTTGAAGCCAACGCCGAACAACCCGTTGGGCAGAGGGTCGCGGCGGACGACTTCGGCCAGGTATTCGTGGCTCATGGACGCGGGCTCTTTCGAGTAGGGCATCGTTACGAACAACCGCATGCCGACTTCGTACGTGGTCACGCTGGACTGGAAAAAGACCCCCGAACGAGAAACGCTGAGGGTGCCGCGGATATCTTCGAACGGGTCGCGTTCCGGGTCCGAGGGCCGAATCCTCATCAATTGGGTGAATTTGCAACGCCGGCTGCCGCGCCGTTCGGATTGCTTGGAGTGCGCGGTCGCGATGCCGCCTGGAGTGTTGGTCTTCGTCATGAGGTCGACCGGGGACGCCATAAGAGCCTGCCTTTCACGAATAAATCCGAATTCCCCTAGTAGTGAAAACTAGTGAATACAAGATAGCGGGAATTCACCGGAAAACCTATAGCGTGACGGTACTCGGCAAAAAGTAGGACGTCCCACACCCGATGGTAGTACGAAAGTACCAGCACGACAATATTGCCGGCTGGTGGTGTTTCGCCTCCCTCTGGAAGAGGGTCAATTTCCGATGATTTGACTACGCAGGGGTCGGCCTACGCGCGAAGCGGCGAGGTCACCAAAATCTTTTTGTTTTGGGCATCTTCGTCAGTTGTCCAGCTTGGTCAGAATCGGGCCAAGCAGATACGCAGAAAAGAAACCAACCAGATAGATAGCTGCTGATACCCAGAGCAACACCCTGCTGAACTTGCTGGCTGCTTCGCAGGCCGATGGATTATCAGGTGCGCAGGATTTCGCTTTCAGCCGTGGCGAAACGTAGTACATGTTCAGAAAGCTCAATGCAATCAAGAGACCCGAAACTGCAAATGTCCACTGCTTGTGTCTTGATAGTGTCACCAACCAGGGCAAAGATGACAGGGTTGCTGCAACCGATGCGCCCAATCCCGCAAGCACAAGAAGTGACGGCAGGGCACAGCACAGCAGTGTGGCGAGAGACGTAAACAGCGAGAAGTAGCTGAGCATGGAGGAAGACGCACTCTTCTTGGCAACTGGATTCACGTTACTCTTCCCCCTTGATAGAGTGGTATCGGATCGCATCTGGAACCTTTCCTTTTGCGGCTTCGTTCAGTATCCCTTCAACCAAAACCAGCTTGTCAACCATCGCGTTCACGTTGGCAGTCTGCGGATTGTCAGGAAGCAGGCTCACCAGGTCATTTGAGCCGGAAACCCGCAACTGTGGTTGACCATTCACTAGTACAATTTTCCCCGCAACGTTTACGTTGGACGGTTTCATGGTGAATCCATTCTTGGTGATGGCTTCTTGCAACTGCTTGAACGTGACCGTGTTTCCTGGCTTCATCTTCACGTTGGCACGACCCTTTTCAAGACTCACATCAACAGCGTCAACTCCGGAAACTGACTTCAATGACACGCGCACGGCGTGAGCGCAGACTTCTCAATCCATGCCAAAAATAGAAATCTCAATTGACCTGATTTCTGCCTGTGCTGACGCAGCGAGCAAAGCAAGAGCCGCGAGTAGCAGGGTGAACTTCTTCATGGCTTCTCCTTATTGACGTGATGTTGAAAAAGCAGAAAACTGAAATTGATTGCGAATCGAACACGTTCCCTCGGATAAAGCGAGCCGACATTTTGATAGATCGGGAATTGTGCTCCGAAGCTCACCGTATAGTTGCGGTAGATTCCCAATGCAGACGGACCAAGGAAAACCTGACTTGCTTGCGTTTGCGGGACGCTGGTGTTGCCTTGCAAGAACTGGTTTGAACGCTCCCCTACCAGTTCACCGAACAGACGCCAATCCCATTTGTCTGGAGGTCTCCGCCATTTCGGTGGACGATAGCCATACACCAAGCTGTAATCGAGTACGTTCGGATGCTTGTCACCGTTGTGCTGATAGAAATTCGTGAAGGTGGCGCCGAGCCAAATGTAGTGACTGCGTGATGCCATCCCAGTGACGGCACCAAACATTGTGCCAGGTGCGTTTGTGGTGTTGGCTATGCCCCTGAAGCCGGATTGCGGTCCCGGAACCGCCAGGCCTGTGAATGCCGTACTTTCAAACCGGGTGCCCACCTTTGTGGCACGATGCTGGAAACGCCAAGCCAGCTTCGCATCGAAGTCATCCCCGGGTTGGATTCTTGTTGGGGTTAGTGATGCACTCCCCAAAACGGCCGGTGCTGTGAAAAAGAGCGACAAATGTGGAGTAAAACCATACCCAATTTGCTCGCGGAAGGATGCCTGCGAACCGGAATCGTTGGTGCGGCCAAAGACTCCTGTGTCAAAGCTCCATTCGCCGGCGGAGTTTGTGGGTGTTGCGAGTCCGAAAACCGGCCCATGACCGTCAGCGAACGCAGCCAAAGGCAAAAACAATACAGCAATAGCGAGCATTATCATGCGAATCATGATTCCTCCGGTGTTTCCTCAGACACACAACTACGTGAACCTGCGTGAGTGGGCGAACAGCCGGAAGTTCAGATTCTAAGGATCGTTTGCAAACCGGGCGGTGAGATCGGAATAGGTGAGGGCGTGACTCGAATGCTGTCGAAAGCGATATCAGCGTTGGAATTGGTGAAAAGAGTTGAAACGTTAACCGGAACCGGCGATACATGCACTTGCTGATGCTGCACAATCATCGCAACCGATTGAGTTACGCTCACCGTGGTCTTGCAGCAGGAGTGATTGCCAGCATCCATATCGCAGTTGCCTGCCATTTTCTTGCAGCAGGCCATTTCAGCATCCGTCATGGCAGGGGTTGGGAGGCAGGTGAGCAGTGAAGCTGTCGCTAACAGCATTGCCAGCATGAATAGGATGGGGCGACGGAAGCTCACGAATAAAATTCTACAGCTTGGGAGATGCCGCGTAAAGCGGCTTCTGTTATCTGCAAGATCCCCAACTCTCGGCTAATGCATTACAAAAGGGCGCGCCAATCGGAAATTGGCCAATTACCCTTCCGCTCAGAATGTTGGCTTCCCCGGGCGACTTGTGCGATTCTCTACGTTACTTTTGCCGAGGACGTGGCACTGATGATGAAGCGTTTCAAGGATTTGTCTGAAAAAGAGATTCTGGCCGTGGCCATTTCCAACGAGGAAGAAGACGGCCGCATTTACGGCGAATTTGCGGATGCCCTTCGCGACTCCTACCCCGCGACGGCGGAAATGTTCGAAGAGATGCGCGTGGAAGAGGCCGGCCACCGCGACCGGCTACTGGCATTGTTTCGCCAGCGCTTTGGCGATCACATTCCCCCCATCCGCCGCGAAGATGTGCGCGGATTTCTGAGCCGGCGCCCGGTGTGGATGATGCGGCCGCTTGGAGTGAAGGTCGCGCGGCGCCAGGCGGAAATCATGGAAATGGAGGCCAGCCGCTTTTATTCGCGCGCGGCGAGCCTCACCACTGACGCTCCCCTGCGCGAGTTGCTGAACATGCTTGCGGATGAAGAGCGGAAGCACACGCGCGCGGCCGGCGAATACGAGGAAAAGCACCTCACCGAGAAAGCCAAGTCCGACGAATCGGAATCGCACAAGCGCTTGTTTATGCTGCAGTTCGTGCAGCCCGGACTCGCCGGGTTGATGGATGGGTCCGTCTCCACGCTCGCGCCGCTTTTCGCGGCCGCTTTTGCCACGCACAAGAGCTGGGATGCGTTTCTTGTCGGCATGGCCGCCAGCCTGGGCGCCGGCATTTCGATGGGCTTCGCTGAATCGCTCTCGGATGATGGCTCGCTGACGGGCCGCGGCTCGCCGTGGATTCGCGGCACGGTCACGGGATTGATGACCACTGCGGGCGGGCTTGGCCACACCTTGCCATTCCTGATTGGGGATTTCCATCTGGCCGTTGGCGTGGCGATTGCGGTGGTTATGGTCGAGCTCGGCGTCATCAGCTTCATTCGCCACCGCTATATGGACACGCCATTTCTGCAAGCGGCGTTTCAGGTGATCGTGGGCGGTCTGCTCGTCTTCCTCACCGGCTGGCTCATCGGCAGTTCGTAATTGCCAATGACCTGTCTTTCTCAGAAGAAAAGAAAAATTCTCTAGTTCTCGAGCATTCTTTTGATTGCGTGCGCGTCAGTTGTTGTGACTTCCAGGCTTGTCGTCCAGACTGCAACGAAGGCCGATCGGATTGTGGTCGAAAAGAACAAACGAACACTTACATCTTTGAGGGGTGAGGGTTTCCACTGCGCCGGCGAGATTGCATCGTTGTGGTGAAAAACCTCAGGGGTAGAGGGCCTGAGCTACAGTTGGATTAATCGTCGGAGTGGGCGGGGACTGGCGTTACCGTTGGGCGGCGGAACGAGGAGCGCAACCAGGCTTGCAGCCGGTCCATGTAGATGTACACGACCGGCGTCGTGAAGAGCGTAAGCATCTGGCTTAGAATCAGGCCGCCGACGATGGTGATGCCGAGGGGCTTGCGAATTTCCGAGCCCGCGCCGGTGCCCAGCGCCAGCGGCAAAGCCCCAAACATCGCCGCCATGGTGGTCATCATGATCGGGCGGAAGCGCATCAATGCCGCGCGGTAAATCGCCTGGTCCGGCGGAGTATTCTCTTCCCTTTCGACCTGCACGGCGAAATCGATCATCAGAATCGCGTTTTTCTTCACGATCCCAATCAGCAGGATGATTCCGATAATCGCGATAATGCTCAAATCCATTTTCATCAATTGCAGCGCCAGCAGCGCGCCGATTCCCGCGGAGGGAATCGTGGACAAAATGGTGACGGGGTGAATGAAGCTCTCGTAGAGGATTCCCAGAACGATATATACAGCGGCGAGCGCGGCGAGGATCCAGATGGGCTGGTCCTTCAGCGAATCCTGAAACGCCTGCGCCGTCCCCTGGAAGGTGGCGTGCACCGAGTTCGGCACGCCCAGTTGGCGCATCGCCAGTTGGATATGTTCCACCGCCGGACCGAGGGAAGCGCCCTGGGCCAGGTTGAAGGAAAGCGTAATTGCCGGAAAAATTCCCTGGTGATTCACGGAAAGCGCGGTGTTGGAGTGCTCGTAATGTGCGAAGGAGCTGAGCGGCACAAGCTTCCCGGTGTTCGAAGGCACGTAAATATATTTCAGGCCGTCGGGATTTTCCTGGTAGTTCGGCGCAACTTCGAGAACCACATGGTATTGATTCAAGCCTTTGTAAATTGTGGAGACCTGCCGCTGCCCGAAGGCATCACCCAGCGCGTTGTCAATGTCCAGGACCGAAACGCCGAGGCGCCCTGCGGTGTCGCGATCAATGGACAAATACGACTGCAAGCCTCTGTCTTGCTGGTCAGAATTAATGTCTCGTAGTTCCGGAACCTGCCTCATGCGCGCCATGATAATCGGCGCCCAGTGATACAGGTCCTCCAGATTGTCCGCTTGCAGCGTGTACTGGTATTGCGCTCCGCCGAACCGTCCGCCTACGGAAACGTCCTGAACCGATTGAAAGAAGAGCGACGCACCGGGAATTCCCGCGGTCTTCTTCCGGAGCCGCGCGATCACCTGGTCGGCGTTGATCTTGCGCTCATCGATGGGCTTCAACTGCGCAAACATGCGGGCCGTGCTGGTGCCGTTGCCGCCGCCGGTGAAGGAAGTTACCGTGTCGATCGCTGGGTCCTGCATCACGATATCCGAGAAGGCGCGCATCTTTTTGGACATCTCGACGAAGGAAGTGTCCTGATCCGCCTGGATGAAGCCCGCGATTCGTCCGGTGTCCTGCTGCGGGAAAAACCCTTTGTTGACGTGGCCGAACATGTAAACGCTGAGCGCGGCGGTGAGAATCGTCACGCAGAGAATCAGCGGCTGCTGGCTTAAAACCCAGCGCAGGGCGTGGTCGTATCCTTTCAACATTCCATTGAACGCGCCCTCGGAAATACGATAGGCAAGGCCGTGCTTCTTGTTGACGTCGTGGCGCAAAAAGCGCGCACAGAGCATCGGCGTGGTGGTCAGCGAAACGAACATGGAGACCGCGATCGCCACGCTTAAGGTAACGGCAAATTCCCGGAAAAGCCGGCCGACGATTCCGCCCAGCATCAGAATCGGGATAAACACGGCCACTAGCGACGCGCTCATGGAAAGCACCGTGAATCCAATTTCGCTGGAACCCCTCATCGTCGCCGGATACGCGGGCATTCCCGATTCCATGTGCCGCGCAATGTTTTCGATGACCACAATCGCGTCGTCCACCACGAAGCCGGTGGAAATGGTCAGCGCCATCAGTGATAAATTGTCCAGGCTGTAGCCCAGCAGGTACATCACGCCGAACGTTCCCACCAGCGAAAGTGGCACTGCAACGCTGGGGATCACCGTCGCCCAATAATTCCGCAGGAACGCAAACACCACCAGAATCACCAGAATGATGGAAATGATCATGGTGCGTTCCACTTCGTGCACCGAGGCGCGAATCACCAGCGTGCGGTCGATCACCACGTCCAGCTTCAGCGACGGTGAAATTGAGGAACGCAACCACGGCAGGTCCGCTTTCACTTTGTCCGCCGTCTCGATCATGTTCGCGCCGGGTTGCCGGAAAATCGCGATGATCACGCCGGGCTTCCCGCCGGGGAGCCCCAGGTTGCGGATGTCTTCGACGGAATCTACCACCGTGGCGATGTCCACCAGGCGCACCGTCGCGCCGGCGTGCCCCCCGACGATCAAGGGCTCGTACTCGTAAGCCTTGAAAAGCTGATCGGAATCGGAGACCGCAAAGGTGCGGTCCTTATCCGAAAGCGCGCCCTTGGCGAGATTTGAGTTGGATGATTGCAAGGCCTTGCGCACCTGCTCCAGGCTGATGCCATAGCTGTTGAGCTGCTGCGGGTTCACCTGTACCCGGACCGCCGGACTCGAAGAACCCCACACAAAAACCTGCCCAACGCCATCCACTTGCGACAGTTTTTGCGCCACGACGGAATTCGCCGCGTCGTAAATCTGGGCGATGGGAATCGTGTCGGAAACCAGCGACAGCAGTAACACCGGCGAGTCCGCGGAGTTCACCTTGCGGTAGGTCGGTTGGTTGGGCATGTCCGCGGGGAGTTGGCTGCGTGCCGCGTTGATGGCGGCTTCCACATCGCGCGCGGCGGCATTGATGTCGCGATTCAAATCGAATTGCAGCGCGATGCCCGTGTTGCCGAGGGTTGAGGTCGACGTCATCTGCGTGACGCCGGCAATGCGGCCGAACTGGCGCTCCAAAGGAGTAGCCACCGCCGATGCCATCGTTTCGGGGCTTGCTCCAGGAAGGCTTGCGCCGACGCCGATCGTCGGCAAATCCACCTGCGGCAGCGGCGCAACGGGAAGGAATCGGAACGCAATCGCCCCCGAAAGAAAAATCGCGATGGTGACCAGCGAGGTCGCCACCGGCCTGCGGATAAACGGAGCGGAGAAGTTGGACTGGAAATTCACGCCCTAGTCTCCCGTGGCCGGCTCGTCGATGGGATTCGAAATTCCGAGGTGCAGGCGGTTGGCCAGCCAGTCAAAGGCCAGATAAACCACCGGCGTGGTGTAAAGCGTAAGCAATTGGCTCAGGATCAGGCCGCCGACGATGGTGATTCCGAGCGGCCGGCGCAGCTCCGAGCCCACGCCTTGGCCCAGCGCCAGTGGCAGCCCGCCGAGAAGCGCCGCCATCGTGGTCATCATGATTGGGCGAAAACGCAGCAGGCATGCTTCGTAGATTGCATCGAGCGGGGCCTTGCCGTGCTCGCGCTCCGCTTCCAGCGCGAAGTCGATCATCATGATCGCGTTTTTCTTGACGATGCCGATCAGGAGAATTATGCCGATCAGCGCGATGATGCTGAATTCCGTACGGCAAAGCATCAATGCGAGGATAGCGCCGACCCCCGCCGAGGGGAGCGTGGACAGAATCGTGATCGGGTGAATGTAACTCTCGTACAGAATTCCCAGGACGATGTAGACGGTCACGAGCGCCGCCAGAATCAGCAACGGCTCGTTTGAAACCGACCGCAAGAATGCCGCCGCGGTGCCCTGAAAAGTCGCTTGAATGCTGGGCGGCATCCCAATTTCCTGCCGCGCCTTGTCAATCGCCGTAGTTGCTCCGCCGAGGGACGCCCCTGGCGCAAGGTTGAAGGAGATGGTCACCACGGGAAATTGGCCCTGGTGGTTGATCGCGAGTGACGATGATCCGGCCTCAAATCGCGTGAACGCGCTCAGCGGCACCTGTTGCCCGGTGGACGAGCGCACATAAATATCCTTCAAGGCAGCGGGGTTTTGGCGAAAGTTTTTGTCGACTTCCATCACCACGTGATACTGGTTCAACTGCGTGAAAATCGTGGAGACTTGCCGCTGGCCGAAAGCGTCGTAGAGCGTGTTGTCAATGTCGGCGGGCAAAATGCCAAGCCGCGAGGCGGTGTCACGGTCGATTGTCAGTGTTGCGAGCAGGCCGTCGTTCAACTGGTCGGTGGCGACGTCTCGAAGGTCCGGAAGCGTCTTCAACTTCTCCACAAATTTTGGCGTCCAGTAGGCGAGTTCCTTGGGGTCCACATCTTCCAGCGAATATTGAAACTGGGTGCGCGACACGCGATCTTCCACCGTCAAATCCTGCACCGGCTGCATGAACAGGGTGATCCCATCCACCTTGGCAATCGCCGGCTGCAGCCGCCGGATGACCTCGGACGAGCTCATCTTTCGCTCTTCGAGGGGTTTCAGGTTGATCTGGATTCGCCCGCTGTTGAGCGTGGTGTTCGTGCCGTCAATTCCGATGAACGATGAAAGGCTCTCCACCGCCGGATCCTGCAGGATGGCGTCGGCCAGTGCCCGCTGCCGCGTGGTCATGGCGGCGAAGGAAACGTTTTGCGGCGCTTCGGAAACGCCGAGGATTACGCCGGTGTCCTGAACCGGGAAGAATCCTTTGGGCACGTAGATGTAGAGTAGAATCGTGCCGACGAGGGTGCCGATGGTCACCAGCAGCGTGATGGTGCGGAAGCGCAGCACGACTTGCAGCGTCCGCCCGTAGAACGCGATGACGTCGTTGAAGAGCTTTTCCGACTTGCGGTAAAACCACGTCTGCTCGTTTTCCGGCTCGTGGCGCAGCAGCTTCGCGCACATCATCGGCGTCAAAGTAAGCGAAACCACAGCCGAAACCAGAATCGTCACAGCGAGCGTGACTGCAAACTCCCGGAACAACCGTCCCACGATATCGCCCATGAAGAGCAACGGAATCAGCACGGCAATCAACGACACCGTCAGCGAAACGATCGTGAACCCGATCTGTTCCGAGCCTTTCAGCGCCGCCTGCAGCGGGGAATCTCCGTTCTCCAGGTAGCGACTGATGTTCTCGATCATCACGATCGCGTCGTCCACAACGAAGCCCGTGGAAATCGTCAGCGCCATCAGCGAAAGATTGTTCAGCGAATAGCCCAGCAGGTACATCACGCCAAACGTGCCAATGATCGAGAGCGGCACCGCAATGCTGGGGATCAGCGTGGCGCGCAGGCTGCGTAGGAACAGGAAAATCACCATCACCACCAGCGCGATCGTGAGCAGCAAAGTGTATTGCACATCCGCGACCGAGGCCCGGATGGTGGAGGTGCGATCCGTCAGAATTTCAACGTGCACCGACGCCGGCAGAGCAGCCTGCAATTGCGGAAGAATTTTCTTCACGCGGTCGACGACGCTGATGATGTTTGCGCCTGGCTGGCGTTGAATATTCAGGATCACCGCGGGCTGTTTGTTCGCCCACGCCGCCTGCTTTTCGTTTTCGGCGCTATCAATCGCGGTGGCCACATCGGTCAGGCGAACCGGCGCGCCGTTGCGAAATGCCACGATGATGGAGTTGTATCCTTCGCTCGAAAGCAACTGGTCGTTGGCGCCGATGGTAAACGCTTGATGCTGCCCGTCAAACGTGCCCTTGGCCTGGTCGATGTTGGCGTTGGCCAGCGCCGTCCGCAAATCTTCCAGGCTTAACCCATACGATGCCAGCGCCGTGGGATTCGCTTGAACGCGCACCGCCGGGCGCTGTCCCCCGCTGATGCTCACCAGCCCCACGCCGGAAAGTTGCGATATTTTCTGAGCCAGCGTGGTGTCCGCCAGGTCTTCCACTTTTACCAGCGGCAGAGTGGGAGAAGTGATCGCCAGCGTCAGGATGGGCGCGTCCGCCGGATTGACCTTGCTGTAAATCGGGGGATTCGGAAGCCCTTGCGGCAGCAGATTCGAAGCGCCGTTGATTTCCGCCTGCACTTCCTGCTCGGCCACATCAATGTTCAAGTCCAGATTAAATTGCAGGGTGACGATGGAACTTCCGAACGAACTCGTCGAGGTCATCTGCAGCAGGCCGGGGATCTGGCCGAAGTTGCGCTCCAGCGGCGCCGTCACCGAAGAGGCCATCACATCCGGGCTTGCGCCGGGATAAAACGTCTGCACCTGAATGGTCGGATAGTCCACCTGCGGCAGCGCGGATACGGGCAACTGGCGATAAGCCACCAGCCCCACCAGAATCACGCCCACCATCAGCAGCGTGGTTGCAACAGGCCGCAGAATAAACGGCCGCGACGGATTCATCGCGCGGGTCCCCCGGCAGGCGAGGCAAATGGAGAGTTGGCGCTGCTGGCGGCGCTCTTGCTAGCGGGCACGGCGGGGCCGCTCGATTGCCGCGGCTCGACCTTGCTGCCATCCTGCAATTTGTCCTGGCCATCGGTAACCACGACGTCGCCGGAATCCAGGCCGGAAGAGATCCCGGTAATGTTCCCGTTCGTCTCAGCCAGCGTGACGATGTGGATCTTCACTTTGCTATCAGCTCCCACCGCGAACACGTAAGTGCCCTGTGGGCCGCGCAAAATCGCCGTTGTCGGCACCAGCACCACGTTTTTTTTCGTATCCACCAGCAGGTGCACGTTCACAAACTGGTTGGGAAACAGTTCGTTCTTCGTATTATCAAAAACCGCTTTCAGCTTGTAGGTTCCCGTGGTGGTATCGATCTGGTTGTCGATGGTCAGCAATTTACCCGTGGCCAGCTTGGTGGTGTTGTCGCGGTCATAAGCTTCCACTACGATCGGCGCACCCTTTTTCATGCGCCCCATCACTTGCGGCAACTGGTCCTGCGGCAGGCTGAAGAGGGTCGCGATCGGCTGCAACTGAGTGATCACCAGCAAACCGTTCGTGTCCGTGGCATGCACCATGTTCCCCATGTCAACCAGTCGAAGCCCCACGCGCCCGCCGATTGGCGCGGTGATGTGCGAATACATGATCTGGAGCTTGGCGTTATCAATCGTCGCGTTGTCCGCTTTGATCGCGCCCTCAAACGTTCCCACCTGGGCCTGCTGCGTATCCAACTGCTGCTTGGGGATCACGCCTTCCTGAAAAAGCAGCTTGAAACGCTCGTAATCCACCTGAACGTCCCGCAATTGCGCCTGATCCTTCGCCAACTGCCCGTCGGCCTGCTCGAGCTGCACTTGAAAGGGGCGCGGATCAATCTCGACCAGCGCTTGCCCGGCCGTCACATTCTGTCCTTCGACGAAATTGATCTTGACGATCTGCCCATCCACGCGGGAGCGCACTGTGACGGTATTGAAGGCGGTTACATTCCCCAAACCATTGAGGAATACCGGCAGGTCGCCCTTGGTCGCCGTTGCCACCACCACCGGCACTACAAAACTTCCCGAAGCCCCCATGGCTCCCCCGCCAGGCCCCTTCCCTCCAGCGGCTGCAGCATCGGCCTGGGAATTCCGGCCCCGGTAATACCAATATCCGCCGGCCACAATCACCAGTAAAAGCAGCCAAACCCACCAGCGGTTTTTCGCCGCGCCCTGTGAACCGGGAGAAAAGGATGTGGTCGAGGAAGGTGTGCGGGGATCACGCACATCGACCGATTCAGTTGAAGCCATTCCGTAATACTCCTGTTCGCAATCTCAAATTGAGCTATATGGTGACGTCTTTCCGTGGGTTCGCCTGGGACATCAGAAGACGCGTTCCTTCGGCCATTAGCGTATCGGAATCCTTAGTTCTCTGCTACATAGGACGCGCGTCCCCCCAAAATAGTTACTCAAATACATCCCTTGCGGCCGGACTTTCCGGAGTTCAGGGACCTAAGGTGCCCTCGGGAAAGACAAGTGCAGAAAATTGGATGTCGTCGTACACTAGGCGCACATTTTTCGGTCACGGCCGAACCAGGCAACCTAATCCTCTGGAGGAGCAAAACTTACTTATGTTCAAGGGAATCCTGCTGGGAATTGTCTTAGGCTTCGTTTTGGTATTCGTAGGCGCGTACCTCTATTTTGCAAGTGGACAAGCGCCGGTAACCACAAACTCTCCTGAAATGCCGTTCGAGCGCAAGATAGCAAAGCTCGCGCTACACGCCTATCTCGGCAAAGTGCCCCATGCGAACCCGCCGGTGCCTCCCGATGAGCCAAATCTGCTTGCTGGCGCGAAGGTCTACAAGGAGCACTGTGCCGTGTGCCACGGCCTGCCCGGCGAACCTCACAACGCCATCGGTGACGGCATGTTCCCCAAACCGCCGCTCCTGTTTCGCGGTGTTGGTGTCACCGACGACGAAACCTGGGAAACGTACACCAAGGTTTCCGGCGGAATCCGCATGACCGGCATGCCTGGTTTCAAGGATCGGTTGAGCGACACGCAGATGTGGCAGGTCAGCGTGCTGCTCAAAAACGCGGATAAGATTCCCGCCTCCGTGAAGGCGGAGTTGGCTCCTCCACCGGGGACAGTCGCTCCGGCGGCTGGGGCAGCTCCCGCCAAGGCAACGGATTCCGACCACGACCACGTTCACTGATTCGAGTTTGAGGTATTGTCTCGATTTGCGCGGAAGATTCGCGAGGGCTAGGTAGGCTTTGCCGCATCCGCAGAGCCTGCCCGGCTGAGCGAATCGGCGCGCCGCAGTTCTGGAAACATCCACGCCCACAGCACCGTCACTGCGATTGCTCCGATGCCGCCCAGCACCACCGCCGGCACGGCGCCGAACCATTGCGCCACCAACCCAGACTCAAATTCGCCGAGTTCGTTGGACGCGCCGATAAAAACCATGTCCACGGCATTCACGCGCCCGCGCATTTCGTCGGGCGTCTCGATCTGGATGAGCACGCCGCGAACCACCACGCTGACCATGTCCGCCGCGCCCACAAGGAAAAGCGAAATCATCGAGAGCACGATGTTCCGCGATAATCCGAACACGATCGTGAACACACCGAATCCCGCCACGCACCACAGCATCGTTGCACCGGCTCTTCGCCGGATCGGTTTGTAAGCAATCAGCAACGCCATCACGGCCGCGCCAATCCCCGGCGCGCTCCGCAGCAATCCCAGACCCCACGGCCCGGTCACCAGAATTTCTTTCGCGTAGACCGGTAGCAGCGCCACCGCGCCGCCGAGCAACACGGCGAAGAGATCCAGCGAAATCGAACTGAACACCAATTTGTGATACCAGATGTAGCGGAATCCCGCGAAAACGGTTTTGAGGGAAAACGGTTCGCGTGCGCGCGGTGGCGATTGCACTTTTATCCGAAGCGTCGTCAACACCGCGATGGTACCCGCCGAAAGCGCCGTGGCGTACACGGCGGCCGGGCCGCGGAAGAAAGCGTAGAGAATTCCTCCCATCGCGGGCCCCAGAATCGTCGCAAACTGAAAGATGCTGGAATTCCACGCGACCGCGCTTTGGAATTGTTCTTCCGGCACCAGCTGCGGCAGCAACGCGCGGCTGGCGGGCATGCTGAAGCTGCGGACCGCTCCCACCAGGCACAGGATCGCGAAGATTGGCGCCACCGAGCCGGTGCGGTGCAAATATTCCACGTTCAGCGCCACCACCAGCAGCAACGCCGAAGAGAGCGCAAATCCCACATAGCATATCGTCAGCAGGCTTCTACGGTCGAAGCGGTCCGCGACGTGCCCCGCCACCAGAAACAGCACCACACCCGGCAGGAATTGCGCCAACCCGGTGAGTCCGAGGTCCAGCGGCCGGTGCGTGATTTCGTACACCTGCCAGCCCACGGCCACCGACTGCATCTCCGTGCAAAATACGATGCAGAATCGCGCGATCTGATAAAGGCGGAATCCCGTGAACTGGAAGGCCGCAGTCCCTGCGGTCAAGCGATGGTCGCTGGTGGCCATGCACAGGTAGTCTGCCACAATATGTCTTCTCTTTCGGGGTACAATCCCAGGTAACTTCACAAATTCGCCGCGCCGTTGTAGAAGTAGAATGTCTTCATTGTTGCTGCTTCATTCGGGAGCCACTGCTTTTGTACTTTCGCCCTAATTCGCTTCAGGATGCTCTCACCGTTCTTGCAGACACCCGCGCCACCATCCTTGCCGGCGGCACCGACGTCTTCCCTTCGCTCGGCGACCGCCCCTTGTCCGGCCCGGTGCTGGACATTTCCGGGCTCGCCGAAATCAGGGGCATTCAATTCACGGCGGAGCACGTTGTTTTCGGCGCCCGCACCACTTGGAGCGAACTTCTCGCCGCTCCGCTTCCTCGCGGGTTCGACGGCCTGAAAGCCGCCGCTCGTGAAGTGGGCTCCGTGCAAATCCAGAACGCGGCCACGATCGCCGGTAATCTCTGCAACGCTTCTCCCGCCGCTGACGGCGTCGCCGCGCTCCTCGCCCTCGACGCCGAACTCTTTCTCTCTTCACGCAGCGCCTCACGCACTCTTCCACTCGCGGAGTTCATCCTCGGGAACCGGAAAACAGCGCGGCGACCCGACGAGTTGCTCACTTCCATTCGTATTCCGCGGCGCGTTGAAAATGCCGTTTCCGTGTTCCTCAAGCTGGGGGCCCGGCGATATCTGGTCATTTCCATCGTCATGGTCGCCGCCAATCTCGTCGTTGATTCCGCTGGCAAGATTCGCGAAGCATTGCTTTGCGTTGGATCCTGTTCACCCGTGGCGCTGCGGCTCGCCGAACTCGAACGCGCCCTCGTCGGCCAGCTTGCGCGACCCGGCCTTCGACAGCTTGTAGGAGCTGAGCATCTCGCCCATCTTTCTCCCATTGGGGATGTCCGCGCCACCGCGGAGTATCGTCGTGATGCTGCTCGCACGCTTGTCGAACGTGCTCTCGAAGCCTGTGCGCAAAAGGCTCTTGCGAAATGAAGAGCAACACGAAGATCGATACCGCGGCACAGATTTCTCTCACCCTCAACGGCGAAATTCGCGCGGTTCATTCCGATCCGCGCTCGCGCCTTTCGCAGGTGCTGCGCGAAGAGTTTCATCTGGTCGGCACGAAAGTCGGCTGCGATGCGGGCGATTGTGGGGCCTGCACTGTTCTCGTCGATGGCCAGCCGGTATGCTCCTGCTTGACCGCCGTCGGGCAACTCAACGGAGCCAAGGTTGAAACGATTGAAGGACTTCACACGACTTCTGCCACCTTCGATTGCCTGCAAAAATCGTTCTTGCGGCACGGCGCCGCGCAATGCGGCATCTGCACCCCCGGGATGCTGGTTTCCTCAGTCGCGCTGCTCGTGGAAAATCCTCGCCCTGACGAAGCACAAGTGATGGACGCGCTCGGCGGCGTTCTCTGCCGCTGCACAGGCTACAGGAAAATCGTTCGCGCAGTTCTGGAAGCGAATCACCCCTCGCCGGAATTGACGGAGCGTGCGGGGAGTGGCCCCGTTGGACAGCGCGTCGCGCGGCTAGACGGCCAGAAGAAAGTTCTTGGCCAGGATATTTTCGGTGCCGATGAATGGCCGGAGGATTCCCTGCTTCTCCGCGTGGTGCGCTCTCCTCATCACCGCGCGGAATTCACGTTGGGCAATTTGGAGGCGTACCGCAACGCGCATCTCGGCATTCACGGGATCTTTACCGCTCGCGACGTTCCCGGCAAAAATTGCTTTGGCGTGATTCCGCAATTCTCCGATCAGCCCGTATTTGCAGAACGCGAGGCGCGATTCCTCGGGGAAGCTGTCGCGGCTGTCGTCGGCGCCCCCGCCGTCATCGCGGCGCTTGATCTCAGCCAGTTCCCTGTCACCTGGAAACCGTTGGCGGCAATTACGCAGCCCGAGGAAGCGTTGAAGCCCGGCGCTTCCGCCGTCCACACATCTCGGCCCGACAACATTCTCGTCGGTGGCCGCGTGGTGTGTGGCGACGTTGACGACGCCCTGCGAACCGCCGACGTCTGCGTCGAAGCCGAATATGAAACAGGATTCATCGAGCACGCCTACATCGAGCCCGAGGCCGGATTCGCGCAACGCGTCGGCGATCGCATCGAAGTGCAGGCCTGCACGCAAGCGCCGTACAACGACTTGAAAGACATTGCCTCCATTCTTGGCATTCCCGAATCCAGCGTGCGCATCGTTCCCACCGCCGTCGGCGGCGGCTTCGGCTCCAAGCTCGATCTCTCTCTGCAACCGTTTCTCGCCGTCGCCGCTTGGCATTTGCGCAAGCCCGTGCGTATGGTTTATTCGCGGCCAGAGTCGATGCGATCCACCACCAAACGCCACCCGTCAAAAATATTCTGCAGCGCGGGCGCGACCTCCGACGGAAAACTTGTGGCCATGGATTTCACCGCCGACTTCAACACGGGTGCGTACGCTTCCTGGGGACCCACCGTCGCCGCGCGCGTTCCCATTCACGCATCGGGTCCGTACAAAGTGCCGCACTTCCGCGCGATCACCCGCGCCATTCACACGCATCTGCTTCCCGCGGGCGCGTTCCGCGGCTTTGGCGTTCCGCAGGGCACCATCGCGCAGGAACAGCTTTACGATTCGCTCGCTGAGAAAATTGGCATGGACAAGCTCGAATTCCGCTGGCTGAACGCGCTCGATAACGAAAGTCCCACGGTCACGGGACAGGTCATCGGCGGAGGAGTTGGCATTCGTGCATGTTTCGAGGCGCTGCGTCCGCGCTGGCAGCAAGCACGCCAGGATGCCGCTGCATTCAACGTCGCTTCACAAAATTCACTCCGCCGGGGCGTTGGCGTCGCCGGCATGTGGTACGGCTGCGGTAACACTTCTCTTCCCAATCCGTCGACGATGCGCATCGGACTGAAACGCGATGGCCGAATCGCTTTGCATCAGGGTGCCGTAGACATCGGCCAGGGATCCGCCACGGTCGTCACGCAAATCTGCGCCGAAGCCCTGGGTGCGCCACTCGATAAATTTGATCTTATTTCCGGCGATACTGACATCACTCCCGACTGCGGGAAGACTTCCGCCTCGCGGCAGACTTTCGTAAGCGGCAAAGCTGCCTACCTTGCAGGCGAGCAGTTGAAAAAGAATATTCTGAAATTGGCCGGCGGTTGTGAGTGCGGGAAGATACAGTTTCTTGATGGTTCACTCATCGTTGAAGAAGGCGGCAAGAAAAAGTCCATCGATCTTGGCCCTCTTCCTCTCGACGAACGCGGCTATGTCGTCAGTGCTGAGGCTACTTTTGATCCCGCAACCTCGCCACTCAATCACAACGGCCAGGGCATCCCCTACGCTGTCTACGGTTTTGGCGCGCACCTCGCTGAACTTGAAGTGGACACCGACCTCGGCACCATCAAAGTTCTGAAAATCACCGCCGCTCACGATGTTGGCCGGGCCATCAATCCCACGCTTGTCGAAGGGCAGATCGAAGGCGGCGCCGCGCAAGGCCTCGGCATGGCGCTGATGGAAGAATTCTTTCCCGGCAAGGGAGAAAATCTTCACGACTATTTAATCCCGACGATCGGCGACATGCCGCCCGTCGAATCCATTCTGATCGAAGACCCCTCATCTGCGGGCCCGTTCGGCGCGAAAGGTGTTGGTGAACAGGCGCTGATTCCTACCGCGCCGGCGATTCTCAATGCGCTTTACGACGCTGTTGGAGTGCGCATCCGCAAGCTGCCCGCGACTCCCGACAAAGTCCGTGCCGCCATCCTTGCAAAAGAAGCGGACAATTCAGGGAACTCGCATGCCTGACGTCTTTCCTCCAGACACGGTTCGCTGCGATGCTTGCCCGGTGCTCTGCTATATCAAACGCGGCCACGCGGGCGCGTGCGATCGCTACGCCAACGTCGAAGGGCAACTCGTGCGCGTTGATCCCCACATACTGCTCGACCGCGCAAAATCGCAGGGCACGCCGCTGGTGCCGTTTCTCGAGCGGGAAGGCGATTGGGACGGAAAAATTATGAAGGGCCAGGAAACTTTCGTCACCGCCATTGGCGCTGGCACTACGTATCCCGACTACAAGCCCGCGCCGTTTATCGTTTCGAACGACGTCGAAGGCGTGGATATGGTGACCGTGGTGACCGAAGGAATCTTCAGCTACTGCGGCGTGAAACTGAAAATCGATACCGACCGCCACCTCGGCCCCGAGCGGAATCTCGTTCGCGCGCAGGGCGAACCCGTCGGTCACGTCACCACAGCCGAGTACGGATCACAGATGCTCTCCCTTGGCGGCGTGCATCACCTGACCGGAGGAACCAAGAGCGAAGGCCGCGTCACCTGCGAAACGCTGCTCGATCTTTGCAACGGAAAAGAAGTCGAACTCACCATAGATGACGGCGCCAGAGTTCGCGTCGCGGCCGGTAAACCGCCGGTCGTCAACGGCCAGCAAGAGGAGCGCATGCGCGTCGGCTGCGGTTCCGCCACCATCGGCATGTTCGCCAAGCAATGGTTCGGCAAAGTGGACGACGTTGTGGTGGTCGACGACCACATCACCGGCGTGCTCTCCGAGCATCAGGCAGGAAAACTTTTGGGCGTCCGCGAAACCGGCATTGCGATCCAGGGACGCCGATCCACTCCCGGCCGCTATTTTCAAGTTGCTGAGCCCGGCACCGGCTGGGGCGGCACGAATATTT
>JGI12635J15846_10000996_pt1 | contig 24802 bp, 27 predicted proteins | sample BlaSpr_A8_OM2_M2_FD_15846 | JGI IMG/M metagenome (IMG submission 15846) | reverse complement strand
AGCTTCGTGTCGACTACGCCGAATGGCTGCGGCGGCAGCGCCGGATCAACGACGCCAAAACCGTCCTGACGCAAGCCCTAGCGACCTTCCGACGGCTAAAGGCCCGGTCATGGGCGCAGCGGGCGCAAACCGAGCTGAGAGCGTGCGGCGTAGCCGTTGCCGACGCGCCCGCCGAACCCGATGCCCTCTGGGAGCTAACCCCCAGCAGCGCCAGATTGTCCGCCTGGCCAGCGACGGCCTGACCAACCGCCAGATCGGGGACCGGCTCTTCCTCTCACCCCGCACCGTCAGCACACACCTGTACAGGTCCTACCCTAAGCTCGGGGTTGTCGGCCGAAACCAGCTACGTGACGTGATCGCCCGCGCCACAGCGCCCGCGCCGGCACGCGAAAACGCCGGAAGCGGTGCTCCTATCTGAACTTGGTGTTCAATCCTTTTCCCATCTCACCGCAGTCCGCTGACGTGGTCTCCGCGGCGCCAACCCGCGGCGGGCAGAACATCCAGCCACGGTGCTGTACAGCCCCGGCATCGAAGACGGGCCAACGGCACAGACCGCCGAGAGGGGCGAGCTCGATGCCCTCGGCAGGCGTCAGGAGTCACGCTCTCGCCACCGAGGAGCTCGGACCAGCTCCTCTTGCCCGGAACGCGCCGCTCCGCCAACAGGCCCGCGGTGAGGACACTCACCCTCGCCCATTGATCCAGGCCGCCGTCAGCGTCGAGCGTGGCCAAGTTCAGTCATGTTTCGAATACCGGCCGACGTCCTGGCACCGCACGATGTTGTGCAGGACAAGCTCTCGCCGGAAATGTCAGGCATGAAAGGAGAGTCGAGGGTTAAAACCTGCTCGGGTGCGAGCCGTTATCGCGAGTGCGGCGCGAGCAGATTCGCAATTCGCGGGGCCGATGTCTCAATCACCGGCGCGATTCGGGCCCTGCAGTCAACCCAACGCGGAACTAAAAAGGAGCCACCCACATGGAACCGACGGATATGAAGGAAACCGGTGACGTGAGCCAGGCCGGCGACATGGAGGAAACCGGCGACGTGAAGGAAACCGGTGACATGAACCAGGCCGGCGATATGAAGGAAACCGGTGACATGAACCAGGCCGGCGATATGAAGGAAACCGGTGACATGAACCAGGCCGGCGGCATGGAGAGGAATCCCTGAGCATTGCATCGTGCTCGTGCACCGCGTGTCCGGATGGGCCCGGCTCCGGCACAGCCGCCGAGCGCATACGGGCCGACAGCCGCAAATAGCGACTATGGATCACCGCGATGGCCCATACCGCCCGGACGGCTGCGGCAGGTACTGGAGTTCCAGGACGGCCCGGCCATGGTCGCCGGGCCGTTCATGGTGCGCCTGGCAGGCGAGCATGACGCGGGGGCGGTGATCCAGACGGAGACGCGACAATGATGCCGCTGGCGGGCCGCGTGGTGGCAGCCGTGGCTGGCGGCCTGCTGGTGCTCGCGGCAGTGTCCAGCGTCACTGCCACGCTGATCGTGTCACGGCAGGTCAACAGCCGCCTGACGCGGTTGGTGGACCGGGCGGTCGACTGGGTCTACGAGCAAGTGGCGTGGCGCTTCGCCGATTACCGGCGGCGGGATTGGATGCGCGCTACCCAGGAGTATTGCTAGGCCAGCTGGCGACGTGGCTCATCGTGGCATACGTGGTGTTCGCCCTGCTGTTGTGGCCGTTCGCCGCCCGCGGCGTGGTGTCCGCCGTCATCGACGCCGGGTCCTCGCTGTTCACCCTCGGCTTCGCCGAGCCAGCCGGGACGGCGCCGGCGGTGCTGCCCGGCCTGGTACTGACCGCGGCTAGGGTCGGGCCCGCACTGCCGACCGCGTCGATCGCGATCACCAGCGGAGTCCAGGCAAGCGACCAGGCACTGGCCAGGGCCCTGTTCACCACCAGCCAGCAGACCGGCGCCGCGGTCGGCTGGCATGCCACGTCGGGCCGGCCCGGAAGCGACCGACTGCCCGTCGCCGGACTCCCGCAAAACTACGTCAGCCTACGAATACCCTCTGTCGTCCTCCGCAGCACACCGTAAGACATGCGTTCGGTTCGCAACCGCAGTCGGAGCGCCTCCCCGCACCGGGTGGGGCCACTCGGATCCGTGGCCTCGACAGTTGCAGCGCGAACTGGGCTACCGTCGCCGACCTGGAAGGCAACGAATCCGACCCGTCGCTGGCTGAGCATCACCAGGAGGCTACGGCGACTGCGCAGTAGCGGATGCGAACCCGCGCCCGCATCCCAATGGCGGCCTTTCGAGGGCGACTTTCGCCGAAGGGATCGCCGTGATCATCTTTGAGCACGTGACGAAGCGCTACCCCGGCGGCACCCTCGCTGTCGATGATCTCAGCCTGGAGGTTCCGGACGGGAAGATCATGATCCTGGTCGGACCCAGCGGCTGCGGCAAGACGACCACATTGCGCATGGTCAACCGGCTTCGGAGCATGGTTTTCGGCGCACCGCCCGAGTTCAAGACCCGAGCCGACGGACAGGCCGGGCTGTGGAAACACTACGGGCTGAGGTTCAAGGGCTTCGACGCACTCGATGAGTCCGGCCCGATCACGCTGAAAGCCGTGACGGACGGCCAGGTGCAGGCCGCGGACGTGTTCACAACCACGCCGCAGATCATCACCGACCACCTGGTGGTACTGGCCGACCCCAAGTCGAACTTCGCCGCGCAGAACGTGCTGCCGCTGGTCTACAGGAAGGGCGTCAACGCCACGATCGCGAACACTCTCAATGCGATCTCGGCCAGGCTGACCACAGCAGGCCTGCGCGCGATGGACAAAGCGATCATCGTGGATCACGCAAACTACGTGACGGTCGCCACCGCCTGGCTCAAGGCGGAAGGCCTGCCCTCCTGATCGGCCCCGCGCCGGCGAACCCCACACCGATAACTGACCCGGCACTAATAACTATGGCCACGCCAAAACACCAGGGAGGCACATCATGCGCTCAGACATCGTCCCCGGCGGGTTGTTCCCGGATTATGAGCTGCGCGACCACAGCGGAACCAAACGCAAGCTCTCCGAGCTGCAGGGAGCCGACCCGATGGTCCTGGTACTGTCGCGCGGCGCGTTCTGCCCCAAGGACCGAGAGCAGCACCGGCTGCTGGTTGAGATGGAGCCCGAACTGAAGGTCGCGTACACCAAGATCGTGACCATCTCCACCGACGCCATGATGGAGGCTAACGAGATGCGCGACGGTCTCGGCGCGCACTGGCCCTTCCTCATCGATCCCGAACGGACCGTTCAGCGCGACCTCGACATCGTCGAGTACACCGATCCGTACCACAATCCGATGATCCCGTACACCCTCGTGCTCGAGCCCGGCCTCGTCATCTACTCGGTCCATAATGGCTACTGGTACTGGGGGCGACCATCACCCGCCCAGCTGCGCGCAGACCTGCGCGCTGTGACCGAGAAGGTGCGCCCCGACTGGGACATCACCGCCCCTGGCCAGCGGGACGCGTGGGAGCGGGGCGACAAGAGCGCGTTCTGGCCCTACGGCCTGTCGCTGCGAGAGGTCTTCGCCGCAGAGTCGTCCGCTGGCTAGAAATCCCGCACGCACCACGGCACCAGGCGTTATGTCGCGGCTGCAGCTCTCGGCATATCCGTCAGCCCGAGGCAATCAGCGCGAGCCCAGATCGCGAGCACCGCCCCGCAGCGCGCGGCATGGCGACGGCTTGTCTGCTTCCTTTCCTTTGAGGGAAACCCTCAATGGAGAGTCTCGCCTTCGGCCTCTTCGTGTGCGGGCGACGGCACGCCGTCGCGGGCGATCACGTCGCGTAGCTGGTTTCGGCCGACGACCCCGAGCTTAGGGTAAGACCGGTAAAGATGCGTGCTGACGGTGCGCGGTGAGAGGAAGAGCCGGTCGCCGATCTGGCGGTTGGTCAGGCCGTCGCTGGCCAGCCGGACGATCTGCCGCTGCTGGGGGGTTAGCTCCGACAGGGCGTCGCGCGCGCCCTGCAGGGCGGCGACCGCCACCCCGGACGCCCTCAGCTCTGCTTCTGCCCGCTGCGCCCATGACCCGGCCCGAAGCCGCTGGAAGGTTTCCAGAGCCTGCGTCAAGACCGGCTTGGCGTCGTTGATGCGGCGCCGCCGGCGCAGCCATTCGGCGTAGTCGAGGCGAAGCTGTGCTCGCTCGAATGGCCACTGGTCTCCGGCGGGGTCGGAGAGCGCTGGATCGAAATAGGCTTCTGGCTTGGCTGGGTCGGCGAGAATACCGCGGGCGCGGGCGATGAGCTGCTCGAGCCGGGGAGAGGCCATTCCGTGCAGATGGCTGAGTGCACGCTCGATGACGTCGCGCCCTTCCAGCCGCCGGTCGGCGCGGACCGCGGCTGCGGCGAGATCTGCCACCCCCAGGTAGGAGGCGTAGTTGTGCAACGGCGTGCCGTCGTCGCTGAACAGTCCGCGGAGCTGGGTGAACGCTTGGAGGTAGTTGCCGTCGGCGAGAGCTGCGACGCCGAGGGCGCGCCGGGCCCAGGCGGCTATCAGTCCGTTTTCGGCGGGATCGACGCTGGCGAGCGCCCGGCCAGCATGCCTGCGTGCCGCGGCGGAGTCGGCGCGCATTGCCAAGACGGTGGCGGTGATCACGTCAGCGGACGCGGCAACCATGTCCATATGGTTTGCCTCAGCCAGATCGGCGGCTTCGGCGGCAGCTTCCATGGCCTCGTCCCAGCGTCCTGTGTCGATGTATGCCCACCCGAGCGCGGTCAGGCCTGGGCCGCTGGTACCTCGCATGCCGGGGGCTTGGAGCCGGTGCATGGCGTCCTGCAGCATGTGGATCGCCAGGTCGGATTCGTCCAGGAGCCATGCGGCGGACCCGGCGCGCCACAGAGCTGGCTCGTCAAGGGCAGAGCGAGCGATGCGGCGCAGGTACGGGACGAGCTGGTTTCTGCTCCCGAACGGGTCGGTGCAGGCCCGTATCCAGAGCCCCTGCGGGCCGGCATCAACGCGCGGGCCATGGCCGGGGGACGGCGGCGGCGGCTCACTGTTTTCCAGGAGGTCGAGGATGCGGCTCACGGCCTGGCGGCTGGCGGGCGCACCCGAGTAGTAGCCGACGGTGGCTGCATCCGCGAGGGCGTCCCAGGCGAGGGCCGGCAGGTCACGCGAGGCCTCGTCGGCGACGGAGAGGAGCGCGGACAGCGCGGCGGAGCGCCGGCCAGAGTACGCCAGCGCCCACCCGGCGTCGCGGCGGGCTGTCAGCCGCAGTTCCGGGTCCGCCGTGACCGCCAGAGCGCGGGTAGCGAGATCCTGGACCCAGTCCGCCTGGCCGGTGGAGATGGCGGCCGACGCGGCGGCTACCAGCCTGCGTGCCTTTTCCGCGCGGTCGGGGCTGAGTTCGGCTGCGCGTTCCATCGCCTGCGCCGCGGCGGCCGCGCCGCCGCGGTGTTGTGCCTGGTCAGCTGTGGCCTCGAGCAGCGACGCCACCTGTTCGTCCGCTTGCAGGGCCGCGGCTGCCAGGTGCCAGGCTCGCCGGTCTGGCTGGTCGTGCAGGGTCTCGGCGAGCTGGCGGTGTGCTGCGGCGCGCTGCGCGAAGGGCGCGGAGTGGTAGATGGCGGAGCGGACGAGGGGATGGGAGAACTGCAGGCCGGTCCGGTCCACCTTGACCAGGCCCAGCTGCTCGGCCGGCGCGAGGGCCCGCGCATCTGGCCCGGCACCGCGGCTGGCTGCTGCGCCCAGGTCCGGGCCGTCGGCCACGGCGGCGAGCAGCAGTGCGGCTTGCGCCGACTCTGGCAGGGCGGTGAACCGGGAGGTGATGACGGCGGTTAGCCGATCGCTGGGTGGCAGTGGCTCGGCGGCCCAGCGGCGGCTGGCGGCGGGATCGTCGGCGATCACCTTAGCCAGCTCGATCAGCGCCATGGGATTACCCTCTGCCTGGGCGAGCACCGGCGCCCGGTCCCGCCCGCGGGGCGGTCGAGGCTGCATGTCGAGCAGGAGGCCGGCGTCCGCTGCTGACAGCGGCTCAAGGCGCAGCTCCGCGAAACCCCGGTCAAAGCCGGGAGGCGGGGCCTGCCCCCGGGCGCCGAGCAGCAACACGACGCGCTCAGCGCGCAGACGGTAGCTGACGAACGCCAGTACATCCAGCGAGCTGCGGTCGAGCCAGTGGGCGTCATCGACGACTGCGAGCAGGGGGACGCGCTCTGACGCGTCAGACAGGAGGGTCAGCGCGGCGATCCCCGTCAGGAGCCGGTCTGCGGCCGGCTCCGCGGATAGGCCGAGCGCCGCGCGCAGTGCCTGTCCCTGGCGCTGCGGAAGGTCGGCAGCGCCGTCGAGCACCGGCGACAGCAGCTGATGCAGGCCGGCGAACGCGAGGTTCGCCTCCGACTCCCTGGCGGTGGCCCACAGCACCCGCAGGCCGGCGGCCCGGGCCCGTTGCGCCGCGTCCGCCAGCAACACGGTCTTGCCCATGCCCGCGTCGCCAAGCACCACGAGAACCTGGCCTTGCGTCCGGACTGTATCGACGACGGTCCGGAGCCGCGCGAGCTGGGCTTCGCGGCCCACGATGGGGCCAAGGCGCAGGTAACCCGGTGGCGTGTCCGCGCCGCCGGGGAATTCAGGCCCGGAGTTCATCTGGCCCTCCCTTCGGGGCCAGGCCGACCGGCTCGTTACTCGGTTACCAGTGTCCCAGACGTCCTTCGCGCAACGTGCGGCACCGGCAGCTCGCTGAGACCCTGCACGACTAGCCAGACCGCTCGCCGAGAGGTCAGCCCGTGCCGCTTGAGGGTGACCGCCTTCTCTGGCCTCCCTCAAGGTGACGTCATGTTACGAATACCCAGCCGAAACCGCGCAGGCCATCGTTGAGGTCACCGGCGGCCGCGATAGCCGCCACTACGCGGAGCAGTCCTGTACTGGCAGCCGTCCTGGCCGGCCAGTGGAAAGGACAAGGCATGAACGAGGAGCGAGACCTCGAAGGCCTCAGCGCACTGGTCACCGGCGCGACGTCAGGCATTGGGCGGGCAGCCGCGCACGAGCTGGGCCGACACGGAGCGCAAGTCGTCGTGCACGGTCGGGACGGCGCGCGCGGCGCGGAGGTGGTCGACCGTATCACTGCCGAGGGCGGGAAGGCCCGCTTCGCCGCCGCCGACCTCGGCAACCCTGCCCAGCTGGACGACCTCGCCGAGCAGGTAGGCACCGTCGACATTCTGGTCAATAACGCAGGGATCTCGTGGTTCGGACCTACGGCGCAGCTCGACGTAACGACCTTCGAGCGGCTCTTCACCGCCAACGTCCGGGCGCCATACTTCCTCGTCGGTGCGCTGGCCCCGAAAATGGCCGCCCGGGGAAGCGGCAGCATCGTCAACATCGGCAGCATGGCCGGGCAGGTCGGCATGCCCGGTGGCGCCGCCTACGGCGCCACCAAGGCCGCGCTAGCGGCGATGACCCGCTCCTGGGCCGCCGAGTTCAGCCCGGATGGCGTCCGGGTCAACACTATTGCCGCCGGGCCGGTGTACACCGCGATCCAGTCACCCGAGCAAGCCGAGGCCGTCGGCGCCACCACCATCATGGCCCGGGTCGCCCAGCCGATCGAGATCGCCGACGTGATCGTTTTCCTTGCCTCACCCAAGGCCAGCTATATCACCGGCGCTGTCTTCGCCGCCGACGGCGGCCGCACCGCCATCTGACCCAGCCGCGCCTTACTTAACAGGAGCACCGATGACCGTCGCCTTGGATGCCGTGAACATCGACTGCTCGGACGCGGAAAAGCTAGCCGGCTTCTGGCCGGCCGCCCTGCGGCGCCAAGTTCGTCCCGGCGCCACGGCCGAGTCGGCCACCGTCGAGGCTAACGACGTGGCCAGCATCGGGCCGCTGCTGATGTTTCACCAGGTGCCGGAGCCCAAAACCCTCAAAAACCGGCCGCACCTGGACCTCGTCACCCAGAAGACCAAGCAGGAGACCCGATGGCTGCTGGGGTTTGGGTGCCACCGTCGTGCGCGTGTTCCACGAGAACGGCCGCCACCTGTGGACGACCTTCGCNGACCCGGAAGGCAACGGGTTTGACCTAGTCACCGGGTGAAACCAGGCAGGGAGGAGGACGCAGGTGGGCAGTTACATCCACGACACGGCAGCTACCAGTGCATCGGCACGGGCCGGATCCCGGCGAAAGGCAGGGGTAGAGCAGATGTCCGAGCAGACCAGCGTCGTGCCCCCGGCCACCGCCGCAGACGTGATGCGATCGCCGTTGGCGACGGTAGAACAGCAGGGTCATGTGGCTGCCGCCGCTTATCTGATGAAGCACGCGGGTGCGAGCGCCCTGATGGTCCTGGACGCGCGGACCGGTCAGCCGGCCGGCATCATCATGGAGGCGGATATTGCCCACGCGGTCGCCGACGGGAAAGACGTGAACAGTATCCGGGTCTATGAACTGATGACAGCGTGCTCGACGTAGCCGACGCCTGTGACGTCCCTGCCGATGGAGCTGCCGCACCGGGGGCTGCCGCACCTGCGTCACCGCGCTGCTTTCCGGTGACATCACCTACACTCCCGACCCTGTGGAAGCTTCGCCCGACGGCCAGGCGCTCATCTGCTGCGCCCAGCCCCGGACCGACGTCGTGTTGGACATCTAGGCAGCAAATGCCATGAGTACACGACGCGAGCGCCCGGCAAGTAGCGAGAAGAAACAACCACTCCAGCCGGCGAGTAGCTCTGAGCCACAGCCCAGCGGGATCGCGGTCAGCCCGGCCATCGGACCCGTTCCAGCCGTTTACGTCCCGCAGCGACCGCCGCGGGCAAGCACCGATGCCGGGCTCTGGCGCGCCACCGTCCGGGCTGCAGGTCGGCCGGGCCGTTACCTGCAACGTCAGCGCCCTTCCCGGTCTCACGGCCGGATGGGACACGGTCTGAAAGGAGAAACAATGACCCATACTCCAGCCGACCTGAGATACAGCAGCGATCATCTGTAGGCCAGGGTCCTCGCGGACGGCAACGCGGTCCGCGTCGGAGTCACAGACTTCGCTCAGCAGTCCCTGGGCGATGCGGTCGACGTAACCCCGCCCCGGGTTGGCGACACAGTGAAGGCGGGTGAGGCCTGCGGCGACATCGAGTCGACCAAGAGCGTCAGCGACCTGGTCGCACCGGTCACCGGTACAGTCCGCACCCGAAACGATGATCTGGCCGGCGCTCCAGAGCTGGTGACCAGTGACCCGTACGGCGAGGGCTGGATATTCGAGGCCGAGACCGACCCAGCCACACTGGACCAGCAACTAGCCGCTCTTATGGACGCCCAGGCTTACAGCGAGATGGTGGGTGCCTGATGGACTATCTGATCCAGGTGATCACCCTGGCTGGTAATGAGAGCGGGAACGTGCGCAACGGTTCGCGGCCCAAGACGGTGCTGACCGACAGCACTGGCCAGGTGCAGGTCGAGGTGCCTCGCGACCGGGCGGGAACGTTTGAGCCGCAGATCGTCAGCGGTATGCGATCGCGGCGGGCATCCCGGAGCCGCACCTGGACCCCGAGCTGTTCGGCCGGGTCATCACCGCCGCGCCGGTCGAGGGCTACGACACCGTGACAGTCTTCGAGCAGAGGATGCTCAGGATCGCGGGGATGTTCTGCTAAACGGCACGAGCAATCCGGATACCGGATTGTGAGATTTTCTGGGCATGTGCACCGTTTGGCGCCTACCTCAACGTGAAGGGCTGGCTGACCCGCCCCTGCTGACGAATGCGCACACCGAGACAGCCGAGTCATGGCGACTTACGGAAGCCCCACCGAGTCTGGCTGTACGGGCTGCCCTTACCGAATCCGAAAGCCGTCAAGGGTGCGACCCGGAACACGAGGACTTCGTTCCGCCGGATGGCGTCACCGAGACCAAACCAGGTACCTTCAGGCGCCGCGAAATTCGCGCCGTACTTCGACTCGAATGTGTCGGCGACGCTTCGGAGTTCGGCTGGGTCGCTCACCTTCGCAGCCTGACCTTCGACGACGACGTCCAGCCCGTCGAGCCTGTTGCAACCGGTCGTGAGGATGCAACGCGGGTTGCGCGCGAGGTTCTTGGCTTTGCGTTCGTCTGGACCGGTGCAGAAGTACAACGCGCTGTCCAGCCAGATTCCCAGCAGCGGGGTGACATGCGGACGCCCGTCCGGACGCACCGTTGACAACCAGTACACCTCGGCATCCTGCAGCTCCCTGCGTCCTTGTCCCCACTTTGTAGGGACCGCATTGTCGCTGCTGAAGGCGCTCAGCTCGGTTGCTGGTTCGGGCTCAGCCATTCGTGTCTCCATCTTCATCACTCAATCTCAGGCCTGACGATTGCCAAGAGCGAGCCGCGTCGCGCGGTGTCATGCCGCGCGCAGCGTGGGCTCCGGCGCTGGTGCCGGCAGGCGAGCCGAGGCCGCCGGTTGTTCGGCTCGTCGGAGCAGGAGCCCCGCGACGAGCGCAGCAGCAATGCTGAATCCGGCAGCCGCCAGCGCGCCGCGCTGGAAGCCTGCGGTCTGGGAGAGAGCGCGGACGGCCGGTTGGCTCCCGGCGGCATGCGTGACCTCTCCTGAGCGAGCGAGCGCGGCGGTCGCGATGGTCGCGAGCCCGAGGGCGGCGCCGACTTCTTGCGCGGTGGAAACCATCCCCCCGGCGAGTCCGGAGATCTTGTCTTTGACCCCGATGAACGCCGCGACCTGTACGGCCACCCCGGACAGGCCGATGCCGATTCCGGACGCGAGGAACGCGGGGAACAGGTCGCTCCAGTAGCCGGCGTGCACGGACGCCCGGGACAGGTACAGCAGCCCGGCGACGGCGATGTCCTGCCCGATGACCAGCGTCCATGCGGCGCCGAGGCGTCCGACCACTCGCGCGGCGATGGCGCTGGCGACAATTATCGAGCTGACGGCGGTGATGACAACGGCGGCACCGGTGCGCAGCGGGGAGTAGCCCAGCACCTGCTGGAGGAACAGCGTGATCTGGAAGCCGATACCGAAGAATGAGCCCATCACCAGGCCGGCGACGATGCTGGCGGTCGTGAGGGTCTCGAGGCGGAACATCGATAGCGGGATCAGCGGTGCGGTGACTCGCAGCTCGACGATGATGAACAGTCCGAGCATTGCCGCGCCGCCGGCGAGGGCGCCGAGGGTGATCGGCGAGGTCCAGCCGTAGTTGACGCTCTTGTTGACGGCGTACACGATCCCCAGCATTCCCGTGGTGACCGTGACCGCGCCGAGCACATCGGCTGATCCCCGGTGCGCACGTTTGCCCTTGGGGACGCACGTGAGCACGAATCCGCCCAGCCCGATGCCAATCGGCACGTTGATCAGGAAGATCCACCGCCAGCCCGGGCCGCCAACGAGTAGCCCGCTCACGACCAGGCCCAGGCAGGCGGCACTGCCCGCCACACCCCCGAAGATCCCGAGTGCCTTGTTGCGCGCCGGGCCCTCGGCGAACGTGCCGGTGAGGACGGACAGGGCCGCCGGCGCGGCCATCGCCGCGCCGAAGCCCTGCGCCGCGCGGGCCGCCAGCAGCGGGGCGAGCGATCCGGCGAGACTGGCGGCCAGCGAGCCGGCGGTGAGCATGGTAAGCCCGGCGACGAGCACGTTGCGCCGCCCGAGAAGGTCAGCGGCGCGACCGCCCAGCAGCAAGAAGCCGCCAAAGGTCAATCCGTAGCTGATCACAACCCACTGCAGGTCCGATGAACTGAGACGGAGGTCTCTCTGCATGGTTGGGAGGGCCACGTTCACGACCACGAGATCGAGGATCAGCATGAACTGCGCTGCGCACGCCAAGGCCAGGATCACACCCGGGCGGGTGCGGCCAGCAGCCGCTCGCAGCTGACCCTCTCGTGGCTTCATCCCACCAGCGTGGCACCGGCGAGCGGCCCTGGTCTTGAACCGGTCGGACATTCAGGCGAGCTGCGGAGCAGTTGCGCGGGCGTCGTCCCCATGATGGACCGAACCTCGCGGGTCAGGTGGGGCTGGTCGGCATAGCCGGCGTCGATCGCCAGGCCGGCCAGCCGTGGCGGTCTTGACTCATCACGAGCCAGCTGCAAGAAGCGCTGGACGCGAGTGATCCGCAGCAGAAACTCAGGACCGTACCCGAACGCGGCAGTGCACCGGCGGTGGAGCTGACGTTCGGACAGATGAGTAGCACGGGCGAGTTCCCGCGCTGATGGCGTCCGTGCCGTGCGCAACCTGTCGGTCACCTCCAACGCCACGACATCAAGACCCCACGCACCCGCCGCCATGCGGCGCACCGCGTTCTCGAGCTCGACTACCCGGCCATCATCATCCCGGCAGCTAACCCGTTCGGCCAGCTCGCGGGCGGCCCGGCCGCCCCACAACTGGTCGAGCCGGACCCGCGCGTCGCGCAACTCCGACGCCGCCACCCCCAGAAGCGACGACGCGACGCCGGAACGGAAGCAAACACCGACCACATCGGTGCCAGGCGCTGCGGCAGAAGGCCATGATCGTGTCTCAGGTCCTGACACCCACACCAACCCGCCGACCCAGAACATATCAACGCACTCGTCCGGCAGCAGCATCCGCGCCTCACCGACGTCGCCACGCCACGTACAAACCAGCTGTCCTGCGAGATCAGCGGGCGGTTCCCGTTCGAGCAGCCACTCATCCACGAGCAGCGCGGATGCCCGCGCCCACGAGCCCGACCGAGGCGAGTTCGTGCGTGTGCGGTACGAAACTGCTGTGAGCGTCATCGGCAAGCTCCCGGTCGGCGAACGCTAGCGCTAATGCGCTACCAGAGTCCGGAGCAACGCTCCCGGAGGGTGCCATCGTCGAGGACACAGACCAACAAGGCATGGGAAACGGGGCCGTGTCACTGTCAACGCTATTCCAGACGCCGCACAGTGCGGCCGTCCACGTCCCCCGCCGCTCGGGTGTCCTCAGCTCGACACGCCCACCCGGAAGAAGATCGTCGGCCAGTCCGCAGCCCGCGTCGCCATCAGCGAGGTCATCTCGGCAGAATGAGCATCCGCGGATATGGTCACGCAGGCCGATGGTGACCGTCGGCGGCGGCGCAAGGCATGGAGGGCGGACCAGCGGGATCGGGCCTGATCTCGGGGACGCCGCCGGGCATATTTCAGTCGGTGAAGGTGGGGTCGGCCCCGTGCAGCCGCGGCGCTCGCCCCTTGGGCTCCTCCCAGTCTTCCGACCGGCCCAGGGCGGTGAGGTCCAGCCACGAGTAGGCGTTGCCCAAGACGTCGGTGCCGCGCGCCCAGGCCGAGTAGGTGTGGTAGATCTGCATGCCATCGCGCAGGAAGCAGCTGACTCCCGACATCTCCACTGAGGTCTGGTCCCCGGTGACGATCTCCGGCTGGCTTCGGTAGTTGTATTCCAGCTGCGGCCTGTCCTTGTCCAGGGTGGCCTGGAAGTCGTAGTTGAAGTCGCTGCCGTGGGAGGAGTACCAGGGCACCGTCCACCCCCGCGCGGCCTGGTACTTCCGCAGCTTGTCCAGCGGCGCCCGGGCCACCAGGTCGAAGGCCGTATCGCGGGACCGCAGGTGCCGCAGTAGCCCGTCGGAGATCTCGTCTACGTCGGCTGTGCAGCCCGGGCACGCCGCGTCCCAGTCCGGCGCGAACATGACGTGCTTCACTATCAGCTGGCTGCTCTCCCCGAACAGCGCGGCCAGCGGGACCGTGCCGTCCGGGCCATCCAGGAGGTACTCCTTCTCGATCCGTACCATCGGGAGCCGCCGCCGCTTGGCGTTCATCGCGTCCCGCTGGCGGGTGGCTTCTTTCTCTTCCGCCAGCAGACTCTTCCTGGCCTCCAGCATTGCCTCGCGGGTCACGATCTCCGGAAGGGTCATCACAGCTCCTGTGCACGCGCTGGTCGCGTTGAGACAGTCTTCTAACCATGAAGACGAATGCCCGGCCCCGAAATCATCGGTCCGGCTTGCCATTTCCCGGAAGAATCCTCCGGCCCCGCGTGCCCGCCAGGGAGCAGCCAGGGGGACGTGCCCTGGTCGCCGAGGGCGGCGTGACCGCGGCGGGTTGCGGCCAGTTGCAGGGCCAGGGCGTCGAGGGGCTAGGGGAGGATGACGCGCTCACGGCCGAGCCGGATGCGGAGCTGGCCGTCGGCGGCCTGGACGTGCCTGAGGGTGCGCCGGCCGCCGAGACGTACTAACCAGCCACGCCGGAAACACCGTTCGTGAGATAGACCCCGCCCGTCCCTTGGATCCCGTTACTTGGTGCGGCAGGCGGCGGAAAGGCGACGTTGACAATGAGGCCGCCTTCGGGTTGGGGAAAGATATCGAGCCTGGCTCCGTGGGCTTCGGCGATTTGGGAGACGATGGAAAGGCCGAGGCCGAGGCCGTCCGGGCTGGCCGCCCGGTCCGGGGCGGCGCGTTGGAACGGCTCAAGCAGACGGACGATCTGGTCTGGCGGCACCGGCGGTCCGGTGTTGGCCACGGTGAGCGTCGTTTCTGCGCTGGCTAGCAGCTCGACCTTGAGCTGGCCGCCTGCGATGTTGTATCGAATGGCGTTGTCGATCAAGTTCGAGACCAGCCGGTAGATGAGCCGGGTGTCCCCGGACACCTGGGCATGATCGAGGGCAGTGTCGACCTGTAGCCCTGTGGCTTTCGCAGATGGCTGGCGGTCGGTGAGGACGTTCTCCACGATGGTGGTGAGGTCGACGGTTTGCCGGTGCTCGAGGCCACGTTGACTGCGGGCCAAGGTGAGCAGGGCGTCGATGAGTTCGGCCTGGTCTTTGCCCGCGTCGATTGCCTCCTGGCAGGCGGCTCGGAGCGAGTCGAGGGTGACGTCGGGGTCGGCTAGCGCTACTTGGAGGAGGGTCTGGCTGAGCATGAGCGGGGTGCGCAGCTCGTGGGAGGCGTTGGCGACGAAGCGTCGCTGGGAGTCGAATGCCGCTTCGAGGCGGGCGAGCAGCCCGTCGATGGTGTCGCCGAGGTCTTTGAGTTCGTCGTCGGGGCCGGGGAGTGCAAGGCGTTCATGCAGGTTGCGCTCGGAGATCTGACGGGTGGTGGTCGTCATCACCCGCAGCGGTCGCAGGACTCGGCCTGCGACGAGCCAGCCGAGGGCCACGGATACCCCGATCATGCCGAGGAGAATGATGCAGGAGCCGGCGATGAACTCGCTGGTGTTGAGGGCCAGTGAGTGGCCAAGAAGACCGATATGTACCGTTGCGCCGCCACCGCCAGGGGCCGCGCTCGGCCCGTGCGGTGCCAGCCCATTGGTGACCGGTCCTTTATGAACAGACCTTTGTACTTGCGCGATGTCGGTGGGCTTTGGGCGCCCGGCCAGGATGATCACGAAGTAGGTGACGAGGACGAGTACGACACCTGAGGGGAAGAAGAGACCGCAGTAGAGCGCGGTCAGGCGAAAGCGGGCGCTCCGCCGCCGGCGGGAACCGGAGGGCCGGTCGCNGGGCCGTTCGCGCCGCATCATGATCAGTCGGCGATCCGGTAGCCGGCTTTGGCCACGGTCTCGATCAGGGGCGGGTCGCCGAGCTTGGCGCGGAGGCGGCTGATGGTGGTCCTGACCGCCTGGCTGAAGGGGTCGGCGGCCTCGTCCCACACGCGTTCGAGGATCTCCTCAGCGGACACGACGACGCCCGGCCTGGTCAGGAGGACTTCGAGGACGGCGAACTCCTTAGGGTTGAGCGGCAAGGCCCGGCCGGCCCTGGTGGCGATCCGATGCGACGGATCGAGCTCTAGGCCACCGTAGGCGAGGGTCGGGGGCAATGCTGTTCCAGGACGGCGGACCAGCGCGCGGATGCGTGCCACCAGTTCGGTGAAGTCGCAGGGTTTCGGGAGGTAATCGTCTGCGCCGATGGCGAGGCCTTCGACTCGGTCATGCACGGCGCCGGCGGCGGTCAGCATCAGCACGCGGCTGGGCGACCCTTCGGCCGCGAGCGCTTTGCATACCTGGTCGCCATGTACGACGGGGATGTCCCGGTCCAGCACGACGACATCGTAGGCGGTGAGCGCGAGGTGATCGAGGGCATCCTGCCCGTCGAAGACGACGTCGACTGCCATGCCCGCCTGGCGCAGGCCGGTGGCCATTGTCATGGCCAGCTTGGCGTGATCCTCGACTACCAGCACCCGCATCTCGCTTCCCCTTCGCCGTCCCGGTTGATTGACGATGGCCGGCCTCCTCGGGTCGGTCTGATCAATCCAGGATGCCGGATCGGATGTTGCAGAACCATTACTGCGTTGCGGCCTTGCAACACCGGCTCCCGTAGAACGTGCTTATGAGACACACCAGCAATCAACAGAACGACGAGCCGACGCCATCGAGGCGCAGAGCCGCAGGCCCACCGCGAGTGCGCGGCCGACTGTGCCGGCGCGGCCTCGCCATGGTGGCGCTGCTTGCGACCGGGGCGCTGATCACCGCGTGCGGGGGTGGGTCAAGTACCGCGACCGGGTCGTCTGCGGCACCCGGCGCGAGCGCCGCGCGCAATCAGAGCGCTCTTCTCGCTTACGTCCACTGCATGCGCACCCACGGGGAGCCGAACATGCCCAATCTCAGCGGGAGCGGCGGGCACATCTCGATGCCCGCGAGTTCAGGAGTGGACCCCAACTCTCCCCAGTTCACTAAGGCGAACAACGCGTGTCAGAAGCTGTTGTCAAAGGGCGGCTCGTCAGGGGGGCAGACGATCACCCCTGCCGAGCAGGCGGACTACCTCAAGGCCGCAGCTTGTATGCGCTCGCACGGAGTCCCCGACTTCCCGGACCCGACGTTCCGCAACAACAGCGTCACGTTCAACGCCCCGGGGTCGAGCATCGACACCAGTTCTCCGCAGTACAAGAGCGCGCTGGCGACGTGCGAGAAGCTGATCCCGGCCGGCCTGCCCGACAGCCCTGCCAGCTCATGAACGGCATGCCTGATGTGCGGTGGCGCCATCGGCGTGGGGCACAGTGGGCGGTCGTTGCGGCCGCGGCACTGGTGGCCGCCGCAGCGGCGGTGATGGTGATAGCCAATCCGTTCGCCTCCCACAAGCCGCCGAACTCCGTGGTCGCCGGCAACGCCGGCCAAACCTCGCTGTACACGGTGGCCCGAGACGACCTGTCCTCACAGACCCAGGTGTCGGCCACTCTCGGGTACGCCGGCAGCTATACCGTGGTGAACCAGGCCCAAGGGACGGTCACAGAGCTGCCGATGGTCGGTCAGGTGGTCAGCCAGGGCCACGTCCTCTACCGGGTGGACGGCGCACCAGTCGTGCTCCTCGACGGCAACACTCCGGCCTACCGCTCGCTGTCCGAAGGGGCCTACGCGTCTGAGGTGACCGGCGCGGACGTCGCCGAACTGAACGCCGATCTAGTAGCCCTGGGTTATGCAACCCGTGCAGAGATCCCCGCAGGCTCCGATCAGTTCACCTGGTGGACCACAGACGCGGTGGAGAAACTGCAGAAGGCGCTGGGGGTGACGGAGACGGGCACTCTTGCGCTGGGTCAGGCGGTGTTCCTGCCCAGCGCCGCGCGAGTTGAGACAACCTCGGCCACACCGGGTGGGGCGGTTCAGCCCGGACAGCCGGTGCTCACCGCGACCTCGACCGCACGCCAGGTCAGCATCGCCCTGGACGCCGATGAGCAGTCTGAGGTATCCGTCGGTGACAAGGTGACCATCACCCTGCCCAACAACCAGACCACTCCCGGAGTGATCTCTTCGGTAGGCGCCGTCGCCACCGCTCAGCCAGGCGGATCGTCCACGATCACCGTCGAGGTCACCCCGACCGACTCGACCGCCACCGGCACCTGGGACCAGGCGCCAGTAGATGTGACGATTACCACCGGCAGCGTGGGCAACGCCCTGGTGGTGCCGGTCGACGCCCTGTTGGCTCAATCAAGTGGCGGTTACGCGGTGGAGGTAGCAAGCACCGGCGGCATCCGCCGCCTCGTCCCAGTCAGCCTCGGGCTGTTCGACGACGCCGACGGTCTCGTCCAGGTCACCCGAACCAGCCTGGCCGCCGGGCAGCAGATCGTGGTGCCAAACCTATGAGCGCCGAGACCACCAGGCCGGCCCCGTGCGGCGTCGCTGATGAACACCTTCCCGCCCAGAACGCCGCGGACCGGCCGGTCCTCGAGGTCGGCCACGTGACCAAGGTGTATCCGAGCCAGCCACCGGTCACTGCGTTGCGGGACGTCTCTTTCACGGTGGCCACGGGCGAGCTGGTGGCTATCGTGGGACCGTCGGGGTCGGGCAAAACCACGTTGCTGCATCTGATGGGCACCCTGGACCGGCCCAGCTCCGGGCGGGTGCGAATCACCGGCCTTGACGTCGCCCGGCTTTCTGATCGAGAGCTGGCTGCGATGCGTGCCACCCAAATCGGATTCGTGTTTCAGCAGTTCTTCTTGGCCGAACATCAGACCGTCCTGGACAACGTGGCCGACGGGCTCCTCTACGCCGGGGTGCCCCAAACCGAGCGGAGAGCCCGTGCCCTCGATGCCCTTGGACTCGTCGGCCTAGCGGCAAGACCGCACGCCCGCCCCACCCAGCTGTCAGGCGGGCAACGCCAGCGCGTAGCGATCGCCCGCGCCTTGGTCGGCAGCCCGGCCATCGTGCTAGCGGACGAGCCCACCGGAAACCTGGACCAAGCCGCTGGACAGGCCATCTTGGGGCTCCTCAAAGAACTCCACCATCGCGGAGTGACCATCGTCGTCATCAGCCACGACCGCGATATCGCCGCCCGCATGGACCGCCGCATCGAGATGCTCGACGGCCGGATCGTCTACGACAGCGCCGATGATGCCTCACGATCTCCGCTGCCAGTTCTCGAGGACCGGCCCAGTCATGAGGACAGTCGGCCATGACGACCAGCGGAACCCTTGCAGTGAGAAAGCTGCGTCCCTCGGACCTGGCTCGCCTGTCGACGGTCGGGTTGCGCACCCGTAAGCTCCGAGCTGCGCTGTCCGCATTGGGGATCGCTATCGGTGTGGCCGCCATCGTCGCCGTCTTGGGGCTGTCCTCATCCGCCTCGGCCAACCTGAACAACGAGATCTCGGCGCTGGGCACGAACCTGCTGGTGGTACAGAATGGCCAGACCATCACCGGCGGCAGCGCCGAGCTGCCAAAGACCGCCCGGGCCATGATCGCCCGCATCGTCGCGGTCACCCACGTCGAGCAGACCGGCTCGGTCAGCGGAGACGTCTACCGCAACTCGCTCATCCCTTCGATCGACACGAACGACCTGTCGATCGACGCGGCCAGCCTCGGCCTGCTGCGCACCGTCGGCACCAGCATCGCCCAGGGCCGCTACCTCAACGCAGCGACCGCCAACGAGCCCGTCGCGGTGCTCGGCGCCGCGGCCGCCCAGCGCCTCGGGATCGACCGCGTGTACTCCGGCGAGCGCATCTGGGCCGACAATACATGGCTCTACGTGGCCGGCATCTTGAACCCGGCCGTACTCGCACCCGACATCGACTCCTCCGTGCTAGTCGGCTTCCCCGCCGCTGAGCACTACTTGAGCTTCGACGGTCATCCCTTCACCATCTATGTCCGGGCCCAAAACAGCCACGTCAACCAAGTCGACAACCTGCTGGCCGCCACCGCCAACCCGGAAAACCCCAGCGAGGTCAACGTCTCCCAGCCTTCGGCCGCGCTCGTCGCCCAGGCCGACGCCCAAAGCACATTCGACGACCTTTTCCTGGGTCTCGGCGCGGTCGCACTGTTGGTCGGTGCGATAGGAGTGGCGAACATCATGATCATCTCGGTCCTCGAGCGACGAAGCGAGATCGGGCTCCGCCGGGCCTTGGGGGCCACCAGGGGACACATCAGAGTCCAGTTCCTGGCCGAGGCTATCCTGCTCGCCCTGATCGGCGGCGCGGCCGGCGTCGGAGCGGGTGCCCTCTCCACCGCCCTCTACGCGAGTACCAAGCACGAGCCCGTCGTGATTCCCGTCATCGCGTGGGGTGGCGGCGTCGGCGCCGCCATCGTAATCGGAGCCGTCGCCGGGCTCTGGCCCGCGCTGCGCGCAGCGCGAATGTCACCCACCCAGGCCCTGTGGAGCATGTGACATGGGGTCCGCGGCGATTAGGGGGCCGATCTGCGACCGCCAGAGTGCCAGGTCCGGGTACGGCTTCAGGAGCGGACCCGTTAACTCTTATCAGGCGTCTTCGTGAAGAAGTGATGGGTTGTGCCGTTTGGCATCGTGGCGGACTCGACCGCGTACCGCTTGTGCAGGGACTCCAGGCCATCCCAGAGCCGCACGCCCCGCCCGAGCACGATTGGTATCTGGATGAGGTGGAGGTAGTCCACGAGGCCGGCGCCGAGGAATTCGTTGACGGTGGTAGGCCCGCCGCCGAGCCGGACGTCCAGCCCATTGGCAGCCTGCTTAGCGCGTTGCAGCACTTCGGCAGGGGTGCCACTGACGAAGTGGAAGCTTGCGCGACCGACGCTGAGCGGCTCATGGTCCCAGTGAGTCAGGACGAAGCACGGCGTACCGAAGGGTGGTTCCCCGCCCTACCATCCGCGCCAGCCGTCCTGCGGCCATGGCCCGGAAGTGGGGCGATACATGTTGCGGCCCATGATGTCGGCACCTATCCCCCTGCTCCACGCTGCGGCGATGGATTCGTTCACGCTCGGCGCCGCTGACGCTGTGCCTGACTCCTTGCATCCTCTTCGGCGTGCTCGACCGGGCNGTGTAGCAATTCCTGTAGNAACGAGCTCAGACGAGGTAACACCGGCGCGGGTCGGCCGAGACGCTCAGGTTTAGCCGTGAGCGGTCATCGACGGCGTATCCGCGATCTGAAAAGCGGGCAGTCAGGGACAGCGCGCGACTCGACGGGCATCCTCGATCACTACCCCGTGGGGACGAACGTTGCGTCAATGTCGCGAGTAACGCGATTGGCGTCGTAGGCCAGCGCCACGGCACTGTGGGCCTCGGCCTGGTGGGTGTCGTCGACTGCAACGCTATCGTCGGCGCGGCTGAGATGCTGAAGTCTCGACCCAGAAGGGACGCTGCCGCGGCCTGCGCGCCTCTGTGTTCGGGCGTATGAAGTACCGCGATAGCTACGCCGTGCGCTGCTTCAGGTTGCTGCCCCGGCCACGGTCATGGCCGGGCTTTCGAGTCCTCTGCGCGGCTGCCGTCAGGACCTGGGGTTCCATACCTGCCGGGCCACACGCAGGAAGTTGCCGCCCATGATGGCGGCAATGTCGGCAGCTGGGTAGCCGCGGCGGGAGAGCTCGGTCTCGAGCGGCGCGAGCTGCTCGGGCGGGAAAAAGTCGATACCACCGGCCTGTCGGTAACTCTCGGGGAAGATCTGCGGATTTTCGGCAAACTCTCGCTTGGCATCGTCACTGTCGAAGACGTAATCGGTTCCGATGCCGACGTGGGCCGGGCCGACCAGCTCTACGGCGTAGTCGATGTGGCGCGCCATCGCTTGAACGCTGCTGCCGTTGCTGCCCAGGAACAGGCTGAAGCCGATGATCCCGATGACGCCACCGGTCGCGGCGCAAGCACGGGCCTGGTCGTCGCGAATGTTGCGCTCGTGATCCCACACCGAGCGCAAGTTCGAGTGGCTGAAGATCACCGGGCTGGCCGAGTGCTCGATCGCCTCCATCGATGTCCGGTACCCGCAGTGGGATACGTCGACCACCATGCCCACCTGGTTCATTTCGTCCACGACCGCGCGGCCGAAGTTTTTCAGGCCGGTGTCTTCTGGTGCGTGGCAGCCGAATCCGGCCTGGTTCTCGGTGTTGTAGGTCAGCACCATTGACCGGACGCCAAGGTCGTAATAGGCCTGGATCATGCCGATCTCGCCGCCGAGCGGGTTCGTGTCCTCCAGGTCGAACCCGACTGCAACCCGCCCTCCCTGCTGGGCCGCGAGGATGTCGCCCACGCTCGTCGCGAGCGCGAAGAACTCGCTGTCGCGCAGTACCTGCCGACGCCATGAGCTGAGAACGCGCATCGTCGCGTCGATGCCGTGCTGGGCGGATCCCACATTCACTGACAGGTAGCTGACGCCGACGTCGAGGTATCGGCGTAGCGGATCGATGTCGCACTCNGGCTGCAGAGGCAGGCAGCAATGTTGCTCCCAGCCGAAGGGACTCGCCAGCCGCGCCGCGCCTGTCGTCTGGATTACGCTCACCGNTTGCCNCTCATCCCGTGCTACCCGCCGCCGCAGGAGCCCTTTCTTCCCGTTGCTGATCGGCGATCCTCTCACCGACAGGGGACGAACTCAGACACGAGTTCATCGTTGTAGTAGGAACTGGCCGCTAGCTATGGGTCCGAACCTCAGGCAGAATCAGCTGCGAGGGATGATCGGCGTCATGCCAGACGGTGTTGTGCGCCGAAAGCATTTCGGTGCCGGTCGCGAGATCGGCTCCGGTGTTTAGGTTGCGGTCATACTTCGGGAACGCGCTGGAACTGATCTCCAGGCGAATGCAGTGGCCGGCAAGGAACACGTGTGACGTACTCCACAGGTCGATTTCGTATCTGCTGATTGCCCCTGGCTCGAGCAACGTCGGGGGTTCCCGGTAGCCGAGCCGGAATCTGGCGCGGATCATGCCGTCGCACAACCGCCGCGCGAGGCCATTGGGATGGACATCAAGCAGTTTCGCCGTGAAGTCGGTGTCGACCGCACTGGAAGCAGCGTAAAGGATAAGGCGCACGGGGCCGGTGATCTCAAGGTCGTGGTCTAGCGGTTCTGTCGTATAGACGAGAATGTCGGCGCGGTTTTCGATCTCGGAGTAATCATCTGGGCCGCCAATCTGATGGTGGGTCTCGCTGTTGCTGATGAAGGGCACCGGATCAGCGGGGTCGTAGGTGAAGCGGTCGTGGGTGCCGGCCGGACGCGGGACCTCGGAGCGGCGCAGTCGGCCGTCGCCGTGGCGTGAGTTAGCGCTGCCGTCGCTGGCTAGCAGGAATGGCGTCCATTGGGTACGAGCCAGCGGCCACTCGTGCTCCTCACGCCAATGGTTCTTGCCCATCACGAACACTCGCACCCGCGGGGGTTTGGCACCGTCTTCAAGCACGGCGGCCAGCCACTGTCGCTCCCACGCAGGCAAGTCGACGGCTGCAGCGGCTCCGAAGTCGACCCTGCCTAGTCGCTGCGGTGTTTCGTCGAAACAGTAGTGACCCCAGGGCCCGACGATCAGCCACTGGTTGTCTCGGATGCTGGCTGCTGTCGTGGGTGAAGTCAGCCGGGTGAAGTTGACCATCGTGCCGCGTTGCGCGTCGTCATACCACCCCGTGATGTGCAGTACGGGGACGGTTACCTCTGCGATTTTTTCCTGGTAGCGCACCGGGTTCCAGAATTCCGCGTCCGAGACGGGATGGGCTAGGCCGGTCCTCCAGCTCTGGCTGTAGAAACCGGCCCTTTCGTCGAGACTGATCACCGGCAGATGAGAGGCTATCTCCTCCCAATCGGTGTCCTCGATGTACTGGACGACGCGGCCATCGACGTAGCGGTACCAGCACAGTTCGAGCGGAATGTATTGACCGGTGGGGTAGTCCTCCAGCAGGTCCGAAGTAGTGACATAAACGATCATCGCTGTGAGGTGCGGGGGATGCAGCAGAGCAGTCATCCACTGGATGTAGCCCAGATAGGAGCCTCCCCAGGTGACGATCCTCCCGTCGCTCCACGGCTGTCGCGCGATCCACTCAATCGAGTCGAACCCGTCTTGCGCTTCGTTGCGGTACGGGATGAACTCCCCGCCAGAGTCGCCCCTGCCGCGCACGTCCATCCACACGAAGTTGTAGCCCTTCGCGGCGTAGGCGAGCGCGGGCTTTCTGGCTTCGAGCGTATTTTTGTTGTACGGGGTGCGCGCAAGCAGAGTCGTCGCCGGCGTTCCCGCCGGGCCGGCAAAATAGACGTCGGCCGAAAGCGCCGTGCCGTCACGCATCGGCACTTGCACATTCCATTTAACTGTCACGGTGTGCCTCCGTCCCCGAAGCGACCAAATCGAACGCTACGCTCGTACGTCAGTGCGGCGCGGACCTGCCGCGGATGCACAGTGGCCTTCAAAGTTTGTTCTTGTGGACCTTGCCTTGCTTCACGATGGGTTTCAGGGCCTGTTCTGGCTTGGCGAGTACCCGGATGTCGTCCGGCGGGTTGCCCTCGATCACAGCATGCCGCCCAGTGATCCCGGCGCCACGACACCCAGCTCGCCTTTACTGCACGGCAATGGCGGTGGCCCGGTTCGGCTGGCTCTTCCGGACTGCGTCGAAATCCTTTTTTCCGCGAAGCAGGTTCAGGCTCCACGGTATCGCTCCGGATGACGAGATCACATTTCAACCATCGAAGTACCGGTTAGCTCCTTACTTCACGAAGTACCAGTTCTCCGGGTTGATAGACAACGTCGAAGATTGCGGCAGGACGCCCTTGAGATTGTTCGCCACCTCGGTGAGCTGTGAGGCGGGGTCCGGCTGCCACTCCACGGGAAGCTGCATCGCCAGGTAATCCTCCCAGGTGTACATGTAGGACAGGTTCGGGCTGGTCAACGTCTTCTCGATCATGGCGTCGTTTTCCGCGTTGCTGTAGCCGCCGGGGTTGATCGTGGCACCGGTCTTGTAAGTCAGCTCGCCGGTAGGCAGATAGTCCGGGGAGTACGTGGTGCCTAGGTAGTTGGCCATGTCCCAGTCACAGGAGATCTTCCCTACCACGCAGTTGACCACGCTCGTCGAGAGCACCTGGGTGATCGGCTTGGGCTGCAGGTCCAGCCTGATGCCCGCCTGCGCCGCGTTTGACTGCAGGTCCGCCATCTCTTGTGCGAGCCAGCCAAAGCCGGTGGCGTAGGAGAAGTTGAAGCTCAGAGTCTTGCCCTTGGCGACACCCGGCCCGCACTTGGCCGGATCGACACAGCTGCTGAGTCCGCCCGAGACGACCCTCCAGCCATGGCTGGACAGCAGCGCCTTGGCTTTGGCGATGCTGAACGGGTACGGGACGCCTTTCCTGC
>JGI12635J15846_10000991_pt1 | contig 24912 bp, 24 predicted proteins | sample BlaSpr_A8_OM2_M2_FD_15846 | JGI IMG/M metagenome (IMG submission 15846) | reverse complement strand
GCGCGGGACAAGCCGGCCGGAGGAAAGCAGGCGCCGGGCACATCGGCCGGAGCCGCCAGCGCGTACCCGGGGCAGCGGTTCGGGCTGCCCCAGTCGGGTCCCAGGTCCGTGGCCGGGGTGGCCAGGCGGCTGGGCTCGCTGATGATCGACTGGGTGATGGCCGCCCTGATCGCTTTGGCGGTGCTCGGCGACAAGAACCAGGCCAGCGTGCAGTACCTGACCTTGGCGATCTTCGCGGGCGAGATCTGGCTGCTGACCGCGCTGACCGGCTTCACGGTTGGCAAGCGTCTGCTGGGCATGCGGGTGGCCCGGCTGGACGGCCAGCCGGTCGGCTTCTACCGGTCCCTGATCAGGACGGTCCTGTTCCTGCTGGTGGTGCCGCCGCTGGTGCTCGACGCCGATCTGCGGGGCCTGCACGACAAGGCGGCAGGCACGATAGTGATCCGGGTCTGAGCGGGCAGACTGAGCGGAACCCGGCTCGGCGGAACCAGGCTCGGCGGAACCAGGCTCAGCGGAACTTCGGCCGCGGCGCCTTCGGCATCCGCCCGGTCTTGGGCATCGGCCCCTTGGGCATCTGCAGCGACTGCGGCAGCGCCTTCAGCCGGTAGTTCAGGTCGGCGATCGCCGGGCCCTTTAGGTTACGCGGCAGCTTCATGAGATGCCGCTGCAGCTTCCGGATCCGGATCTGACCTTCCTCGTCGCCGACCTGGATCGTGTAGATCGGAAGCTCGTCGTACGTGATCCGGGAGACCCGCTTCTTCTCCGCGGCCAGCAGCGCGGGCAGCCGGCTAGGCGAGCCCTCGCCGACCAGGATCACGCCGGGCTTGCCGACGGCCCGGTGCACCACGTCCATGTTCCGGTTGGCCGCGATCGCCGGCGTCACGGTCCAGTTGCCGCGCATGCTCTGCAGGATCGCCGCGGCGGCGCCCGGCTGCCCGGCGAGGGCCGCGTACTGCGCCGACTGGGCGTACCGGCCGAAGAGGATCATCGCCGCGGCGATGCCGCCTAGCACGCCGAGCGGGATGAGGAAGTACAGGCCGATGAGCACCGCGATGACCACGACGATCGCGATGATCCCGATGCCGGTACCGATGACGATCGGCAGCGCCTTCGGGTTCGCCTTCCGGATAATCCCGGCAACCATGCGGATCTGCTTGATCCGGCCCATCGAGGTCGGATCGGCAGCATCCCGCTTATCCTTCTTCGACGCCGCACCTGACGCCTTATTCACCATGGTGGTGAGGATACTGTGCTGGCCCCGCCGCGACGAAACCCCCAGACCCCTAAGCCAATTCGGCCCTGGCGGCCGACCCAGCTACGCGGGGCTGGCGGCCGGCCGGCTACGCCAGTGCCTGGCCGCTTACCGCTAGGCCGGCCGGCTACGCCAGTGCCTGGCGGCTCACCGCCTGCCGGTACAGCCGGCCCGCGCGGTAGGACGAGCGCACCAGAGGCCCGGCCATCACCCCGGCGAAGCCGAGCTGCCTCGCCTCCTCGCCCAGCTCATCGAACTCCTCGGGCGGCACCCACCGGTCGACCGGGTGATGCCGCACCGACGGCCGCAGGTACTGGGTGATCGTGAGCAGGTCGCAGCCTGCCGCGCGCAGGTCGGCCATTGCCACGCTGATCTCGGCGCGCTCCTCGCCCATGCCGAGGATCAGGTTGGACTTCGTGATCAGCCCGGCCTCGCGGGCCCGGCTCAGCACCCCGAGCGATCGCTCGTAGCGGAATCCCGGCCGGATCCGCCGGAAGATCCGCGGCACGGTCTCGATGTTGTGCGCCAGCACCTCGGGCCGGGCGGCGAACACCTCGCCGAGCTGCTCGGGTATCGCGTTGAAGTCGGGGATCAGCAGCTCCACCCCGCAGCCGGGGACCGCGGCGTGGATCTCGCGGCAGGTCTGTCCGTACAGCCAGGCTCCGCCGTCGGGCAGGTCGTCCCTGGCCACCCCCGTGACGGTGGCGTAGCGCAGCCCCATCGCCGCCACCGACTCGGCGACCCGCCGCGGTTCGTCGGTGTCCAGCGGCTCTGGTTTGCCGGTGGCGATCTGGCAGAAGTCGCACCGCCTGGTGCACTGGTCGCCGCCGATCAGGAACGTCGCCTCACGGTCCTCCCAGCACTCGAAGATGTTGGGGCAGCCCGCTTCCTCGCAGACCGTGTGCAGCCCCTCGCGCTGCACCAGCTGCTTCAGCGCGGTGTATTCGGGCCCGGTGCGCAGCCGGGTCTTGATCCACGGGGGCTTGCGTTCGATCGGCGTCTGGCTGTTGCGCGCCTCGAGCCGCAGCAGCCGGCGTCCTTCGGGTGCGAGTGCCACGTTCCAAGCCTACGTCGGAGGTGATCAGGCCGGCGCCGCCGTCAGCCCGCCCGGCCCGTCTTGTCCCGCAGGAACGCGCCGGCCTGGTCGGTCGCTTCGGCCGCCTCCGGCGTGCCCACCATGGCCGGGTAGACGTGCGGCAGCCCCTCGCGGACCTGCAGGGTGACGTCCACCCCGGCGGCCGCAGCCGACTTGGCCAGCTCCTCGGCGTCACTGAGCAGCAGCTCGGCGGTCCCGACCTGGATCAGCAGCGGCGGCAGGCCGTCCAGCCGCGCGAACAGCGGCGACGCTAGCGGCGTGCGAGGATCGGCACCGGCCAGGTAGGTGGCGGCGAACGCCCGGACCTCCTCGGGGGTGAGGATCGGGTCCTCGCCGGCGCGCTCCGTCATTGAGGCACCGGAGGAACTCAGGTCAGTCCACGGCGACATCAGCACGGCGGCCGCCGGCAGGTCCTCGCCGCGGTCCCGCAGCGTCGTCATCATGGCCACGGCCAGGGCGCCGCCGGCCGAGTCGCCCGCGACCGCGATCGCTGAGGCGTCCAGTCCCGCCGCGCGGCGCAGCCAGCGCCAGACGGCCAGCACGTCATCGATGCCGGCCGGGAACGGATGCTCCGGCGCGAGCCGGTACTCAGGCAGCAGCACCCGCCGGCCGCTGGCCCGGCCCAGCCGCGCCGCCAGCTCCCCGTGGCTGTGGAAGGACCCGATCTGGTAGCCCCCGCCGTGCAGGTACAGCAGCACCCGCCCGGCGTCGGCGCCGGGAAACGTGATCCAGCGCGCCGGGACCCCACCGGCGTCGGCCTGGCTGACCACCGCGTCGCCCGGCAACGGATACAGATCGCCCCTGCGGTCGAAGCTGGCCCGGTTCTGCGCCACGGTCGGCGCCAGCTGGCCCGCCGCGGCCGCCCGGAGCGCGAGCAGGGCTGCGATCTTTTCCTGAATCTGTCGGCTCGGCATGCGGCCCTCAACGGCCGGCCCGCCCCGGTTTATGCCGCGGCCCGCGCCGTCAGCCGTCGCTCGCCTGCGCCGTCCGGCGCCGGAACACCGCGGCAACGGTCCAGGACGCGTGCGAGCTCTGGTATACCCGGTTGGCGAGCGCGATGATGGCGAGCCCGTCGCCGGCCGAGATCGCCGCCTGCAGCACGATCGGCAGGCGGAGGGTGAATCGGGACAACTGGTGCCGCTCCTCGGGGTGGCCGCGTGCAGATCATCACACGCACCGTCGGGTCGATGTGACGCGGGACGCCTGCGTCCGGAAGCATGGGAGACATGGCAACGCAGTTTGACCCAGCATCGGGGACGCGCGACTTCCTCGCCGATGACGTGGCGAAGCGGGAGCGTGCGTTCGACGTGATCCGTAGGGTGTTCGCCCGTTACGGGTTCGAACCGCTGCAGACCCCGGCGTTCGAGCGCCTCGACGTACTGATGGGCAAGTACGGCGAGGACGGAGACAAGCTCGTTTTCAAGATCCTCCGCCGCGGCGAGCACGAGGCATCGGGCGAGGCGGATCTGGCGCTGCGCTACGACCACACAGTGCCGCTCGCCCGGGTGGCCGCGGCGTACGGCAGCCGGCTGCCGTCGCCGTACAAGCGGTACGTGCTCGGCCCGGTGTGGCGCGCCGAGCGGCCGGGCAAAGACCGCTACCGCGAGTTCGTGCAGTGCGACCTGGACACGCTCGGCTCCGCCTCGCCGCTCGCGGACGCGGAGGTGCTCTGCGCCCACCACGACGCGGTGGCCGCGCTGGGCATCGACAACTTCCAAGTCGAGCTGAACTCCCGCCGGGTGCTGGCCGGCCTGCTGGAGGCGTTCGGCGTGCCCGCCGATCTCGGCCCCGGCGTGCTGATCACCCTCGACAAGCTGGACAAGATGACGCCCGCCGCGGTTGTCGCCGAGCTCACGGGGCGCGGCCTGGCCGACGGCACGGCCGGGGAGCTGGTCACGGCGATGACCGCGCCGGACGCGACCGAACGGATCCGGGCCGCGCTGCAGAAGAGCGAGGAAGGCTCGGCGGGCCTTGACGACGTGGACAACGTGCTGTCCCTGGTATCGCTGCAGGTCCCGGCCGGGCGGGTCCGCTTCACCCCGCGCCTGGTGCGCGGGCTGAGCTACTACACCGGGCCGATCTGGGAGCTGACGGCTCCGGGCGTGGCCGGGTCGATGGGCGGGGGCGGCCGCTACGACCACTTGATCGCCCAGCTCGGTGGGCCGGACGTGCCCGCGACCGGAACCTCGCTCGGGGTTGAGCGGATCCTCTCGCTGCTGCCGGACGACGACGCCGGTCAGCGGGGCCGCCTCGACGTGGCCGTTACGGTCATGGGCGAGGAACTCGCCGCGGCGTCGTTCGACTTCGCCGCGACCGCGCGCGCCGCCGGGCTGCGGGCCAGCGTCTACCTCGGCTCGTCCGGCAAGCTCGGCAGGCAGCTGCGGTGGGCCAGCGACCAGGGGGCGCGCTGGTGCCTGATCTACGGCGGGGCCGAGGCGGACGCGGGCACGGTCACGGTCCGCGACCTGCGCAGCGGCGAGCAGCAAGCAGTGCCGATCGGCGATCTCGGCGACGATCTCTCGGCGCGCGCCGCCGCTGACGCATCGCAGGACGGCCGATGACCACCAGCAACTTCATCGACCACGACACCTGGTTCGCGCAGCTGCCCGGCGTCGTGGTGTCCGCCGGAGGGCTCATCACCGATCCGGGCGGGCGGATCCTTCTGGTCAAGCCCAACTACCGGGACCACTGGACGTTGCCGGGCGGCATCTGCGAGCACGGCGAGCCGCCGCACGTCGGCTGCGCCCGGGAGGTCGCCGAGGAGATCGGCCTGGACCTGCCGATCGGCGCGCTGCTGGCCATCGACTGGTCTCAGCCGTACGGCCGGGAAGCCCGGCCGATCATGCACTTCGTCTTCGACGCCGGGACGATCGCCAACGGCGACGGCATCGTGCTGCAGGCCGAGGAGCTCGACGAATTCCGGTTCGTCCCCGCGGGCGAGGCGGCCGATTACCTGGCTCCGTACGGTGTGCGCCGGGTGCTGGCCGCGCTCGACGCCCGCGCCGCCGGCAGATGCGTCTACCAGCCGACCCACGTCAGCTGACCGCGACGGTCAGGCGCTCCGGATCGGTGCCGGTAACGCTGCGCCACCGGCTGGCCCCGAGCACATCGGCGAGATGGCGTTGGACCACATCGACGGCGTCGGCGACCGTGATGTGCCTGCCGGACTCCGCCGACAGGGTGGTCACGGTGGCGTCCCGGATCCCGCACGGCACGATCCGGTCGTACCAAGACAGGTCGCAGTCGCAGTTCAGCGCGAAGCCGTGCATGGTCACGCCGCGGGACACCCGGATGCCAATCGCGCCGACCTTCCGGTCCTGGCCGCCGCCTGATCCGCAGAACCAGACGCCGCTGCGCCCTTCGACGCGCTGCGTCTGCACCCCGAAGTCGGCGCAGGTGCGGATCAGCGCCTCCTCGATCGTCCGCACGTAATTGATCACGTCGATCGGCTCGCCGAGCCTGACGATCGGGTACCCGACGAGCTGCCCGGGGCCGTGCCAGGTGATCTTGCCGCCGCGGTCGACGTCGATCACCGGGGCTCCCGGGTCCCCGGCCGGCCGGTCGAGCTCGTCGGTCCGCTTGCCCGCCGTGTACACGGGCGGGTGCTCGAGCAGCAGGCAGGTGTCCGGGATGTCGCCGCGCACCCGCCGCTCGTGCAGGTCCCGCTGCAGATCCCAGGCTTGCTGGTAGGGGACCGCGTCCGCACCGAAGCCGGCCCGGGCGAATATCAGCTCGCGCTCCATGCGACCAGCTTAGATCCCTATCCGCACGGCCCGGGATGCGTCATCGGCCCAGCCTGTGGGCATGCATGGGGAAGAAGGCCGGTTTGGCGTGGGTTCCCGATCATAGGGGAAGGGAGGCCAGCCCGTGTTCGACGAGGCCGAGCTGAAGCGGATGAGCCCGAAGGAGCGCGCCAAGCTCATGCAGGCGCTGGCGTGCCTGGACATGCCGCGGCTGGCGAACGCGGGCAGCCCGCGGCGGCGCAGGCTGTTCCTGATCGGGACGATTGTGTGCTGCGTGGGCCTTGCCGCGTGGATCGGCGTGCTCGTGGTGACGCTGCCGCGGTTCTACCGAGCTGGCGACTGGCGCGGCGCGTGGGTCGGCTTCGACGTCGCTGAGCTCCTCGCGTTCGCGGCGACGGCCTGGGCCGCGTGGCGTGGCAGGCAGGTGCTGATCATGTGCCTGCTGGTGCTGGCCACGCTGCTGCTGTGTGACGCGTGGTTCGACGTCACCCTGGACCTGCGCACCAGCGGCTTCCTGTTCAGCCTGCTCTCTGCGCTGCTGATCGAGATCCCGCTGGCGGTTGCCGCGATCCTCGCGGCCAGGCGCCTGCTGCGGCTGACCATCGGCCGGATCCGGAGCCGGGAGGGGCTGCCGGGACCGGTGCCGTCGCTGTGGCGGATCCCGCTCTTCGGGTACCAGCAGGACGGGGTGCTGCACGACCCGGTTCCGCCCGCGTCAGCGCGCGGCCAGCGGGGAGAGAACGCGCTACGTTAGCGCGGCTGCGAGCGCGCCGGCGTTACGTTAGTGCTGCGGCGAGCGCGGCGGCGTTATGTCAGTACCGCCGCGAGCGCTCCGGCGATGCCGGGATAGCGGAACGCGAAGCCAGCCTCGTGCAGCCGCCGCGGCACCACCCGCGTGCTGCCCAGCAGTTCGCCGGAGAGCTCACCGAGCCCGGCGCGCAGCACCGGGGCCGGAACCCGCAGCAGCGCCGGGCGCCGAAGCACCCGGGCCAGCTCGCTGGTGAACTCCGTGTTGGTCGCCGGCACCGGCGCGGTCAGGTTCACCGGGCCTTCGATGTCGGCGTGATCGAGCAGGAACCTGACCGCGGCCACATGGTCGGTCACCGAGATCCAGCTGATGAACTGGGTGCCGGGCCCGATTCTGGCGCCGAGCCCGAGCCGGAACAGCGGCACGAGCGGCCCGAGCATCCCGCCCTTGCGGGACAGCACGACGCCGGAGCGCAGGTTCGCGACGCGCACGCCGGCCTGGCTGGCTGGCCGCGCCGCCGCCTCCCAGTCGCGGACCAGATGGGCCAGGAAGCCGGTTCCGGCGGGCGCCGACTCATCCACCTCGCGCGTGCCGGTGTCGCCGTACCAGCCGATCGCGGAGCCGGACAGCAGCACCGACGGCGGGTTCGCCGCCTTGCCGATGGCGGTGACGAGGGCCTTGGTGCTCTGGATCCGGCTGGAGCGCAGCTCAGCCTTTCTGGCCTTGGTCCACAGGCCGCCGGCGATCGGCGCCCCGGAGAGGTGGACCACGCCATCGAGCCCGTCGAGCGCGGCCGGATCGAGTCCGCCGTCCGGGTCCCGCGGGTTCCACGCGATCTCGTCAGGTTCCCGCGGCGAGCGCCGGACCAGCCGGACGACCTCGTTGCCGTCTCGCTGCAGGTCCTCGGCCAGCGCAGACCCGATCAGCCCGGACGATCCGGTGATCGCGACCCGCATTGACCCCCCGTTACAGCCCAAGCTCGGTCTCGAACGCGCCTTCTTCTAGCCGTTCCTTGATCGTGACGAGGAACCGCGCGGCGTCGGCCCCGTCCACCAGCCGGTGATCGTAGGTGAGGGCCAGGTAGACCATGGACCGCACCGCGATGACCTCGCCGAGCGCCGGGTCCTCCACGACCACGGCCCGCTTGACCACCGTACCGGTGCCGAGGATGCCGACCTGCGGCTGGTTGATGATCGGTGTATCGAACAGAGCACCCCTGCTGCCGGTGTTGGTGAGTGTGAACGTGCCGCCGGACAGTTCGTCCGGGCTCACCTGCCCGGCCCGGGTGCGCGCCGCGAGGTCGGCGATCTTCCTGGCCAGCCCGGCGATGTTGAGATCGCCAGCCTTGCGGATGACCGGGACCATCAGGCCGCGCTCGGTGTCGACCGCGATGCCCAGGTGCTCCGCGTCGTGATAGGTCACCTGCCCGCTGGCGGTGTCGATGATCGCGTTGAGCTTGGGGTGGACCTTGAGCGCCTCCACCGTGGCCAGCGCGAAGAAGGGCAGAAACGACAGCTTGACGCCCTCCCTGGCCTCGAACGCGGCCTTGGCGCGGTCCCTGAGCCTGGCGATCGCGGTGACGTCCGCCTCGACCACGGTGGTGAGCTGGGCCGAGGTCTGCAGCGACTCGACCATGCGCTGCGCGATGACCTGGCGGGACCGCGACAGCTTCTCGGTCCTGCCGCGCAGGCTGGACGGCACGATCGCGGGCCGCCCGGTATCGGCTGCCGGTGCCGGGCCCGCGCTCGCCGCCGCGGCGGGTGCCGCTGCCGGGGCTGCGGGCGCCGGAGCTGCGGGCGCCGCGGCTGGCGGCGCTGCGGCGGGAGCAGCCGCCTGCTGGGGTACTTCGGGCGGCGGGCCAGCCTGCTGCGGTACCGCTACCTGCTGGGGCTCCTGGGTGCCGCGCCGCGCCCGGGCGGCGTCCAGGACGTCCTGCTTGCGGATCCGCCCGCCGACCCCGGTGCCGGGCACGGTCCCCAGGTCGATCCCGTGCTCCGCGGCGAGCTTGCGCACGAGCGGCGTCACGTAAGGGCCATCGGCGCCCGATGTGAGCTGCGGGCTGACGCCGTCGGCTTCCTGCGTGCCCGCGGGCTGCTCGGGCAGCGGCTCCTGCGGCGGGGCGGCTTGCTGCGCCGGCGCGGGCTGCTCGGGCTCCTGCGGTGGCGCGGCTTCCTGCACGGGCGCGGGCTGCTCGGGCTCCTGCGGTGGCGCGGCTTCCTGCACGGGTGCGCGCTGCTCCTGCGCCACCGCCGGCGCCTCGGCTGCAGGCTGCTGCGGCTCCTGTGGCTGCTGGGGTCGCTGAGGCTGGTAGGCGGGGGCAGGCGGCGGCGCTTGCTGCTGGTACGGCTCCTGGTAGCCGGATGCACCGTAGCCGTTGGCCGCGACCGGCGCCTGCGCTGCCGGAGCCGACGCGGCTGGCGCCGGGGCCGGTGGTGCCTGTACTCCCGGCGCCTCGGCTGCCGGGGCCGCTGGGGCCGCTGCCTCGGCCGCTGGGGCCGCTGCCTCGGGGGCGGGGGCAGCCACCGGAGCGGGCGCCTCCGGCTCGGCGGCGGGCGCCGCGGCAGGCGCGCTGGCCGCTGGCGGTGCCGCGCTGGCCGCCGCGCCTTCCTCGTCGATGATCGCGAGCTCGGCACCGACCGCGACCGTCTCGTCCTCGGCGACCGTGATCCCGCGCAGGACGCCCGACACCGGCGAGGGGATCTCGGTGTCGACCTTGTCCGTGGACACCTCGAGCAGCGGCTCGTCGGCCTCGACTCGCTCGCCTTCCTGCTTCAGCCACCGGGTGACTGTGCCCTCGGTGACGCTTTCACCGAGCTGTGGCATGGATACCGAGACCGACATGGCTTCCGGGGCTCCTTACGAGTGGAAGTGGAGGGGCTTGCCGGCGAGCGCCAGGTGCGCCTCGCCGATCATCTCGGACTGGGTGGGGTGCGGATGAATGAGCTGGGCGACCTCGGCCGGGACTGCTTCCCAGTTGTAGATCAGCTGGCCTTCGGCGATCAGCTCGCCTACCCGCGCGCCGACCAGGTGAATGCCCAGCACCGGGCCGCCACCCTCGGTGGCGATGACCTTGGCCGCGCCGCNGGTCTGCAGGATCTGGCTCTTGCCGTTGCCGGCCAGGTCGTAGGTGACCTCGGTGGTCTTGATGCCGCGCTCGGCCGCGACCGCGGAGGTGATGCCCACCGATGCGACCTCGGGGTCGCTGTAGGTCACCCGGGGCACGCCGTCGTAGTCGATGGGCGTGACCGGCAGCTCGGCGAGCCGCTCGGCGACCATGATTCCCTCGGCGAAGCCGACGTGCGCCAGCTGCGGGCCGGGAATGAGGTCGCCGACCGCGGAGATCGTCGGGACGCTTGTCCGGCAGTATTCGTCCACGGTGACGTAGCCGCGATCGGTGGCCACGCCGGCGTCCTCGTACCCGAGGCCGGCCGAGACCGGCCCTCGGCCGACGGCGACCAGCAGCAGCTCGGCGTCGAGCGTGGTGCCGCCCTCGAGCGTGACCGTGACGCCGGCATCGGTGCCCTTAACGCTCTCGAACCTGGCGCCGAGCTTGTAGCCGATGCCGCGCCGCCGGAACGCGCGCTCGAGCAGCTTGGAGCTGGACTCGTCCTCGAGCGGCAGCAGGTGCGGCAGCATCTCGACGATCGTCACCTCGGCGCCGAACGAGCGCCAGATGCTCGCGAACTCGACTCCGATCACGCCGCCACCGAGGATGACCGCGGACGCTGGCACGCGGTCCAGCTCGAGAGCCTGATCGCTGGTGATCACCCGCTGCCCGTCGATGTCGATCCCGGGCAGGCTCCGTGCCTCCGAGCCGGTGGCCAGGACCACGTGGGCGCCCTCGATCAGCGTGTCGCCGACCTGAATCTGGGTGGGGGAGACCAGCCGCCCCTCGCCGTCGATGACGTCGATGTGCCTGCTGCCGATCAGCCCGACCAGGCCTCGCCACAGCCGGGTGACGACCTTCTCCTTGTAGGCGTTCACCCCGGCCATGTCGACGCCCTCGAGCGTGGTCTTGATGCCGAACGAGGCGCTGTCCCTGGCGTGGTCGGCGAGCTCGGCCGCGTGCAGGAGTGCCTTGGTCGGGATGCATCCCCGGTGCAGGCAGGTGCCGCCGACCTTGCCTTTCTCGATCAGCGCCACACGCTTGCCGAGTTCGGCCGCGCGCAGCGCGCAGGCATAGCCGCCGCTGCCGCCGCCGAGGATCACAATGTCGTAGCCGTCCTGGTCCGCCACGATGAGTTCCCTTCCGAGTCTTGCTGCCTACAGGCGCCCGTCCGCGACGTCCAGCGCGACCTGGACGAGCAAGCGGACGGCCGCGCCCGTTCCGCCCTTCGGGGTATACCCATAGGGCTCGCCCTCGTGGTACGCGGGCCCGGCGATGTCCAGGTGCGCCCAACGCACACCGTCGGGCACGAATTCCCTCAGGAACAAACCGCCGACCAGCATCCCGCCATTCCGCTCCTGCGTGACGTTCGCTATGTCGGCCACCGGGGAGTCGAGCCCCTTGCGCAGTTCCTCGGGCAGCGGCATCGGCCAGGCCGCCTCGCCAGCCCGCCTCGCGGCGTCCACGACGCCATGCAGCACCGCGTCGTCGTTGGCCATCACGCCCATGATCCTCGGGCCGAGCGCGACCAGCTGCGCGCCGGTCAGGGTGGCCACGTCGATCAGCAGGTCGGGGGAGTCGGCGGCGGACCTGGCCAGCGCGTCGGCCATCACCAGGCGCCCCTCGGCGTCGGTGTTCAGCACTTCGACGGTGCGGCCGCCGTACATGGTGATGATGTCGGACGGACGCTGGGCCGTGCCGCTCGGCATGTTCTCGGCCATGCACAGGTAGCCGACGACGTTGACCGCCGGGCCGAGCTGGGCGATCACCGACACCGCGGCGAGCACGGCGGCGGCGCCGCCCATGTCGGACTTCATCGCCTCCATCGACTTCGGCGGCTTGAGCGACAGCCCGCCGGAGTCGAACGTGATGCCCTTGCCGACCAGCACCACGGTCTTGGTCGCGTCCGGGTTCGTGTACGCCACGCGGGCCAGCCGCGGCGGGTGCACCGACCCCTGGCCGACCCCGGTCAGGCCGCCGTAACCGCCGTCGGCGAGCGCCTTTTCGTCCAGGACCTCGACGTCCAGCCCGGCCGCGNCGGCCACCCTTTCGGCCTCCGCGGCCAGCGTGGCCGGGTAAAGATCCGACGGGCCGGTGTTCACCAGGTCGCGCACCAGCGTCATGGCGTCGGCCAGCACCCGCGCGCGCGCCGCGGCGCCCTCGGTGTCCCCGCCGAGCAGGATCACCTCGGTGTCCTGCTTCTTGCCGGTGTACCGGCCGAACGTGTAGCCGCCGAGCAGCGCGCCGAGCGCCACCGCCTCGGCCTCCGCGCCGTCGCGTGCGGGCAGTGCGAGCGCGACCCGCAGTGGCTTGCCGTTGGTGAGTGCGCGGACCGCGGCGCCGGCCGCGCGGCGCAGGGCCTCGCCGTCGAACGGCGCCGAGCCGTCGGCGGGCGAGCCGACGCCGACCGCGGCGATCAGCGGCGCGGTCAGCTTCCCGGCCGACGCGATCTTGGTCACTTCCTCTGCGTTGCCGGTGGCGCCCAGCGCGGCCAGGGTCTCGGCGAGGTTCCCGCCGAGGGCGGCGTCGACCTCCTCGGCACCCGGCGCCGGCACCGGCCCGTCGGGTCCCTGGGCCACGCCGACGATGATCGCGTCGGCCTTGGCGTCGCGGGGTGATTCCTGGCTGGTACGCAACGTCGTTGTCACGGACACGAGCCTAGTGCCTGCCCGGCCTGGCCGATTACCGGCTGCTGAGCCTAGCCCGTGAAGACGTGGCAGCCGCCCGGCTCGAGCCTGAGCCGGACCGATTCCCCCCGTGCCGTGCGCGTCTGCGCGAACACCCCAGTCAGCCGGCCCGACCCGGGAAGGTCGACGGCGTGCTCGTAGCCACGGCCACGGAACGCGACGTCCGCCACCACCCCGGTCAGGTGATGCTCCTCGGCCAGCCCGCTCACCAGCCGCACGCCGGTGGGGCGGATCATGAGCAGCGCCGAAGGCCCGGCACCGGGGCCGGCGGGCGCGCGGAGTCGCAGCGGGCGGGCGCCGTTGGCGCCGGGCGGTTCAATCTCCACCAGCCCGGACTCGACCGCGCGTATGCGCACCGGCAGCTCACCGGACAGCCCGGTGAACCTGGCCACGAACGGGGTCGCCGGGCTCGTGTAGATCTCCTCCGGCGTTCCGGCCTGCACCAGCCTGCCCTGTTGCAGCACGCCGACCTGGTCGGCCAGGGCGAACGCCTCGGCCTGGTCGTGGGTGATGTAGACGGTCGTGGCCGCGGCGCCGCGGACCAGGGAGGAAATCTCCACCCGCATCCGCTCCCGCAGGTCCGCGTCGAGGTTCGACAGCGGCTCATCGCACAGGATGAGGCCGGTGTCGGCGACCAGGGCGCGGGCCAGCGCGACCCGCTGCTGCTCGCCGCCTGACAGCTGGTTGGGGTACCGGTCGGCCAGGGAGCCGAGGCCGACCCGGTCGAGCATCAGCCGGGCGCGCGCCCGGCACTCGGCGCGGCCGTGGCCGCGGCGGCGCAGCGCGAACGCCACGTTGTCCGTGACCGTCAGGTGCGGCCACAGCGCGAAGTCCTGGAAGACCATGGACAGGTCGCGCCGGTCCGGCGGGACGTGCACCGAGCCGTCGGCCACGGTTGCCTCGCCGATCGTGATCCGGCCGGATGTGATCCGCTCGATGCCCGCCAGGCAGCGCAGCAGCGTCGTCTTCCCGGATCCTGACGGCCCGAGCAGCACCAGGAACGTGCCCGGCCCGACGTCGAGACGGACGTCCCTCAGCGCCTCGGTGCCGCCCGGGTAGACCTTGGTCAGCCCGTCGATCGTGATCCGCTCAGCCACTCCTCACGCCTCCGATCCTGCGCCAGCCGGCCGGCGCCAGCAGCCGGTAGCCGCCGAGTACCGCCGCGACGGCGAGCATCGCGACGGCCACCGCCAGCACGGACTGGGCCATGCCGACGCCGAAGTGGTAGTTGCCGAGGTTGTCCTGGATCGCGACCGAGGCCGGCGGCGAGCCCGGCGCGTAGAGCAGCTGGGAGATCGGGAGCTCGAGGAACACGCCGCAGAACGTGAGCAGCCAGGCCATCACCAGCGGCCGGGAGACCACCGGCAGCACGCCCCTGGCCCACGCGGTCAGCTCGCCGCTGCCGTGCGTCCGCGCCGCGTCCTTCAGCGACGGCTGCAGCTGCGAGACCGCGCCCATCAGCACCCGGGAGCTGGTCGGCAGGCTCGACGCGATGTACGCGATCACCAGCAGCGTCGTCGTCTGGTAGAGGTCGACGCCCAGCCGGGACAGCACCGGCAGGTTGTAGAAGAAGATGTAACCGGCCGCGAACACCACGCTGGGCAGCGCGATCGCGGACAGCAGCAGGAAGTCGAGCACCCTGCGCTCCCGGGACGACGTGCCGCGCCGCTGGGCGAGCAGCCAGGCCGCGATGAACCCGCCGGCCACGGTCACCGAGGCGCCGATGACGGCGTACACCAGCGACCGTTCCAGCGGGCCGAGCTGGCCCGACGCGTGCAGCACGGCGCGGTAGTTGACCAGGGTCAGCGAGAACGAGCCGCCGTAGTCGGCGAGCAGCGATCCGCTTACCGCGCCGAAGCCGGGCACGCCGAGCGCCACAACGAAGAACAGGGCCACCCCGGCGGCCGCGCACGCCGCGCCCGGCCGCGACAGCTGGCGCCGCACGGCCTGCCTGGTCCGCCCGGACAGCATCTGGTAGGAACGCCCGCGCAGCGCCCTGGCCTGCAGCGCGAGCGGGATGGCCACGGCGGCGACCAGCAGGCAGCCCATGGCCGAGGCGGCCGGGAAGCTCGGCGGGAAGTTGTCGATGGCCTGGTACAGCTGGTACGTGGCGAGGGAGAAGTTGGAGTTGTACGCGAGCGTGGCCGCCACCCCGAAGTCGCTGATCGACTCCGCGAACCCGATCGCCAGCGCGGACCAGATCGCGGGGGCGAGCATCGGCAGGATCAGCCGCAGCGCCCCGATCCGGCTGGCGCCGTGCACCCGAGCCGCGTCCTCGAACTCCTGCCCCAGTCCGGCCAGGCCGGCGGTGACGGCGAGGAACGAGAACGGCACCGAGCGCAGGCCGAGCAGCAGGACGACGCCGAACGGCCCCATGATCGCGTGCGTGACGCCGGGCAGGTCGAGGCCGAGCCGGTACATGACGCCGTCCGGCTGCACCAGCCGCTGCCACCCCAGCGCGGGCAGCCACGACGGCAGCAGTAGCACCAGCCACATCCCGCCGGCCACGAACCGGCGCCCGGGCAGCGTGGTGCGGCCGGCCAGCCAGGCGACCGGGAGGCCGACCGCGACGCCAAGGACCGCGGCCGCGGCGCTCACCCACAGCGAGTTGGTGATCGCGATGGCGGTCGCCCCGGTGAACGCGCCGCGCAGGTAAGAGAGCGTGAACCACTGCGTGCCCTGGTCGAAGAGCCGCGGCGAGATCGTGAGGACCAGCGATGCGGCGCACGGGATCAGGATCGTGAAGACCAGCAGCAGCCAGAAGAGCGGCCTGGCCAGCCGCCCTGCCCACGCCGTCAGCCCGGCCAGCGCCGCTGGCCGGGCCGGGCGGACCGCTGGCGTCAGCGGACGATCGAGCTGTCGAACCACGTGTTGATGGTCGCTTCCTTCGGCCCCCACGTGTACGGGTTGATCGTCTGGGTCCGCACGCTCGCCAGCGAGGGCAGCGAGGACAGCGGGCTGACGCCCTGGAGCACCGGGTAGTAGAGCGAATCGCCGGTCGGGTCACCGGACTGCATCACCTTCTGGCCGGCCGGCGAGAGCACGAACTCGATGAATTTCTCCGCCTCGGCCCGCTCGGCGGCGGGCGCCTTGGCGTCGATGCCGATCGCGCTCGGCAGCAGCGTCACCGGGTCGAGGTACTTGACGGCCAGCTGCTTGTCGCCGAGCACCGCGCCGATGCCCGCCGAGCTCTGCACGAGCGCCAGCTTGATCTGGCCGCTGGTCAGCGCCTGCAGCGTGGGCCCGTTGGTCGGGTGGATGATCAGCCCGTTGGACTTGAGCTTGGTGAAGTAGCTCTCGCCGTTGTTCACGCCGCCCAGGTAGTTCATCATCCCGGCGATGAACGGGTAGGTCGGCCCGGACTGCGACGGGTCGTTCATCCCGACGTCACCCTTCCACTGCGGCTCGAGCAGCTGCTGCCAGGTCGCGGGCGGGTCGGTCACCTTGGTCTTGTTGTAGACGAGCGCGGCCATCAGCGTGACGCCGGTCGGGGTGTAGCTCTTGTCGGCGGGCAGGGACTGCTGGCCGAGACTGTTCCAGTCGGCCTTGGGCTCGAAGCCCTTCTGCAGCAGTCCCTGCTGGTCGAGGCCGGCGAACGCGGTGGCACCGTCTACCCAGAGCAGACCCCAGTTGGGGTTGTTCTTTGACGCCTCGATCTGGGTGAGCAGCGGGCCGGTCGAGTTGTCGTCGAGCTTGACCGGGATGCCCGTGGCCTTGTGGAACGCCGTCGTCATGGCCTGGTCGTAGCCCTGGGCCGAGTAGACGACGAGCGTGACCTTGGCCGCCGACGTCGACGCGGCCGTGGAGGTCGACGACGATGAGCAGCCCGCGGCCGCGGCCAGGGCAAGCGCTCCGACGGCGATCGCGCCGGCGGTGCAGCGGAATCTGTTGCGGGTGATGGTGCGAGTCATGGCTGCGAGCCTGGGGCAGGGGCGCGAAGGACCCGTGTACCGTGGGTGTCCGCCAGGTTAAACGTCCGCTAAAAGCTAGAAATAACGATTGTCATATAGTGAATATGACGGCTGTTAGACTTGAAGGGTTACGAACGAAGAGCTGGAGGTGGGATGGGAACCGGGGCGCTGTTCATCGCGGTTTTCCTCGCCTGCGTGGTGGAGGCGGTCGAGGCCACCACGATCGTGCTGGCGGCCGGCACCGCCAGGGACTGGCGGTCGGCGACCAGCGGGATGGCCGGAGCGCTGGCCGTGCTCGCGATCGTCGTCGTCGCGCTCGGCCCGGCAGTGTCCGACGTGCCGCTGCGCGGGCTGCGGCTGTTCGTCGGCGCGCTGTTGCTGGTGTTTGGCCTGCAGTGGCTGCGCAAGGCGATCCTGCGGGCGAGCGGTCACAAGGCGCTGCACGACGAGGACAAGATCTTCGCCGAGCAGCTGGCGACAGCCTCGGCGAAGGCCCGCAGGTCGGCCGGTCTGGTGCCGGACTGGTACGGGTTCACGCTGTCGTTCAAGGGCGTGCTGCTGGAAGGGCTCGAGGTCGTGTTCATCGTGCTCACGTTCGGCGCCAACGCCCGCGACGTCGGGCTGGCGGCGGTCGCGGCGGCCTGCGCGGTCGTGCTGGTCGCCGCAGTCGGCGTGGCCATCAGGGCGCCGCTGCGGCGGGTGCCGGAGAACACCATGAAGTTCGTGGTAGGGATCATGCTCACCGCGTTCGGCACGTTCTGGGGGGCCGAGGGCGCCGGCGCGCACTGGCCGGGCTCGGATGCGGCGCTGCTGGTGCTCATCCCGGGAATCGCGGTGTTCGCGCTGGCCTTGGTGGCCGTGCTGCGCGGGAACCCGGCGCCAGCGGCGGAGCGGAGCTGACGTGGGCGCGCGCATCCGGTCCTTCGCCGCCTTCTGGTACGACTTCGTGATCGGCGACGACTGGCTGGTCGCGGCCGGGGTGGTGATCAGCCTGGCGCTCACCTACGCGCTGAGCCGGGCGGCCGTTGCTGCCTGGTGGCCGGTGCCGCTGTTCTTGGTGCTGCTGCTCCCGGTTAGCCTGTGGCGAGCGACCCGCCGGGGTGGCTAGGCGTAACAGGCACTCTGTTTTATTGGCTCTCCGCCTCCCCGGCATACACCCGCGCCTATCGGCTCTCCGCCTCCTCGGCATACACCCGCGCCGCGTAAGCCTCGAGGGACTGCTCGCAGTCCTCGATCCCTTTCTCCGCTGGCTGCCGCCCGGCGGCGCCGAAGGTGTCACGCTGGCGCACCCGTTCCAGCCAGTTCTTCAGCTTGACGAGGTCGACCTCGTTCTCCTCGAGCTCGGCATAGGTGAAGTGGTTCTCGTCGTACTCCTTCTTCACCTGCCCGAGGAAGTCATGGCACTTGTCCACGATCTCCTCGTACTCGTCGTCGCGCGCCGCCTGGAACTGGGCACGAACCTCCTGTTCCCCGGCGAGCACGGTGCAGGACAGCAGCGCCGCGGTTCCCGACATGTCCAGGATCTCGCTCCTGAGCTTGCGCAGCGCCCGCTCGGCCGCGACGCTGGCCGGCAGCGCGGCCGCGGAGTTCTGCAGGTAGATGGCGCCGAGGCTCTTGAGCCTGCGCCACACCGTCGAGCGAAGCCTGGTCGGCTCGGACGGAACCCGGTAGACGAGCAGCAGCCAGCCCGGGCCGCGCTCGGCGTCGTTGTCGCCCACGCGGCCCATTGTGCTTCGGCGGCAGCCCGGCGCGGTAAGCGGGCCTCCGAACCAAGCTTGCTGATCCGGTCCATCAGCTCGTTTTCGTTGCGAATCTCATCGCCGGTGGGCGACAGCGCGATCGTCGCGATCGAGATGAACGAGACCACGCAGATCCCGAGGATCAGCGGCAGCAGGAAGCTCTCCGCGGTCGCGCCGCCCGAGCCGCCCATGACCATGCCAGCCGGGCCGGCCGCGCGGTACATCCGCATCGCGGCCATCCCCATATAGTGCATGCCGCTGACCGCGACGCCCATGACCATGGCGGCGACGAGCGTGTGCCAGACGCCGCGCAGCCGGAGCGCGGCCCACAGCGCGGCGGTAGCTGCAATGACGGCGATCAGCACCGACACGCCGAACAGCCCGGCGCTGTAAGTGATTCGGCCCGGCATCCGCATCGCGGCCATGCCCAGGTAGTGCATGCTCGCCACGCCGAACCCGGTGATCAGGCCGGCCAGCAGCAGCGGGCGGTACCCGTTGCCGACAAACCCGACGATCAGCAGGCCGACGCACACGATGCCGACCGCGATGAACATGCTCAAGATCGTGATCGGCACGTTGTAGTGGATGATCTCGCCGGGGATCGTGAATCCGAGCATGGCGATGAAGTGCATCGCCCAGATCCCGGTGATCCCGATGGACACCCCCGCAAACAGCAGCCAGCGCACGCGTGCCCACCCTCGGTAGGCGAAGGCGCGCGTGGTGCACCGCAGGCCCAGGAACGCGCCCATGCAGGACATCAGATAACCGAGCAGGGGCGTCAGCAGGCCATAGGAGAAGTTGTGGACGATCAGCATGGAATCCCGCCCCTTACATGCATGTCAAGACCGGATGGCAGCACGGCGGCTGCGGGGGAGCTCAGCGTGGCTCGGGCGGCTCGTGGAACGTGGCGAGGCTCCAGGGCGCCTCGTCGTAATCCTGCGGGATCGCGGTCTCCAGCTCGAGCGGGAGTTCGCTGCGCCTGCGGATGTGGTCCAGCAGCGCGGCGTCGTAGCGGATGGCGTCCTCGGTCGGCGCCAGCGCGACGGCCGCCCAGGCAAGGAATGCCGCGATGCTGGCGCCGAGGACGACGGGGAGCACGTAGCTGGCAGCCGTAGCGCCGCCGCCCCCGCCGATGACCATTCCGGTCGCGGTGCTGGCCGGGGACACCTTGACCGCCGCCATCGCGGTGTAGTGCACGGCGCTGACCGCGATGCCGAGCAGCAGCGAGACGGCCACGGTGGCCCAGACCCGGCGCAGCCGGACCGCGGACCACAGGATCGACGTCGCGGCGACGATGGCGATCGCGATCGAGACGGTGAACAGCACCGGGTCGTATCCGAGCCGCCCCGGCATCCGCATCGCCGCCAGCCCCAGGTACTGGGTCAGGGCCAGGCCGAGGCCGGCGATCAGCCCGGCGCCGATCAGCGGGCCCGATTCCTCACCGCTGAACCCGACGACCAGCAGTCCGGCGGTGATCGTCATAACGGCGACGAGCAGGCTGAGGATCGTGACCGGAAGGCTGTAGCGCGTGGTCTCACCGGCGACAGCAAAGCCGAGCAGGCCGGCGAAGCCCATGGCCCAGATCCCGATGCTGCCCATGGCCGACCCGGCGAGAAGCAGCCAGCGGCTGCGCGACGCTCCCTGGGAGGCGCGGGCCCGGGTGACGGCCCGCAGGCCGAGCAGGGCGCCGATGCTGGCGACGATGTAGCTGAGCGCCGGGGTTGCTAGGCCATAGGTGAAATCGTGCAGATGTAACACGGTGTAATCACTCCCCACCGGAACGTGTCCGGATCTGAGGTTACTGGCTGAACTGTCTTGCTGTATGCAATTCGCAGAATGCGGACAGTCACCCAGCAATAGCGGACCAGGGCCCAATTTCCCGCCGCGGGAGCTACATTTCCCGCCGCGGGAGCCGCGCAGAGATCAGGAACCCCCGTGGTCGCCGGCCCGGACCAGGCCGTTCTCGTACGCGTAGACAACGGCCTGGACCCGGTCCCGCAGGCCCAGCTTGGCGAGGATGCGGCCGACGTGCGTCTTGACCGTGGCCTCGGACACGAACAGCTGCTTGGCAAGCTCGGCGTTGGACAGGCCCTGGGCCACCAGGATCAGCACCTGGCGTTCGCGTTCGGTCAGCTCACCGAGGTCCGGCGCGCCGGCCGCCGCATCGGCCGGCAGCATCGGCGCGAACCTGTCGATCAGCCGCCGGGTGGTCGAGGGCGCCACCACCGCATCGCCCGAATGCACCGCCCTGATCGCGAACAGCAGCTCATCCGGCGGCACGTCCTTGAGCAGGAAGCCGCTGGCCCCGGCCTTCAGCGCGGCGAACGCGTACTCGTCGAGGTCGAAGGTGGTCAGCATGAGCACCCGCGGCAGGTCGCCCGCCTGCCGGATCTGGCGCGTCGCCGCCACACCGTCGAGCCTGGGCATCCGCGCATCCATGATCATGACGTCGGCCTGGTGGGTGCGCGCGGCCTGCACGGCCTCGAGGCCGTCGGCCGCCTCGCCGACCACGGTCATATCCGGCTGCGCGTCGAGTACCATCCGGAACCCGGTCCGGACCAGCTCCTGGTCGTCTACGAGGATGATCCGGATGGTCACGCCGTGCTCTCCGATCGGCTTCCGGCCCGCTCGCCCGGCAGCGTCACCCCGCTGATCACGGGCTCGCCGGTCCCGGCGCTGGCGTACGGCAGCCGGGCGGTCACCTTGTACCCCCCGGCCGGCAGCGGACCGGCCTGAACCGTCCCGCCGTACATCTCGATCCGCTCGCGCATCCCGGTCAGCCCATGGCCGATCCCGTCCGGCGCCGCAGCGGCGCCGAGCCCGTCGTCGGTCATCTGCAGCAGCAGCCCGTCCGGCTCGTAGGTCATGGTGATCGTGGCCGCGGCCGCCAGACCGCCGTGCTTGCGCGTGTTGGTCAGTGACTCCTGCACCACCCGGTAAGCCGCGAGCTCGGCGCCCTCGGACAGCGGCCGGGGCGCGCCGAACAGCGTGAGCGACACCGACATGCCGGCGTCGCGGGCCTGGCCGATCAGCTCGCGGATCTGCTCGAGACCGGGCAACGGCGCCAGGCCGGCCTGCTCATCCCCGGAGCGCAGCACGCCGAGCAGCCGGCGCATCTCGGTCAGCGCCTGCCGCCCGGTCTGCGCGATCGCGGCCAGCGCCTGCCCGGCCCGCTCCGGCTCGGTGCGCAGCGCGTAGCCCGCGCCGTCGGCCTGCACCACCATCACACTGACGTTATGCGCGATCACGTCGTGCAGCTCACGGGCGATCCTGGCCCGCTCGGCCGCGGCGGCGATCTGCGCCTGCGTGCCGCGCTCCCGCTCCAGCCGCGCCGCTCGGTCCTCCAGCGCCTTCAGGTACGCGCGCCGGTACCGCATCGAGTCCCCGAGCACCCACGCCACCAGCGCGGTCCCGCTGGAGATCACCAGGGCCAGGAGGACCAGGTTGACCCCGCCGACAGAGGACCCCACCCGCACCACAACCACGGCCCACGCGCCGGCCAGCGAAACCAGCAGCCCCGGGATCGACACGCGGCGCGGCCGGTAGGCGGCCAGGGTGTACAGCAGCACCAGAGGCGCCAACAGCGAGCCGCCTGGGCCGCCGCCGGTCACCAGGTCGACCGCCAGCGCGCCGCCGCTGATCACGAACGCCTGGACCGGGTACCTGCGCCGGAACACTACGGGTACCGTCATCGCCGCGAGCAGCGGCAGTTGCAGCGCGGGGTGGACCTTCAGCGCCGCGCCCAAGCCCAGCACCGCGAGGCCGAACGCGAGCACGCCGTCCACCAGCATCGGATGCCGGATCAGCCAGGCGTACACCGCGGACACGCTCCCAGCGTAGGCGCGGCACTGCCCAACGTCGTCCTACCGAATGCTGACCGCCGCCTCAGCCCCGAGTCTGACCCGCCACACCAGCCGTTCATGATCCCGGAGGATTTTCTGTCGCATTTGCGAACAATCCTCCGGGATCATGGAAATGCGGCGGTGGTTAGGCGACGCGGCGGCAGTCAGGCGAGGAGGCGCTGGAGGGCGGGGGCGACGTCGGCCAGGGTGCGCACCGGCTGGCTGATCCCGCGGCCGGCCCTGGCCAGGACGGCGGCCGGGCCTGGGCCACCGTCGCCCGTGCCGTCCGACCTGGTGGAGCTGGTGCTCGGCCCGCCGGATCCCTCGGCGGCGCTGCCGCTGCCATCGTCGGCTGGGCAGAGGACGTGCAGGCGGTCGATGCCGGCTAGCGCGGTCGCCGGGTCGGCGCCGGCGGTGCGCAGGCAGTCGGACAGCAGCACCGCGACCCGCTCGTCGCCGTCGGCCCTGGCCAGTTGCGCCGCCGCGGCGCGCAGCGCGCGGGCCAGGTCGGTCACCCCGTGGCCGCGCAGCCCGACCAGGTCGCCGACGAGGTCATCGGGCGGCCGCCGGGTGCCCTGCGGCTGCAGCACCCGCACCTCGCCGCTGAACGCGATCACCGAGGGAGCCAGCCGGTGGCCGGAGGCGAGCACGACCGCGGCGGCGGCCACCGCGGCCATGGCCACGCCGGGCCCGGCCATCGAGCCGCTGGCGTCAACCAGCAGGCACACCGCCCTGGTGCGCGCGGCCCAGGCCCTGGTCACCAGGTCCTCGCTGTGCAGCGGGCCGCTGCCGGGCCAGCGGGCCATGGTGCGTTCCAGGTCCAGGTCGCCCTCGCCGCTCCGGCTCGGCTCCAGGCGGCGGGTGCCACGGGCGCGCGGGGCAGCCGCGCGGCCGAGCCGGATGAACACCCGCGCCGCGAGCCGCCGCGCGGCCGCGCGCAGTTCCCGGTCGGTGGCCGCGGCGAGGTCGGCGAGCAGCGCCGCGGCGCCGTCGGGATCCGCGGCAAGCAGCGCGGCCAGCGCGTCCTCGTCGAGTTCGCCGACGCCCGGCGAGATCTCCTCGAACGACGGATGCCGCAGCGCGAGCTCGGCCCGGCCGATGCTGCGCCGCGCGGCGCCGCCGCCGCTGCGGTCGCGGCGCAGGCTGGAGCGGGACTGTCCGGGGGCGGCCAGCCGGTCGGCGCGCGCCCCCGGCTGGCCGTCAGCTTTTCCCCGGCTCGCAGGATCCGGCTCTGGCGGCCCCTCCCCGGCGCCGTCAGCGCCGTCAGCGCCGTCAGCGTCGGCAGGCCACAGCTCGTCCAGGATCTCGTCCAGCACGGACTCCGGGGTCCGCTCGCAGCCGTCGGCGATCCGGATCCGGCCAGACAGGGCCGCGTGCGTCGCGTCCCGGGCGGTCTGGATGACCAAGCCGGGCTCGCCGCGCAGCCGCTGCAGGCCGGTCAGCAGCAGCACCAGGTCGATCGACCCGCGGACCGACGAGCCCATCCGGACGTCCCGGTGGACGCGGGTGGCCCGGGTGAGCTCGACGGCAAGCTCGACCGGCCGGCCATCGAGTCCGGTGACGGTCGTGGTGATGGCGCGCTCCGCCGCGGCGTCCTGGTAGCCGAGCACGACCCGGCAGATCCGGTCCGCGATCGCGTGGCTGACCCGGGCCGTGCCGATCGCGTCGAACGGGTTCATGGCGGCGATGAGCCGGAACTGCGGGCCGGCGCGCACCGTGCCGAGCCGCGGCACCGCGATCTCGCCCTCGGTCAGCAGCGTGATCAGGACGTTGAGCGTCTCCTCGGGTACCCGGTTGAACTCCTCGAGGTACAGCAGCGCACCCTGCCGCATCGCCGAGAGCAGCGGCCCGTCGGCGAACGTGGCCGGCGTGTACCCGGCCGAGAGCACCTGCGACGGGTCGTGCTGCCCGATCAGCCGGGCCGGGGTGAGCTCAGCGTTGCCCTCGACGAAGATCACGTCACGGCCCGAGTCGCGGGCGATCGCGCGCAGCAGCGTGGACTTTCCGGTGCCCGGCGGGCCCTCGATCACCACGTGCCGGCCGGCCTCGAGCGCGACCGTCAGAACCTCGCGCTCCCGGCGCAGGCCGACGACGGGCGGTGACCCCCCGCCGGCCGGCTGCGTCACCGCGATCCCGGGCTCAGGCGTCGGCGTACTTGATCACCCCGCGGATGTTCTTGCCGGCGATCAGGTCCTCATAGCCCTGGTTGACCTGGTCCAGCGTGTACGTGGTGGTGATCAGCTCGTCGAGCTTGAGGTCACCGGACTGGTACAGCTCGACCATGCGCGGGATGTCGTGGAACGGGTCGCCGGACCCGAACAGGCTGCCCTGGATCCGCTTCTCGAACAGGGTCAGGATCGCGCCGGAAATCTCGATCGTGGTCTTGGACGGGTCCGCGAGGCCGGTCACGACCACGGTGCCGCCCTTGCGGATCGCGTTGAACGCGTTCGTGACCACCTCGGAGTCCACCACGCCGACCGTGACGATCGCCTTGTCGGCGCCGACGCCGCGGGTCAGCTCCGTGATCAGCTGCTGCGCCTCCTCGGCGGTGGCGGCGCTGTGCGTGGCACCGAGCTTCTCGGCCGTCTCCCGCTTGAGCGCGATCGGGTCGATCGCGATCACGTTGCGGGCCCCGGCCAGCGCCGCGCCCTGCACCGCGTTGATGCCGATCCCGCCGATGCCGTAGATCGCGATCGTGTCGCCGGGCTCGGTAGCCGCGGCGTGCACCGCCGAGCCGAAGCCGGTCGGCACGCCGCAGCCGATCAGCACGACCTTGTCGAGCGGCAGG
>JGI12635J15846_10000987_pt1 | contig 24965 bp, 23 predicted proteins | sample BlaSpr_A8_OM2_M2_FD_15846 | JGI IMG/M metagenome (IMG submission 15846) | reverse complement strand
CAGCTCTCCATTCAATGCCGCCCTTAATCCCTCCTCTCGTATTGGCCACCACAACAGGGCGGATCAGGGATGACATCGTCCGGCTCGGGCTGAATTACAAGCTCGCCAACGGGCTGCCCTGAACTCATGCGAGATTGAATCTCGCTCGTTTAAGAAGGAACGTCCCTGAAGGCTTGGCCAGAGAGCGCAGATGCGGACGGCATCAATAGGCACCCGCTCGTACTCTGGTCTGCCGGTACTGCGGCCGACCAAGATCGAGGTCATCAACCTCAAGACCGCCAAGGCGCTCGGCATCGAGGTGATCGAATAGAGATGTAATATGCTGCGCCTGCCATGCCTGCGCATCAAACACGCCGTGATTGCCTGACGGGCAAATCAGTGAATGTCTTGTCCAGCCTTGTCGCAAAAAAAATTCGCTTCACCCGTCGGGCAAATCATCTCTACAAGCTCGCGCCATCTCACCCGAAAGAGGGGCGCTCGCGATCGTCACGAAACGCGCGGTGGGATGCGGTGGACGCGGCAGCGCCGGCGCGCAACAGGTGTTTGCCGGGCGGGTCTCCCGTGAGCGATCAACCGGCGCGTGGACGAACGGCGCTTCAATGCCTCCGCCAGGATTTCGGCAGGCGGCACATGGCCGGTCGAGGGCTTGGCAGAGGTCGCTGCGGACGGCGAAGTCGTGTGGTCCTGGCATCCGTTGCTGATGTCAAGCTGGCGGAGGCTGCGTCATCCCAACCGGGTTTTGGCGGGCCGTCAATTCGTTCAGCGACGGTGACAAAAAGGAATTCGTCGCCGGGGAGAGCACGAAGGAAACCGTTAAAACCATTGCGCGGGGAAAGCCGGGTGATTTCCGGCGTACTCGTGGTGACTACCGTGTGCTTACTACCAATGCACACGGGCTGCGGGTGCTCCGGGCACCCGGCTTTCCCTGCGCCCTCTGTTTTCGAGGGACAAAGCTTCTGGCAAACCTCGGGCGGACCGCGCCGCGAGACAAAATCCCCTGTGGTAACCGCCCGTTAACCATGATTAGCGTCTGGTTAGGGGCGTAAAGTCGCGCGGATAGCCCTTGTTTTGACATGTTGGCAGCGGATGCAGGCCTCGGCTTTGGACCGGCCTCCCATGTGATACATCAAGGCTTTAGCGCGGGCGCTTAATCCCGCGCCGTTCGCGCGGGCCGTGGAACCGGCAGCCATTTTGCTCCGGAGGATTGGGACACTTGCGTTGAGAGGAACCCGCTTATGAATCCGGCCGAAATGGCTCAGTCAGCCTTGCCGATCGCATCTGCCGACGTATCGCTGATTGCGCTGTTCCTGCAGGCCCACTGGATCGTGAAAGCGGTCATGCTGGGGTTGCTCGCCTGCTCGGTCTGGGTCTGGGCGATCGCGATCGACAAGATCATCCTGTATTCCCGCACAAAACGCGCCATGGACCGCTTCGAACAGGCGTTCTGGTCCGGGCAATCGATTGAGGAACTCTATCGCGCGCTCTCGGCCAAGCCGACCCAATCGATGGCGGCCTGTTTCGTCGCCGCCATGCGTGAATGGAAGCGGTCGTTCGAGAGCCAGGCGCGCTCCTTTGCCGGGCTGCAGATGCGGATCGAAAAGGTCATGAACGTCTCGATCTCGAGGGAAATCGAGCGGCTGGAACGCCGGCTTTTGGTGCTGGCAACCGTCGGCTCGGCCGGCCCGTTCGTCGGCCTGTTCGGCACGGTCTGGGGCATCATGTCGAGCTTCCAGTCGATCGCCGCCTCGAAAAACACCTCGCTGGCGGTCGTCGCCCCGGGCATCGCGGAGGCGCTGTTTGCCACCGCTATCGGCCTCATTGCCGCAATTCCGGCGACTATTTTCTACAATAAGTTCACGTCCGAGGTGAACCGGCAGGCCCAGCGGCTGGAGGGGTTCGCGGATGAATTTTCCGCCATCCTGTCCCGCCAGATCGACGAGCGGGCGTGAGGAGCGGTATATTGTGAGCCGATCGTGAGCATCAGAACATGGCGATGAACGTGGCAGGTTCGTCCGGCGGCGGACGCCGCGGCCGGCGCAAGCCGGTGATGGCAGAGATCAACGTCACGCCGATGGTCGACGGCATGCTGGTGCTCTTGATCATCTTCATGGTCTCGGCGCCGCTGTTGACCGTTGGCGTGCCGCTCGATCTGCCGCAGACCCAGGCCAAAAGCCTCGATCAGGACAAGACGCCGCTGCAGCTTTCGGTCGATGTCAATGGCAAGGTATTCATCAACGATACCGAAGTTGCGATGACCGATCTGGTGGCGAAATTAAAGGCGATCACCGATGCCCGCGGCGGCATGGATGAGCGTATATTCATGCGGGCGGACAAGAAGGCGGATTACGGAACCGTGGCGAGGGTCATGGGGCAATTGTCGGGCGCTGGCTTTAAGCGACTGGCGCTGGTCACCGAAGTTGAGCAGGGGCACTAGAGGGTGAACGTGAAGGTCGACAAGACACTCGTTGCGTCTGTGGCCCTGCACGTCCTCGTGATTGGGTGGGGACTGGTGTCGTTCTCCTCCAAGGCGTTCGAGTCGACCGAGATCGAGTCCATCCCCGTCGAATTCGTGACCGACGATCAATTGAACAAGATCACGGCCGGCATGAAGTCGGGCAAAAAGGAAAACCCGAAGCCGCTGGTGGAGAAGGTCGCCGAAGCCAAACCCGTGGATGACGCCGTCGGCAAGGTCACCGAAAAGAAAGCCATCGTCACCGACGCAGCACCTGATCCTGCGCCCAAGCCGGTGGAAAAGCCGCCCGAGAAAAAGCCCGATCCGCCAAAGCCGGTCGCCGAGAGCAAACCCAAGGACGAACCGAAGCCGATCGAGAAGAAGCCGGATCCGCCCAAGGTCGATCCGATCGCCGAGGCTTTGAAAAAAGAAGAAGCCAAGAAGCCGACACCGAAGCCGGAGGCCAAGGCCGCGCCGCCTCCTCCGGTCAAGAAGCGCGAATACAAGTTCGATAGAGAAACCATCGCGGCGCTGGTGGACAAACGCGATCCGACCCGACAGGCGTTCGCCGGCGACACGCTGAATTCAACTCCGGCGCTCGGAACCGCCAAGGGCAGTGCGGCCACACTATCGGCAAGCTATCTTTCCGCGCTCGTCAGCAGGATTCATGATTGCTGGCAGGCGGATGGCGGTGGGTTCGACGAACAAGATGTAAAAATTCCGATTACGCTGACCTTCAAGCAGGATGGCACGCTTTCAGCCCCGCCCTTGTTGGAGTCCGAGCCGCGCAACGATCGCGAGCGCGCGATCTTCGAGGGCGCCCGCCGGGCCATTATCGCTTGCCAGCCATACACGATGCTTCCACCCGCGAGATATGCAGATTGGAAGTCGTTGCCGTTCCTGTTTCATAACAAGGTCGATTAGTATGTTCCGTCCGTTTCGCGACAATCCGACGCCCGGCCTGTCATCGCTTATTTCTCGACGTGCTTTCACACTTGCGGGGGGAGGCCTGGCGTTGTCGGGAATGCTTCGGCCGGCCGCATTGTTTGCCCAGGCCCAGCAGCGACTTGAAGTCGTCCCCGGCGGTACCCAGGCGCTTCCGATCGCGATCCCGAATTTTGTGCCGGGATCGCCGGGCGACGGCGAGGTCGGCGTCGGTGTCACCCAGGTCATCACCAACAACCTCAAGCGCAGCGGACTATTTGCGCCGATCGATCAGGCGGCCTTCATCGAGAAGATCAGCAACATCGACGTTGCGCCGCAATTCCAGAACTGGAAGACCATCAACGCCCAGGCGCTGGTCACCGGCCGGATGACGCGCCAGCCCGATGGGCGTCTGCAGGCCGAGTTCCGCCTCTGGGACGTCGCCGCCGGTCAGCAACTCGCCGGCCAGAAATATGTCACCTCGCCCGAATCTTGGCGTCGGATCGGGCACATCATCTCCGACCAGATCTACGAGCGCCTGACCGGAGAAAAAGGCTATTTCGACAGCCGCGTGGTGTTCGTCGACGAAAGCGGGCCGAAGGAACGCCGCATCAAGCGGCTGGCGTTGATGGATCAGGATGGCGCCAATGTCCGCTATTTGACGAAAGGCGCGGATCTGGTGCTGACGCCGCGGTTTTCGCCGTCGACCCAGGAAATCACCTATATGGAATTCGGCCAGGGCGACCCGCGAGTCTACCTGCTCAACATCGAGACCGGGCAGCGCGAGATCGTCGGCAATTTTCCCGGCATGTCGTTCTCGCCGCGCTTCTCCCCGGATGGCCAGCGCGTCATCATGAGCCTGCAGCAGGGCGGCAATTCGAACCTGTTCGTGATGGACCTGCGCTCGAAATCGACCACGCGATTGACCGATACGCCGGCGATCGATACCTCGCCGTCCTATTCGCCCGACGGCAGCCGCATCTGCTTCGAATCCGACCGCGGCGGCAAGCCGCAGATCTACGTGATGCCGGCAACCGGCGGGCCTGCGCAACGGATCTCGTTTACCAAGGACGAAGGCGACGGCGGCAGCTACTCGACGCCGGTGTGGTCGCCGCGCGGCGACTACATCGCCTTCACCAAACAGGGCGGCGGACAATTTTCCATCGGCATCATGAAGCCGGACGGTTCGGGCGAGCGGATTCTCACGAGCGGATTTCACAACGAAGGACCGACCTTTGCGCCGAACGGCCGCGTCCTGATGTTCTTCCGCGATCCAGGCGGCAACGGCGGGCCGTCGCTGTTCACCGTTGACATCTCGGGGCGCAACGAACAGCGGGTGCCGACGCCCGGCTTCGCATCCGATCCGGCGTGGTCGCCGCTGTTGTCGTAAGGTCAGGACCGNCGGCGGCGTAACNCCGGCAAACCTTGCCTAGCTTGCTGATTTGACAGGCAGATTTTCGTCCTGCGCAATGAACGACAACGNCTTGGTAACGATGTTCGCTCAGAAAGACTTCATCTGCGACAGGTAAAAGTACGCACCTAACAGGACGCGTACAGCCAAAATGCAGCTCGCAACTCCGAGCGGAGAGCCCGATCAGGAGATATCGCCGTCGATTCGGGCGGCGTTGATTGATTCGCTCTTCGAAACTCCCGCTCCGCTGCTTGCGGGGATTGTCTTCGTGGCCATCGCGGCGGCCATGACCGCGCTGAAGACGGGAGAAGATCTAATCTGGGCGTGTGTCGCGCTTCTCATCGTGGCCGGCGCTGTCCGGGCGTTCGACTTGCAGCGGCACCAAGCGCGCAAATCGACCCTAACGGCCGATCAAGCTGTGCAGACGACGAAGCGCTATCAGATCGGGGCGATGATCCAGGCCGCTGCGATCGGCATATGGTGTGCCACCACTCTGTTGAGCAGTGACGACGCCGTGGCCCATATGATTTGTTTATCCGTCACCACCGGGATCGTGGCGGGAGGTGCGGGCAGGGCCTATGGACGGCAGTGGATATTCCAGCTGCAGGTTGCACTCAGCTTCGGTCCAACTGTGGTCGCGCTGGCGTTGCGTGGTACACCCTATTACATTGCTATGTCGGTCGTGAGCGCCGTATTTCTTTTGGCTATCGTGCAAATCTCGGCTAATTTGCACAGACTATTTATGCGGGCACTTCTGGCGCGCGAGCGCGAGGCGGCGCTTGCCGGTCAATTCGACACCGCGCTGAACAACATGCCGCATGGCCTGTGCATGTTCGCCGCCGACGGGCGTCTTGCGGTCATGAACCATCGTTTCAGCGAAATGATGAACCTGTCGGATGATCTCATGCATCGCGGCGCGGGCGCATCTGATATCGTCGACGCCTGCGTCAGCGGCGGATCGATCTCGGCAGCGAGCGGAAAGGTCATCCTCTCCGAGATCGAGAATTCGCAGGCGCGGGACATCATCACCACCGATCCCGACGCCACGAGAGCCCGCGCGCTGTCATGGACGTTTCAGCCGATGGCCAATGGCGGCGCCGTCGTGCTGCTCGAGGACATCACCGAACGGCGCAACGCCGAAGCCCGAATTACCCATCTGGCGCGCTACGACGAACTGACCGCGCTTCCCAACCGGGTCAATTTCCGCGACGAGATCGAACGTCTGCTGGCGGTTCCCCATGATGCCGAACAATTGTCGGCGCTATTGTTTGTCGACCTCGATCAATTCAAGCAGGTCAACGACACGCTCGGCCATCCTTGCGGCGATCAGCTGTTATGTGCCGTCGCCGACCGGCTGCGCGCCATGCTGCGCCCGGAGGATTTCGTGGCGCGGTTCGGTGGCGACGAATTCGTGGTGTTTCAGCAGAACATCCGATCGAACGAGGAGGCGGCCCACCTGGCGCGCCGCATCGTCGATCATTTGAGCGAGCGCTACAAGATCGACAATCATCTGGTCGAGATCGGTGCCAGCGTCGGTATCGCCATGGCATCGCCCGATGTCAGCGCCGACACGCTGTTGAAGAACGCCGACATGGCTCTCTATCGCGCCAAGGCGGACGGCCGCGGAACCTTCTGTTTCTTCCGCGACGAGATGGCGCAAACCGTCGAGGCGCGCCGCATTCTGGAATTGGACTTGCGCAAGGCGCTGGCCAATGAGGAATTCGAGCTGTTCTATCAGCCGCTGGTCAATCTCAAATCCGGGCGCATCGCCACCTGCGAGGCGCTGCTGCGGTGGAATCACCCGGTGCGCGGCACGGTTTCCCCGGTTGAGATCATCCCGGTCGCCGAGGATATGGGCCTGATCGTCGATCTCGGCCGCTGGATCCTGCGCAAGGCCTGCATGGAATGCATGAAGTGGCCGGACGGTGTCAGCGTCGCGGTGAATTTCTCGCCGCAGCAATTCCATCAGCGCGACGTGCTGAGCGAAATTCGCTACGCGCTCGAGGTCTCGGGCCTGCCGGCGCACCGGCTGGAAATCGAGATCACCGAATCCTCGCTGTTGCGCAACACCCAATTGACCCACGACGTGCTGTCCCAGTTGCGCGCCACCGGCGTGCGGATTTCCCTGGACGATTTCGGCACCGGCTATTCGAGCCTGAGCTATCTGCACAATTTTCCGCTGCAGAAGGTCAAGATCGACCGTTCCTTCCTGGAAGGCATCGACAGCGATCGTCCGCTGACGCTGCTGCGCGGCGTGGCGCGGCTTTCTGCCGACCTCGGAATGTCGGTCGTGGTCGAGGGCATCGAGACCAACGAACAGCTGGAGCGGATCAGCGCCGACGGGACCGTGACCGAGGCGCAGGGCTATCTGTTCTCACGCCCGGTGCCGGCGGTGCGGATACGCCAGCTCCTCAATGCATCGCACGGCCGCCATCTGCCGGACGGGCAAATGCTCGCGGTCCAGTCGCGCTCGATCGCCTGAAAAAAATCCAAAGCGGCCTATTCCGCGGGCACTTGTCTCGACGCAGCGTCGCCAACCCGTAGTTGTCCGGGTTAACCCTAACCCTTCGATCCCTTTGCATCTTCGTTAAGAAGCTGTTAACGTTTTTGCCTGCGCGCAGAAGTTGTCGGGAAGGCGTATGGAGTATCAAATGAAGTCGGGAGCCGAACCGCGCACTTCGCTGTTTGTGCGCGGGGCAGGGCTGTTTGATCGCGTCGATTACCGCCCCGTCGAAACTCCTGAGGAGAAAGATTCTCTCTATTTGATGCGTTACCGAGCCTATCTGCATGGCGGATTAATCTTGCCGTCAGAGTCTCAGCGCGTCAGCGATCGTTATGACGATGCGCCCAATGCCTGGACGTTCGGGATCTATGTTGACGGGGAACTCTGTAGTTCTCTTCGCCTCCACGTCCTGACGTCAGAATGGCGAATGTCCTTTGCAACCGAATTGTTCGGCGATGTGCTTCACCCTCGCCTCGATCAAGGCGAAGTTTTCATCGATTCGGCTCGTTTTGTTGCAGACCCCGAAAAGGCCCAGCGGTTCCCAGAGCTTCCCTATCTGACGCTGCGGCTGGCTTATCTGGCATGCGAGCATTTCAACGCCGATACCGGGCTTGCGCTCGTTCGTGCCGAGCACCAGGCGTTTTATCGCCGGGTCTGTCTGCACGAGACCATCGCCGAACCGCGTTCGTTTCCGAACGTAACGAAAAAGGTGGTATTGATGGCGTCCGGTCTCCGCACCCGGCGGGAAGAGGTCTTGACCCGTTTTCCCATTATGCGCTCGAGTGCTTTCGAGCGGCGGATGCTGTTCCAGCGCTCCGGCGAGCGCCATTCACCCCCGGATGCGGTCGTCACCTCGTTCGACCGCGCCTCGATCGTTCCGAATTCCTGAGCAATCCGGCCGCGGTTCCCCCTAGGGGCCAATTTGCGAACAGGTGTTGCGCACCGGTGTCGTCCGACTCATAAGGACGTCAAAGGACACATAAGAGTGTCACGTTTTCGAATTCTTGAAAGCGAGTCCTTGGATACTGAAAATGAATCGGTCGATCGACTGATTGATCCNAGGAGAACTTATGAAAGCAGTTGTGATCATCGGAGCAGGTGTTCAGGGACTTGCAGCAGCGAGAACTTTTTTCGATCTCGGGTATCAAGTTAGAATTTTCGAAAAGCTCGATGGGGTGGGCGGTACCTGGCATAAGAAGAAATCGTATCCCGGTCTTGCGAGTCACGGTCCGATGAAAAATCTCTTCTATCCCGATTTTCCTGGCCCCAAGGGTTTCGACGAAAACAAACCCTTTATCAGGGAAGACTATGTTGAGTATCTGAACTCTTACGCTCGCCATTTTCGTATCTTCGAACTCATTTCATTCAATTCGAATGTTACAGAAATTCGCTATGATCGCGACAGGTCTGACAAGCCGATTACGATAAAAGTTCAGAATGTTTCGACGATGGAAGTTACTGAACAAGAATGCGATTTCGTCATCTACACAACGTTCACCACTATAGGATTCGTGCCAAGGTTTCGCGGCGATGAAACGTTTGACGGCCGAATTGTTCACTCATCAGATTTGAATGATGAGATCCTGAACGACTCTCTCAGGGAAGGAAAAAGAATAATTGTTCTAGGGGGAAATAAATCTGCCGCTGATGTTGTCGCCTATCTCGATAGTCGATCGTATAAAAACTATTTGTGGGTGTTCAGGCAGAACACATGGGGCGCCAACTACAAGTATATTGCGGCTGGATATCGAATAAACAGAATAGGTTTGTATATCTATTACAAGATTTTTCAAAGCAAGCGTTTTGGTTGGCTTGCCGGTTTGGCCTTTTTGCCGTTGCGTCTTTTTGGTTTTTTCGTTTCTCCCTTTCCCGAATCGCATCCTTTGCGTATCGGCTTCAATGGTGCGATTTGGAAGCAAGAGCAGATCGATGTCTTGCGCCAGTCTAAATTCCATCGTGGTGAGATAGCAAATATTGTCGGTCGTCAGGTCTTCTTGACGACAAGGGGGCAGTCAGCCGATGGCGGCACGATCTGTGATGCCGCTGATCTGATTGTGTGCGGCACGAGCTTTGTCCAAACGAAAGACGCGAAAGTCATAATTGCGGAAAATGGCAAAGAGCGTTTGCTGGAACAAGGAAAAGAAGATTTTCTATTCAGGAGCATGATTCACCCCTTGGCGCCGAGTGTCGTCTTTTGGAATGGTGTTATTTCTCCTGGGCGAATAACTCTTTCTGCCTACCTGCTTGCTCTGTGGTTTCACGCCTACTTTTGCTCCTTGACGGACGAGAAGTATAGTTTCAGGTCAATGGTGCAAGATATCGAAAACGACAAGGAAATGATGCGCAAAAACGGCGTTTCAGACTTTAACGTCTGGAGGACTTTTCAGAAGGCACAAGGTTTGTTCATAGAAAAAATTTCTGAAGTTATACTGAGGGACCTCGGGTTGCTAAACTCGAAAGTTCGGATGATTTTGTTGTTGGCTTCGCCGATTGAGCTAAAAGACATTTATTTGAAGAAACTGAACGAACTGAAATCCCTCCCAGGACTATGATGCGACGACCCGACAAACGAATCCCAACCCGGCGGAACTGTGGTATGTAGGTTCCTGGATTGTCCCGTCCGCTTCAGGAGTTTCGATCAATGGTTGAGGCGCAGGTCACGGCTTTCACGGCGAAGCAAGGCGACACTTGTGTGCGGGAAGTCCCGCGGCTGCTCACGAAGGAGGAGATCCGCTCCCTTTCCGAGATCGACAGCGGCAAGGCGATGCTGGCGTTCGCCGCCGAAATCCTGCTCGTCGCNGCGGCGGTCGGGNTGAGCGAGGCGACGTGGTTCAATCCNTTGACATACCTGCTCGCNGTNATCGTCGTCGGNACCCGCATCCTCGGCCTGGGCGGACTGATGCACGAGGCCGCGCACTACCGCGTCTTCAGGAACCGTGTGCTCAACGATTTCGTCGGCGAGCTGATGGCCTTTCCGACCACCGCCTCGATGGCGGGCTACCGCAACAGCCATTTCGCCCATCATCGCGAGCTCAACAGTTACAAGGACCCGGACTGGACACGCAACCTGCTGCTCGAGGACTACGAATTCCCGATGCCGCAGTACCTGTTCCTGCGGAAGCTCCTGCTCCACCTCGTCGGTCTCAAGACCAGGCAGTTGTTCGGCAGCTTTCACAACAATCCGGAAACTCGTGAGATCCCGGTCTTGACCGCGCGCCTGCGGTTAGCTGCCTTCGTGGGACTGTTCGCCGCCTCGATCGCCTTTGGCTTCTGGAAGCATCTCCTGCTCTATTGGGCCGTGCCGCTCCTGACCGTCTTCGTCGTCGTAGGCTATATCAAGAGGGTTTCCGAACACTACGGAGTGCGGCACGAAGGGGTGCTGAGCGAGACGCGGACGCTGATCGCCCCGTCATGGCAGCTGTTCCTGCTAGCGCCATGGGGCCTCAATTATCACCTCGAGCATCACCTCTATCCTGGCATTACCTGCTTCAACCTGGCGAGAGCGCATCGCATCCTGATGACCCGGCCGCCCTACGCCGAAGCTGCCCACATCACATACGGCTATTTCGGGGGCCTCGTCAGGGATTTGGCTTCCGTCAAGCCGGGCGAGCGTAGCGCCGCGATCGCGGCGCTGGGACTGGACCGCAAGGCCGAAACGCGGGATGCCGCCTGACCCTCGTTTTCCGTGACGAGGGCTACCGGGGGGCGCTGAAATCGTGCGCGTTTCTTGGTCAATTTGGCAGTCTTTTGCGTCCCGGCACAGTTTGCGCGCTAAAACTGGCCGGCCCGGCCGCATCCCCGCTTGCCTTCACCCTCGCGCCACATTTACAACCCATTAACTATCACGATTGCTTTTCGGCGTTTGTCGGCATTTGATCGGGTTTGGCAACATCCCATCAAGGTTGACGGAACGTTCGCTTAACCATCGCCCTGTAGACCGGATGACAGTCGTATAACGTGAGCGTGGAGGCTCCGGAATGAAATACCAGATGCGTATCCTCCAGGGATTGAAGCTGGCCGCGGTGCTCGCGGTGGCCCTGTCGATGGGTGCCTGCGCCAACAAGAACCTCGGCGCCGACGCGATGGCGAGCGCTGCGACCCCGGGCAGCCAGCAGGATTTCGTCGTTAATGTCGGCGACCGCGTGTTCTTCGAGAGCGACCAGACCGATTTGTCGCCGCAGGCCATCGTGACCCTGGAAAAGCAGGTGCAGTGGTTGCAGACCTATCCGCGTTACGCCTTCACCATCGAAGGCCATGCCGACGAGCGCGGCACCCGCGAATACAATATCGCGCTCGGCGCACGCCGCGCCCAGTCGGTTCGTACCTTCCTCGCCTCCCGCGGCATCGATCCATCGCGGATGCGGACGATCTCCTACGGCAAGGAGCGCCCGGTCGCGGTCTGCAACGACATCTCGTGCTGGTCGCAGAACCGCCGTGCCGTCACGGTCCTGAACGCCAGCTCTTAAGCAAGCGCGCTGCTCGCAAACGTTTGCCGCCGGCGCCTTCGGGCGCCGGTTTTGTTTTGGCTCGCTATCGATAGGTGATGAAGTCGAGGATCGACGCGATCGCGCGTTCGGGTGCATCGGTGACCACCGCGTGCCGGCAATTATCAAAGCGTTCGAACCGCACCAGATGCGCCGGCAGGGCGGCCGCGATATCCGCCTGGCTCTCGATTGGGTGTATCGGGTCGTCCTCGCCGCCGAGCACCAGCGTCGGACACTGGATGCGGCCCAGCTCCGGGAACATGTTGAACGTGTGGCTCTCGCCGCCCGGTTTGGTGAAGCATTGCAGCACTTCCAACCGGTTGACCGCGCGGCTCGCCATGTTCGGATCGCGCGGGATCCGGGTAGAGCGGTATCGCGAGCCGTCGCCAGGCCTCGAGCGAGGCCTGGTCGGGGTGGCCCTGAACTTCAAGGAACCGGCGCCGCGCCAGCGCCCCGACTTCCGGGCCGCCGAAGCGCTCGAACAACTCGACGCGGCGGTCGCGGTACGAGCCGCCGTACCCCGTTGACGAGCACGTGCATGGGCTTGCTCTCCCTGTGACTTGACGATCGATCCGTTCCGCCAAGCCTCGCTTGCTTCGGAGCGAAGACTAAACCATAAGCGCGGAGCGAGCGCCGGATTTGGAACACCAGTCACATTTTTGGCGTACTCAAATCCTCAATGTGGTTCCGCTTTCGATGTCACGTCGATTTCGTCGTCAGGCTAGAATGTCATCCAGATTTTATCACCTTACGCGCGCCACGGCCCTGTCCGCGATGCTGGTGCTGTCGTCGCAGGCCTTGTCTTCACAAGCCTTCGCGCAAACCTTGGCGCAATCCGACGATGCGGATGCGGAAATGCGCATCCAGCAGCTGGAGAACCGGCTGCGGCAGCTCACCGGCCAGAACGAGGAGCTGCAATACCGCAACCGGCAGCTTGAGGATCGCTTAAGGCAGCTCCAGGGCGGTCAGCCTGCCGCGGCCGGCGGTCAGCCCGCCGTGATCCAGCCCAATATCGCCGCCGCACCTCCGGTGCAGCCAAATCCGCCTCTCCGGCAGCAGCCCGGCTATGACCAGCAACAGATCGCCGCTCCGGCGCCGATCATGCAAGAGTCACAGGGAGTGCCGCCAAGCGTGCCGCCGGCGCCAGCGCGACGCCGTGGCGATGCCTTCGATCCCAGCCAGAACCCTAATGCCCCGGGGGCGCCGCGCGCGCTCGGCGGCGGCCAGCTCCCGGTTCCGGCCGAGGCGCCCGTCGGCGCTCCGGGCGGGCGAGGCCCAGGCGAGCCGCTCGATCTCGGGAACACCGGCGCTGCGGGCAATCCGGCCGGCGCAGTGCCGCCACCGCGCGGCGGCGGCGCGACGCTCGCCACCTTGCCGCCCTCGGCAACCCCAAAGGACGAGTTCGATCTCGGCATCGGCTACATGCAGCGCAAGGACTATGCGCTCGCCGAACAGACCATGCGCGACTTCGCGCAGAAATACCCGAGCGACCCCCTGATCGCCGACTCGCAATACTGGCTCGGCGAGAGCTTTTTCCAGCGCCAGCAATACCGCGACGCCGCCGAAGCCTTCCTCGGCGTCACCACCAAATTCGACAAATCCGCAAAAGCCCCGGACTCGCTGCTGCGGCTCGGGCAATCGCTGGCGGCGCTGAAGGAAAAGGAAGCCGCCTGCGCCGCGCTCGGCGAAGTGACGCGGAAATACCCGCGCGCTTCGGCTGGCGTCAAGGCGGCCGTGGACCGCGAGCAAAAGCGGGTCAAGTGCTAACGATTGATCCAAGGCGACGTCGAGTCAAAATGCCTCGGGCCATCGACGAGCCCCGTGGAAGACGCGCAGGATTTGGACTGTGTTGCCAACCAGGCGGTACGGCACAATAAAAGGCGTCTTCGGGATCACGAGTTCGCGGGTCCCCGGAACCCGGCCGGGTCGTCCCATCTCGGGGTTGCTCGGAAGTAATTTTTCGACGTTCCGGACGATGTGAAGCGCGACGCGTTGAGCGGCTTTCGGATCGTCCTGCTCGATGTAGGCGCGGGAGCGCGACGAGGTCGTTGATTGCCTCAGGCGACCAGACCAGGATCATCAGCGTTTGGGGATAGGCTGTTCTCTATCGCTGCCCCAGGATGTGATCCAATCTTTGACCTGCTGATGCGGAACTCCTTCGCCGCGATCGAGAGAAGCGATCGCTTGCCTGATGCCGGCAACCTGCCACTCATTGACGTCGAGGTACTCGTTGATCGCCTCGGCGGCGAGGAATGAGCGGCTGCGGCCCGTATTCTTGGCTAATCTTTCGAGCCGCTTCTTGGCGCTCGCGTCGACTCGCACTGTAAAGGTTGTGGAGCGCATGATCTCGATCCGCTGTGCTTGCTTGTGTACAATATAGCGCGCGGCCCGATTTGAGCAAGCCAGCCTCGAGTGCTTCACTCATATAGGATCGGTCATGCCCGACGACGACCATTCCCCGATCTCGGCAAGCGACGCCAAGCGCCTGTTCGCGAACTGGAAGGCTGCGCCCGCGATCGTCCTCGCTGTCTCCGGCGGCCCGGATTCGGTGGCGCTGATGTGGCTTGCGGCGCGCTGGCGCCGCGCCATGGCGCGCGGTCCGCGCCTCGTCGCCGTCACCGTCGACCATGGCTTGCGCGCCGAGGCAGCGCGCGAGGCGCGCGAGGTCAAGCGTTTGGCGCGCGCGCTTAATGTGCCTCATCGCACCATGCGCTGGAGTGGAACAAAGCCAAAAGCCGGATTGCCGGCGGCGGCGCGCGAGGCGCGATATCGGCTGCTGGCGCAGGCGGCGCAANAGAGCGGCGCGACGCATATCCTGACCGCNCATACCCGCGACGATCAGGCCGAGACGCTGTTGATGCGCCTGCTGCGCGGCAGCGGCATCGCGGGTCTNGCGGCAATGGCGCGACAGTCGGAGCGCGATGGCGTTTTGCTGGCGCGTCCGTTTCTGGATATTTCGAAATCGCAACTCAACGCGACGCTGAAGCGGGCAAAAATCGGTTTTGCCGACGATCCGACCAACCGCGACGTGAACTTCACCCGGCCGCGTCTGCGTGCGCTGCTGCCCCTTCTCGCCGCCGAGGGCGGCGATGCGCGCAATTTGGCGCGGCTGGCGTCGCGCCTCCACCGCGCCAACGCCGCGGTGGAGATTTTAGTCGATGGCGCCGAGCGCTATCTTGCACTGAAGGGTAGCGAAGCGTTGCATCCGGGATTCGACGCCAAGGTCTTCGCCGCGATGCCGGAGGAAATCCGCGTGCGGCTGCTGCTCCGCGCGATCAATCGCTTTGGCCATGAAGGGCCGGCCGAACTCGGCAAGGTCGAGGCGCTGCTATCGGCTATAGACCGGGCAACTACGGATAAGAAGGTCGCCGGGCACAAGGCTCGGCTGAAGCAGACCCTTGCCGGTGCCCTGGTCAACTTGATCGACGGCCGGATTCACGTCGGGCCGGCGCCGCCCCGCCGCCGGGCGAAATAGCCTATTCCGGCAGCAATCTGCAATTCCACTCCGCCGCAAAAATGCGCCGCGGCAGGGGGCCGAATTACCTGCAAGGTCGCCAAAATCCATCTTTGAGTCTTAACTACCCAGGAAAACACCAAGAAAACACGCATTCCAGCGCCATTATTCGAGCGGGAATCACGCTAGGATGGGGTAAATAGTCCCATGCAGTTCCCTTGGCATCGACCGGGACGACACCTAGATTGTATGCAGTCAAGTTGAGGGAAGCCCTCGCGCCTGCCCGAGTACACGACCCAAGGAAGTCAAAGGCCGCGATCCGCGCGGCTACGAAGGAATACCGATGAACGCCAATCTGCGCAACTTCGCCCTCTGGGTCATTATCGTTTTGCTGTTGCTGGCATTGTTCACGCTTTTCCAGAATCCGGGTCAGCGCGCCTCCTCGCAGGACATTTCGTTCTCGCAGCTCTTGACCGAAGTCGACCAGAATCACGTTCGCGACGTTGTGATCCAGGGGCCGGAGATTCACGGCACCTTCACCAATGGCTCCAGCTTCCAGACCTATGCACCGAGCGATCCGACGCTGGTAAAGCGCCTCTATGACGGCAAGGTCTCGATCACCGCGAAACCGCCCGGCGACAACGTGCCGTGGTTCGTGTCGCTGCTCGTCTCATGGCTGCCGTTCATCGCGCTGATCGGGGTGTGGATCTTCCTGTCGCGGCAGATGCAGGGCGGCGCCGGCAAGGCGATGGGCTTTGGCAAGTCGCGCGCCAAGATGCTGACCGAAGCGCATGGCCGGGTGACGTTCGAAGACGTCGCCGGCGTCGATGAAGCCAAGCAGGATTTGCAGGAGATCGTCGAATTCCTGCGCGATCCCGGCAAATATCAACGCCTCGGCGGCCGGATTCCGCGCGGCGTGCTGTTGGTCGGCCCTCCCGGCACCGGCAAGACGCTGATCGCGCGCGCGGTCGCCGGCGAAGCCAATGTTCCCTTCTTTACCATCTCGGGTTCGGACTTCGTCGAGATGTTCGTCGGCGTCGGCGCCTCGCGTGTCAGGGACATGTTCGAGCAGGCCAAGAAGAACGCGCCCTGCATCATCTTCATCGACGAAATCGACGCCGTCGGCCGTCATCGCGGCGCCGGCCTCGGCGGCGGCAATGACGAGCGAGAGCAGACCTTGAACCAGTTGCTGGTCGAGATGGACGGCTTTGAGGCCAACGAAGGCGTGATCCTGATCGCGGCGACCAACCGGCCCGACGTGCTGGATCCGGCGCTGTTGCGTCCCGGCCGCTTCGACCGCCAAGTCGTGGTGCCCAATCCGGATGTCGTCGGCCGCGAACAGATCTTGAAGGTTCACGTCCGCAAGGTGCCGCTGGCGCCGGATATCAACCTGAAAACCATCGCCCGCGGCACGCCTGGATTCTCGGGCGCCGACCTGATGAACCTCGTCAACGAGGCGGCGCTCACCGCCGCACGCCGCAACAAGCGCATGGTGACCCAGGCCGAGTTCGAAGAGGCAAAAGACAAGGTCATGATGGGCGCCGAGCGCAAGTCGCTGGTCATGACCGAAGAAGAGAAGATGCTGACCGCCTATCACGAGGGCGGCCACGCCATCGTCGGGCTGAACGTGATTGCCACCGATCCGATCCACAAGGCGACGATCATTCCGCGCGGCCGTGCACTCGGCATGGTGATGCAATTACCCGAGCGCGACAAATTGTCGATGTCGCTTGAGCAGATGACCTCGCGGCTTGCCATCATGATGGGCGGCCGTGTCGCCGAAGAACTCGTGTTCGGCCGCGAAAAGGTCACCTCAGGTGCGTCGTCCGACATCGAGCAGGCGACCCGCCTCGCCCGAATGATGGTGACGCGCTGGGGTCTTTCCGAAGCGCTCGGCACGGTGTCCTATGGCGAAAACCAGGACGAGGTTTTTCTGGGCATGTCGGTGTCGCGCACCCAGAACGCTTCCGAGGCCACGGTTCAGAAGATCGACACCGAGATCCGGCGTTTTGTGGAAGATGGCTACAACCACGCCACCAAGATCCTGACCGAGAAGCGCGCCGATCTCGAGGTGCTGGCAAAAGGCCTGCTTGAGTATGAGACCCTGACCGGTGACGAGATTCAGGATTTGCTCAAGGGCAAGAAACCGAACCGCGAGTCGGTATTGGAGCCGACTGCGCCGCGCACCTCGGCGGTGCCGCCGGCCGGCAAGCCGCGCCCGCGCCCCGATCCGGATCCAGGCCTGGAGCCGCAGCCGCAGGCGTAACGCGCGCCCTGTCAATGGCGGGTTATTCCGGCAAATCCGTTGTGCAAAAGCTCGGCATCCAGCCGGGCTTTCGCATTTTTAGCGTTGGCGCCCCGGCCGCCTACAGCGACATCGTCGGCAAACTGCCCGCCGGCGTCACCATCGTGAGCCGCCTGAAAGCGCCGCTCGATTTGGTGCATCTGTTTGCGACGCAAGCCGCCGGGCTCGCCGGCAAGCTGCGCGACTACCGCGACGCCATCATGCCCGACGGCATGGTATGGGTGTCATGGCCGAAGAAGGCGAGCGGGGTTACGACCGATCTGAGTGACGTCGTGGTGCGCGACTCCGCGCTGCCGCTTGGCCTCGTCGACATCAAAGTCTGTGCTATCGACGACACCTGGTCCGGTCTGAAATTCGTGATCCCAAAAGCCCGGCGGATCAAACGCTCGAAGTGAGCTTCGCGCCCGTCTTGCCGCTAAATCCTCTCACCGCTCCCAAATCCTTAAGAAATCTTAAGGGCTGTTTGCCCTATTGGTTTGGAGGCGTGCGTGTTGGTTTCGCGCGCCAGAGGATGCCGCATGGCCACCGCAACAGAGCGTTTTCAAGCGAAGTGNAAACCGGTTCGCGTCGAGAAAACGCGTCAAATCAAGAATCTAGAGCCTCGTTTCGATTCAATCGAAACGGAAAAGGCTCTAGACGCCCCGACGATGGTTCCGGAGCAAGCAGCGATTCCCACCTCGCTCTTCAACCTGTGCTTTGTTCTGTTCGTCATCCAGGCGACGTTCTTCCCGACGGCCTATTTCGCCCATTGGTGGATTTTTGACGACAAGGGCCTCGGCATCCCGACCGATTTCGTCAATGTCTGGTCCGCCGGGCGCCTGGTGCTCGATGGCCATGCCGCGCAGGCCTACGACTGGGATATCCAGAAGCAGGTCCAGGTCGCCGTGCTCGGGCAGAGCTATCCCGGCAATTTTGCCTGGCACTATCCGCCCCCGTTTTTGTTCGTCGCAAGCCTGCTGGCGCATTTTCCGTATGCGGCAGCCTTTGTCGGCTGGACCGCGGCCAGTCTCGTGCCCTATCTCGCGGTCATGCGCGCGATTGTCGGCCGGCCGTTCGGCCTGCTCTTGGCGGTGGCGTTTCCGGTGGTGCTGACCAATGCGCTGGTCGGGCAGAACGGCTTCCTCACCGCGGCGCTGATCGGGGGCGCGCTCTATGCAATGCCGACCCGGCCGATACTGTCGGGCATTTGTATCGGGCTGTTGAGCTACAAGCCGCAATACGGCCTGTTGTTTCCGCTGGTGCTGATCGCAACCGCGCAATGGAGAGTGTTCATCACCGCCGCGATCGTCGCGGTCGCGATGGCATTCGCCTCCTGGCTCGCCTTCGGCACCGAGAGCTGGCAGGCCTTCTTTCACTGGATACCGATGTTCTCGCAGGCCTTCCTGATCGAGGGCAGGGCCCCCTGGTGGAAGTTGCAGAGCCTGTTCGCGCTGGTGCGTTATTTCGGCGGCACCGAACAGTTGGCATGGACCTTCCAGTGGATACTGAGCGCCTCGGTCGCGATGGGACTGGCAATCATGTGGCGCAGCCGAATCGCTTATCCGCTGAAGGCGGCGGCGCTCGCGGCCGGTACATTGCTGACCACGCCCTATCTGTTCATGTACGACCTGATGGTGCTGGCGGTGCCGGTCGCCTTTCTGGTGCGCATGGGGCTTGCGACCGGCTTTCGCCGCTACGAACTCGCAGCGCTCATTTGCGCGTTCGCACTGATCGCGAGCTTTACGTTCCTTGGACTTCCGGTCGGGCTCGGCGCCACCCTGATCGTCGCCAGCCTGATCCTGCGCCGCGCCGGTCCCTGGTGGCGCCGCGGGCAGGCCCCGTCTCTCATGGCCGCTGCGCGCGCTTAAGCATTATTGCCTAGCTGAATCGCCATATTGCATCTTGCCATCTGCCCTGAATAGTTGTTCAGTTCTTCAAGCGATTTTGTACCAAATCGCCCAAAACAACAACGAACGCGCGTGCTTCCCGGCTGTCCCTTATGTGGTGGCGAGGCGCGCGCCAGGGACGAGAAACGCGCCATGGTCTATCGGCGAACCCACCAGGTTGTCAGGCGCCTTGCGGCGCGGCGCAGCGCCATTTTGGCGGCGGCACGGGATGCCGCGGCCGATGGCGGCATGGCCGCGGTGCAGATCGCGCCGGTCGCGATCCGCGCCAATGTCGCCGCCGGCACCGTCTATCGTTATTTCCCCTCCAAGGCCGATCTGATTTCCGAACTGATCGCCGAGGTCTCGCGCGATGAATTGGCCGCGATCCGCCGCGCCGCGGACGCGGCTCCCGGGCCGTCTTCGGCGCTGGCTGCCGCAGTCACGACGGTTGCGGTCCACGTGTTGTCGCAGCGCAAGCTCGCCTGGGGCATCTTGGCCGAACCGGTCGATGTCGAGGTCACCGCTTCGCGGCTCGCGAGCCGGCGCGAGATATCGGCAGAGCTCGCCTCACGTATAGACGCCGCGGTCCGCGCTGGACATCTGCCCGCGCAGGACACTGCATTGGCCGCGACTGCGCTGCTGGGCGCGCTGCATGAATCCCTGGTCGGGCCATTGGCGCCGGACAATCTCGACGACCCGGCAAGAATGCGCGATGCCGTGCAAACCGTGACGCTCTTGGCGCTGCGCGCCGTTGGCGTCATGGATGCCCGTGCCCGCGGCCTAGTGGTGCAGGCGGTACTGCCGGCAAAGACGCTGGTCGGCGCGTAGCTCCAGTCGATCTCACAGATTCCGCCGTATTGGTCGCGTAGGGTGCCCACCTTGTTCAACCCAATCCCGTGGAGCATCCCATGACGACGACATATGGATCGGCCAAATGGCAGGGCGGCATCAAGGACGGCAAGGGCGCGATCTCGACCAAGAGCGGCGCGCTGAAAGATTATCCCTATGGCTTCGCGAGCCGCTTCGAGGGCAAGCCGGGCTCTAACCCCGAAGAATTGATCGGCGCCGCGCACGCCGCCTGCTTCACCATGGCGTTGTCGCTGATCCTTGGCGAGGCCAAGCTCACCGCCGAGCATATGGAGACGAAGGCCGACGTCGCACTCGAGAAGCAGGGCGACGGTTTTGCCATCACTTCGGTGCATCTTGCGCTGAACGCTAAGATCCCCGGCGCTGACAACGCCAAATTCCAGGAACTGGCGGGCATGGCAAAGGCTGGATGTCCGGTGTCGAAATTGCTCAACACCAAAATCACGCTGGACGCGACGCTGCAGAGCTAACCAACGTCGTCATTCCGGGCCTGTCGCCTCAGGTCGGCAATTTGCCGACCGAAGGCGCATCCCGGAATGACAGCGAAAAAATAGCGGCCGCCTCACATCTCCGCATCGCCGTCGGGGCCGACGGAAGCGATGCGCAGCATGTTGGTGGTGCCGGGCGCGCGGAGCGGCACGCCGGCGACGATGATGACGCGCTGGCCGGCCCGCGCAAAACCGTCACGAAAGGCAATGCTGCCGGCACGGCTCACCATGTCGTCCAGATCTTTTGCGTCTTCCGCGACCACGCAGTGCACGCCCCAGACTGCGGACAATTTGCGCCCGGTCGAGAGGTTTGGCGTGATCGCGACCACCGGCGGTTTGGGCCGTTCGCGCGCCACCCGCAGCGCAGTCGATCCGGAACTGGTCCAGCAGATGATTGCGGACAGGTCCAGCGTCTCGGCAATCTGCCGCGCGGCGTCGGCGATGGCGTCGCCGACGGTCGGCTCCGGTTCGGCGCGCTGCGCGTTGAGCACGCCGCGATAGGTCGGGTCACGCTCCACTTCCTCGCCGATGCGGTTCATGGTCGAGACCGCTTCGACCGGAAACTTGCCGGCCGCGGATTCCGCCGACAGCATGATGGCGTCGGCGCCTTCATACACGGCGGTTGCGACGTCGGAGACCTCGGCGCGGGTCGGCACCGGCGACTGGATCATCGATTCCAGCATTTGGGTGGCGACCACCACGGGCTTGCCGGCGCGCCGTGCCAGCCGCGTCATCTGCTTCTGCAGGCTCGGCACCCGTTCCAGTGGCAGTTCGACGCCGAGATCGCCGCGCGCCACCATCAAGGCGTCGGACGCCTCCAGGATTTCAGGGAGCCGATCGATCGCCTGCGGCTTTTCAATCTTGGACATCACCGCAGCGCGGCCACGGATCATCTTCTTGGCCTCGACGACATCCTCGGCGCGCTGCACGAAGGAGAGCGCGACCCAGTCGATGCCGGTCACCAGCGCTGCTTCGAGGTCGGCGCGGTCCTTCGGCGTCATGGCGGACACCGGCAGATCGGTGTCGGGCAGGCTGACGCCCTTGCGGTCCGACATTTTTCCGCCGATCACGACGCGGGTGACGGCGCGATCGGGCGACGCCTCCTCGACGATCAAGCGCACCTTGCCGTCGTCGAGCAACAGCGCATGCCCCGGCTTCAGCGCGGCGAGAATTTCCGGATGCGGAAGCTGGACGCGGGTCTTGTCGCCCGGCGTCTTGTCGGAATCGAGCACAAAACTGTCGCCATTGTGGAGTTGGACGGCGCCTTCGGTGAAGGCACCCAGCCGGAGTTTCGGGCCTTGAAGATCGACCAGGATGCCGATCGGCCGGCCATAGCTAGACTCGACATTGCGGATGGTCTTGACCAGCTCGCGCATCTTGTCGTGCGAGGTATGGCTCATATTGATGCGGAATACGTCGGCGCCGGCCTCGAACAGGCGGCGGATCATCGCGCTGTCGGAAGAAGCAGGTCCAAGCGTTGCAAGGATCTTGATGCGGCGAAGGCGTCTCATGGCTTAGCTCCGGGCGCTGCGGCTGGCGGTTGACCAGACGCGCCCGGAGCCGTCCCGCCCGGCGAGTTGGGCAGGCCGGGCGCCGCGCCCGGCGAATTGGAGAGGCCCGGCAAGTTTCCGGGCCCGCCCGGACCGACCGGTCCCGGGATACCCGGCACCCGCTGCTGCGCAGGCTGTTCGTTGGATTCGGTCAATTGTACCGTCCAGGCGCGCTGCTCGCCGGTATCGACCTCGAAGAAGCCGGTGCGGTCGAAACCGCGCGCCAGGCAATTCTCGGTGCCTTTGATGGTGAATTCCTTGTCGCGCGAGCACATGAAGGCCTGTCCCGACCACTCACCGCCGCGGTCGTAATCGAGTGCATAGATGTAATAATAGCGGGCGACCAGCGTGCCGCGCAGCAGCGTCTCGCAGCTCCGCGAGGACACGTTCCACCAGCCCTCGGTGGTCCAGCCCTCGGCGTCCTTATAGCCGAGAGCGATGCCGACGCGACTTGCAGTGTTGTTGCAGAGGCGAAAATCGGCGGCCGCCGAACTGCTCCCCAGGCACAGCCAGGCAAACGCCAGCGCCGGTATCAAACCGGCGGTGAGCGAATAGCGGAAACGGTTGCGGCGATGGGAATCTTTGGGGATCATTCAGCGAAGCTATATCAATTGGTTGACGATTTCGCGTGAGCGGGCCGCGACTGTCAACGGGCAAACGGGCATTTTAAGGCATCAGCCGGCCAAATCCCGCCTGTTCGCGCGCTATTTGCGCTGCGATATGGCAAATTCTGTGACAATGCCCATTTACCAATCGATAATCCCTATGGAAATCCCTTGGGCAGTTCCTGGGGGAATGACGAGAGCCCCGCCATGGCCATTGACGACAAAACCAGAACAGAACTTGAAGCGGCCGCTTTCCGGCGCCTGGTTGCCCATCTGCGCGCCCGCGCCGACGTTCAGAACATCGATCTGATGAATCTGGCCGGCTTCTGCCGCAACTGCCTGTCCAACTGGCTTAAAGAGGAAGCCGACGCCAGGGGCGCCGAGCTGAGCAAGGACGAGAGCCGCGAGGCCGTCTACGGCATGCCCTACGAGGCCTGGAAACAGACGTTTCAGGGCACCGGCAGTCCCGAGCAATTAGCGGCAATGAAAAAGGCCCATAGCGGGCACTGATTTTTCGCTCAGTAGGGTCGGCAAAGGCGCTTTTTGCGCCGTGCCCACCACCTATCCCGATCATATCTTGAGCGGTGGGCACGCTTCGCTTTGCCCATTGCGAGGAGCAAAGCGACGAAGCAATCCATTCTTGGGCCTTATGGATTGCTTCGCGGAGTCTGTCATCGGGCGCGCATTCGCGCGACCCGTTGGCTCGCAATGATTAGGCCCGCTTTCTCCTGTGGGCGGCGCTGTGGATGAGCGCGATGTTGCCTTGACGCAAGCGGCTGTACTCTTGAGGGTCATTTCGGGATGCGGTGCGTGGAAAGCGTGCGACGCTTCTCTTCACACCTCAACCGTCAGTTCCACTCAGGAGTAAGCGATGGCCACCACTGCTGCCGCCGTCAAGGAAGAGCCCGCGACACGATTCGCCAAGGACCAGCTCAAGGCCATCATTGAGCGCATCGAACGATTGGAAGAAGAAAAGAAGACGATTTCCGACGACATCCGCGACGTCTATGCCGAGGCGAAAGGCAACGGCTTTGATGTCAAGGCGCTGCGCACCATCGTGAGGTTGCGCAAGCAGGACGCCAACGAGCGCGCCGAGCAGGAAACCATCCTGGAAACCTATATGCAGGCGCTCGGGATGTTGTAAGCCGGGCGCTCTTTCCGGCCCGCGCAAGCTTGGGCAAAGCCTTCCCATCTGCTAGATTGCCCGGTGAAGGGGCCTAACAGATGGACGTGCCTGGACCAGAGCGCAGGCTCGCAGCGGTCCTCGCCGCCGACATGGTCGGCTATAGTCGACTGATGGAGGTCGACGAGACCGGGACACTTGCGCGTCTGACGACCCACCGGATCGAGCTCATCGACCCGGCTATTGCGAAGAACCGCGGCCGCATCATCAAGACCACCGGTGACGGCATGCTGGTCGAGTTCCACAGCGTCGCCGACGCGGTAGTGTGCGCGGCCGAGGTTCAGCGGCGGATGGCGCGACGCAACACTGACGTTGCGCCGGGCCGCTGGATCCAGTTCCGGATCGGGATCAATCTGGGCGACGTGATCGTCCAGGACAACGACATCTTTGGCGACGGCGTCAACGTCGCGGCACGCCTCGAAATGCTCGCCGAGCCGGGCGGCATCTGCGTCTCGGGCGCGGTGCGCGATCAGGTCGGCGACCGGCTGGACGACATCGTATTCGAGGATCTCGGCGACCAGAGCGTCAAGAACATCGCCCGTCCGATCCGCGTCTATCGGATTCGGCTTGAGCCAGACCCGGAAACCGCGCCAGAGGGTGCGAAGAATCCTGCGGCGGCGACAACGGTCTCCAAAAAACCATCCATCGCCGTGCTGCCGCTCGTTAACATGAGCGGCGATCCGGAGCAGGAGTTCTTCGCGGACGGCCTCACCGAGGACATCATCACCGAGCTGTCGCGGTTCCGCGACCTGCTCGTGATCTCGCGCAACTCGACCTTCGTGCACAAGGGCAAGGCGGTGAAGGTGCAGGAAGTCGCGCGCGAATTCGGCGTCGAATACGTCCTCGAGGGGAGCGTGCGGAAGGCGGGTGGTCG
>JGI12635J15846_10000986_pt1 | contig 24970 bp, 21 predicted proteins | sample BlaSpr_A8_OM2_M2_FD_15846 | JGI IMG/M metagenome (IMG submission 15846) | reverse complement strand
CCACAATCGGACGCTCCCTGGTAATCAAGGGAGAAGTCAGGGGAGACGAATCAATTTACATTGACGGGCAGATCGAGGGCACCATTAACTTCGCCGACCACCGCGTCACCATCGGACGCAATGGAAAAGTAAACGCGAACATTGTTGCCCGCGAAGTCGTGGTCATGGGATCGGTGGAAGGAAACCTTCAATGCAGCGATCGAGTGGACATTCGCGCGGAAGGCCGTTTAACCGGCGACATTACTACTCAGCGCATCAGCGTGGAGGACGGGGCGGTGTTGAAGGGCAGTGTGCAAATTCGCACCGAGGCCAAGACATCTGACTCCAAAAATGCCGGTGAGAATAAGACTGCTGACAACAAGAAGGACCAGCACCATCAAGCGCAGCTCCCGGCGGCCACTGACAGCTCTAAGGCCACGATGACATCAGAATCCCTGGCCACAGCCGCGGGGAAATAGGTCCGATATTTTGAGGGCAAAGCGGGGTCGTCGCGTTTGACCCGGCCCGCTGTCTGAAGTCTGCGCCTCCGCCACATACCGTGTCGCGCGGCGAAGCTTATTTCGGATCGTCCTTCTTTAAGTCCAGCGAAGCTGAGTTCATGCAATAGCGCAACCCTGTGGGCGCCGGGCCGTCTTCGAAAACATGTCCGAGGTGCGCATCGCACTTGGAGCAGCTCGCTTCAGTCCTTACCATTCCATACGTGCGATCAGTTTCTTCTTCGATGGCAGATGCATCAAGTGGCTTAAAGAAACTTGGCCAGCCGGTGCCGGAATCGAACTTAGTGTCCGCACTGAACAGCGGCTGTCCGCAACACGCACAAAGGTATGTGCCTTTGTCTTTGGTATTCCAGTATTTCCCAGTGAATGCCGGTTCGGTTCCTGCTTTTCTTGCAACCTGATATTGTTCCGGCGAAAGGTCCTTTTTCCATTCTTCATCCGTCTTGACTACCTTGGTTGTCATGTTCTGGATTCTCCTCAAGCGAGATCAAACTTTTCTTGTCGATTAGATGAACCTGAACCCCATTTGGTTAGGAAATCTGCGGTGAGCGGTATCCCGATAACGCGTGTCCATCCCTCCCATGGCTGTAGTACGGCAATCCCAATTCAATCTCTACCGCCAATGGTTTTCCGCACACTGCCGATAATCCCATTTCACCATCACGCGTACGCCCACTCGGTGCACCTGCATTGACGCTTGTAAACATGCGGATTATTCTAGTAGTTGCAACTGAGTTTCAAGTAAATCCATAGAACACGGAAGAACTGCGTTAGATGCTACAGGCATTCATCGTAACTTTGCGCGAGGGAGTCGAAGCTGCCCTCATCGTCGGCATCACGCTCGCTTATCTCGCCAAAATTGGCCGTCCTGATCTTCGAAAGTCGGTCTACGCCGCCTTGATTTCCGCATTCGTTGGCAGCATTGGAGTTGCGGTTCTGCTTTCGCGTATGAACTTGAATGAGGACGTTTTCGAAGGCGTCGTCATGCTAGTGGCGGCGGCCTTCGTCGTCACCATGATCATTTTCATGATGAGAACGGGCCGCAAACTTAAAGGGCAGATAGAAGGCAAAATTGGAACGTTGGCGGAAAAGGGATCGCATTTCGGAGTTTTCTTGTTCGTTTTTCTGATGGTGCTTCGCGAGGGTGCTGAAACAGTGTTGATTCTGTCAGCAGTCTCATTGAACTCTACTGAGCTGTTAAGTTTTATGGGCACATTGCTCGGAATTATCGTCGCCATTTTATTCGGAGTAATGTTTGTTAAGGGCAGCGTTCGCATAAATCTTCAGAAATTCTTTCGTGTCACCAGCGCGATCCTGTTCTTTGTAGCGGCGCAGCTTGTTATATCCGGACTGCATGAGCTGTCTGAATACGGCGTGCTCCCGTCTTCCAAACGCGAGATGACGATTATCGGTCCTATAGTGCGCAATGATTTCTTTTTCTTTGTGACAATTCTCGCGCTGGCCGCTCTAATGGTCCTGTTCGAAGTCAAACGCCGGGAACCCGCTTCCCTTCCAGAATCGGGTGCCGAGCGCCGGAAAGCCGTGTGGAGTGCCCGCCGCGAGAGCTGGTGGATGAGGTCGGTCTACGCCAGCTCTTTCATTTTCATCCTGCTGATTACTGCGGAATTTGCATATACCAAGAGTGTCAGCGGCTTGTCTCCCGCCACCGAAGTTCACTTCACCAACGGCCGGGTAAGCATTCCTCTCGCCCAGGTTTCTGACGGAGACTTACACCGTTTCGCCGCCGACGAGAACGGAACGACTATTCGGTTCTGGCTCTACAAGAAGCCGGATGGAAAGATCGCAACGGTTTTCGATGCCTGCCAAATCTGTGGCGGCGTTGGTTTCTACAAAGGACCAAATGGCGTTGTTTGCAAAAATTGCGCTTCGCCGATTAATGCGCAATCCATCGGAACCAAAGGCGGCTGCAACCCTGTGCCTCTGAAAGCAGAAATGACTGCGGACGCTGTCATCATCGAGGAGGCGGACATCGCGACCGGCATTCGGATGTTCCAAAAATAATGTTCGTACGGCTGGTCTACGAATCGTTTCGGCGACAAAAGCGGCGCAAGCTGCTGGCGGGCGCCGCAATTGCTTTTGGAGTGTCCGTTGCGACGGCGATGATTGGGGTTGCAACTGATGTCGGCGACAAGATCAATCGGGAACTCCGTAGCTACGGGGCCAACCTCGTCGTAAATCCTCAAGAAGATACTCTGGATGTTGAAATCGCCGGAGTAAACCTCAAGCCACCGAGCGACGGTGCTTACCTAAGCGAAACCGACCTCCCGAAAATTAAGGGAATGTTTTGGAGGAACAATGTCGTTGGTTTTGCGCCTGTGCTGCCTGTGAACGTCGTAGTCAACGACGTGAAGACGGAAACCACACTAGTTGGAACGTATTTCTCCAAGCCATTGCATTTTGGCACGGAGAATTTTGTCACTGGCGTTCGCGCTACTTATCCGTGGTGGAGGGTCGAAGGCTCATGGCCGAATGACGATTCACGAGATGTTTTAGTCGGAGAACGACTGGCCGCCAGCCTAGGCCAGAAATCGGGCGGCAAAGTTACTGTTGACGGACAGCCTTTTCGAGTGACCGGGATCCTCTCGACCGGCGGACCAGAAGACAATGAAATCATTGCGCCACTTGGGCTGGCACAGCAGATCTTAGGAAAACCGGGCGTAGTGCGCCGAGTGTATGTCAGTGCCGTGACCAAGCCGGAAGACGCATTTGCGCGCCGTGATCCAAAAACGCTGAGCCCCGAAATGTACGACCGATGGTACTGCTCTCCTTATGCGCAATCTATCGCTTATCAGTTGCAGGAGGCAATTCCGCACTCTCATACCGAGCAGATTCGCCAGGTGGCTCAAACCGAGGGCACCGTTCTCTCCCGCATTGAGGGCCTGATGCTGTTAGTTACGCTGGCCTCTCTCTTCGCATCGGCGTTAGCAGTATCGGCGGCGATGGCAACAACAATTTTTGAACGACGCAGAGAAGTAGGGTTGATGAAAGCCCTTGGGGCCGGTGGAGTATCCATCGCTTCCCTGTTCTTCGCGGAGTCCGCTTTGTTAGCGTTACTTGGCGGCGCTGCGGGATTTGCCGGCGGCTCACTCTTGGCTTACCAAGCCGGGCGTTGGATATTCGATTCTCCAATTACTATTCAACCAGTCCTATTTCCGCTCGTTCTCTGCATCGCTATCATCGTAACTTTTGCCGGCAGCGTTGCGGCAATCCGCCGCGCCGTTAAATTCGATCCGGTCTATGCATTGCGCGGTGAAGCGTGATGAGCGATTCGGCGAGCATGCGTCGCACAGGCGCGCATCACACTTCCATGTTTTTTCGTATGCTTGTTCGGGCTGCCGTCCTTCGACGCGGCCGGGCGGCGACTGCACTCATGGCTGTGGTTGTTGCAGCAACCGCAACAACGGCAATGTTGAATCTTTTTGTGGACGTACAATCCAAGCTGCGCAAGGAGTTTCGTAACTACGGCGCAAATATTGTGATGGTGGCGAGAGAGGGACAATCAATTCCGCAGGAAGCGCTTGCGAAGACAGAATCGATCCTCTCTGGGCGCGGCATCGCAGTTCCCTTCGCCTATGTGGTGGCTCGGACCTCCAACGGTGAGCCCGTCGTAGTCGCAGGCACGGATTTGGATCAAGTGCGCAAGCTCGATAGCTGGTGGTCGGTCACGGAGTGGCCGAAAGAGTCCCATGCCGCTCTTCTTGGAGTTCGTGCCGCCGCTGCCGTCAGCCCGCACGGAAAGCCCTTCAACCTTTACTTTCATGGACGTCCCATTTCCCTAACTCCATCTGGCACTTTGCACACGGGCGCTGGAGAAGATAGCCGGATTTATCTCCCGCTGAACGACTTCGAGACTTGGACTGGCGTCCGGCAGTCGACGATTGAAATTGCGGTTTCAGGTTCGGCGCAAGAAGTAAACGCGACAATTGAGAAACTCCAGCAAGCTTTGCCGGAGGTCGATGTGCGGCCGGTGCGGCAGGTCATGGAAGCCGAAGCCCGGGTGCTGGGAAAAACCAGAGCCACGCTACTGGCTGCTTCCGTTTTGATTATTGTCACGACCGCTCTTTGCGTGCTAGCCACATTGATCGGGTGGATCTTAGACCGGCGGCGTGACTTCGCAATCATGAAGGCCCTCGGCGCGTCACAGCGATTTGTTGGTGGATTCTTTGCCGCCGAAGCTGCCGCCTTAGGAGCTGTCGGAGCGCTGATTGGCTTCGGACTGGGAATTGGCATCGCCGCATGGATCGGCAAGGCTAACTTTGGCGTTTCGGCCGTGCCCCGATTCGAAATCCTTCCCGTAGTGTTAATCGGGTGCATTCTCGTCGCTTTGATATCGGCCATCGTGCCGATTTCTTTGCTCCGACAGGTTCAGCCAGCTATGATCTTAAAAGGGGAGTGACGAGGGCCATTGATCCATCTGAAACATGTCAGCCGGTCCTATCCCGCGCGGGCGGAAGGCGGGGGCGGCATTCGTGCGCTAGATGATTTCTCCCTGACGGTGGCTGCAGGCGAATGGATCGCGATCATGGGTCCATCGGGCTCGGGCAAATCCACGCTGGTGAATTTAATTGGTTGCCTTGATCGTCCTACAGCTGGCGAGATTTGGCTCGATAATGAAAATGTCGCCGCGATCTCCCCAGGCGAATTGAACCGTGTACGCGCCGAAAAGATCGGATTCATCTTTCAACAGTTCCATCTGATCCCTTATCTGACGGCGCTGGAAAACGTCATGCTAGCGCAATATCTTCACAGCATGACCGACGAAAAAGAGGCTCTCGCGGCCCTCGATCACGTAGGTCTGAAGGATCGGGCACATCACCTGCCATCTCAGCTCTCCGGCGGCGAACAGCAACGCGTATGTATTGCCCGGGCGTTGATTAACGATCCCAAGATAGTGCTCGCCGATGAACCGACGGGCAATCTGGATGCCGCCAACGAAGAGATCGTTCTGCGGCTCTTGCGCGAGTTGCATCGCAACGGACGCACCATCGTCATGGTTACGCATGATCCCGTAGTCGCGCGTTTAGCCGATCGCCGCGTCGAACTGCATCACGGCAAAATCGCCGAGCAAGAAGTCTTTGCCATGGCTGACGAAGAACAATTTGACGAAGTCCTCGAAGAACTTTGGGCGCTCGATGAAAATGGGCAGATTGCGGAAACTGGCCGCATGGAAGTCCACGGCGCTCTGCCGGTGAGCATCGCCATTGAAAAGATGACCGATCTTGGGCTTCTTACCACAAGGCCGCACACCGCGGAAGCCGGGCAGGTCAAGCCTTTTGTGAACCCATGCCACGACGCGCTCAAGCCGACGGGAGTCTCAACCGGCGAAGGAAGCTTGATCGTGGAACTCACGCCACGAGGCCGGCAGCGCGCAGCGGACGTGATTCGCCGCCATCGTCTCGCCGAGCGGCTTTTTACTGATAGCCTGGCGCTGGACAGCGAGTCCGAGATTGAGCAACAGGCCTGCAAGTTCGAGCATATTCTTTCGCCTGAAGCCACCGACAAGATCTGCACGTTCCTGGGGCATCCGCGCACCTGCCCACATGGAGCTGCGATTCCGCCAGGATCGTGCTGCGGTCGAACCAGCGCAGAGCTGACAGGAACTTTTCTATCCGCGTCCAGCCGTACCGAATAGGCGATGACCACCCGCCGCCCCGCCATTGGCGTATTCGACTCGGGATTTGGCGGCCTTACTGTCCTTAAAGCTTTACTTGAGCTTGTTCCCGACGCCGATTACTTATATTTCGGGGACACTGCACGCCTTCCATACGGTTCAAAATCTGCCGAAACGATCGCCAAGTACGCCGTCGAGGCCGCTCATTTCCTCGAAGTGCAAGGAGCACAACTGCTGGTGATTGCCTGCAACACGGCGACGGCTTTGGCGTTAGACAAAATAACGGCGGGCTCCGGTGTGCCGGTGGTCGGAGTGATCGACCCGGGGGCGGAGAGTGCGTCCAAAGCCAGCGCAAACCAAAAAGTTGTTGTTGTCGGCACCGACGCCACCATCAGCAGCCACGCTTATTTGCGCGCACTGGAAGGTCGGGGAATTCGGGCGAAAGAGAAGGCCTGTCCGCTGCTCGTTCCGTTGGTCGAAGAAGGATGGGTTGAGCACGCTGTCACCGAGCAGGTGGCACGAATCTATCTCGATGAAGCCTTTGCGGGAGACTTCTCGCATGCGGACGTTCTGCTCCTCGGATGTACTCACTATCCGCTGATCGCGCCGCTACTGCGGCGAGTGGCGCCTCCACACGTGAAAATCGTGGATTCGGCAGAATCTACCGCGCACGTTGTGAGGGATTTACTTCAGCATGCGGGTTTACCTGGAGGCGGCGAAGAGGAACGGCGCAAATTGCCGCGAGTTAAGTTCTTTGCAACCGATTCGGTAGAAAAATTCCGAAGGCTTGGGGCACGATTTCTGGGGAGGGAAATTCAGGACGTCGAACATGTCGATCTGAAGGAGTAAATAGAAAAGGCCGCGACGCGCGGCCTTTTTCAAGAGCAAATTTTCAAAACTCAGTATAGGTGGAAGTCAATCTCTACGCTGATCTCCACGGCGACCGGCTTACCATCTCTCATCGCGGGATCAAACTTCCATTGCTTCACGGCTTCGATGGCCTTTTCATCCAGACCAAGACCGAGGCTTCGCGCGATTTTGATATCTCGTGTGCGGCCATCGGCACCAACGATCAAAGAAAGAACAGAAGTTCCCTGATACTTTGCCTTGCGGGCTTCTTCCGAGTACTCCGGATCAGGCTGGTAGGTCGGGCGCGGTGCACTCACGCCGCCGCCCACGCGGAAAACTCCGCCACCGATTCCACCGCCATGGCCCTGTCCGACTCCCGGTCCAGTGCCTACACCAACTCCACCTCCAGAACCAGAACCAATGCCGCTGCCTGATCCCGTCCCGTTCGACGGAGGACCAGATGGCAATCTCGACATCGGATCGCCAAGATTTGGCATGTTATTCATTGCCAACTTGATCTGTGGAGGAATGACAACGGTTGGTTCGACCGCAAGCTTGGGATGATCATTACGAACCACAACTGCGGGGGGCGTTATCTGCTCCATCGCAGTCTTGGGAAGTTTTCCCTTCGGCGCGTTGAACTTGTCGCGATCGCCGCCTCCGCCGCCTCCGCCTGCCAACGTTTTGGAAGGCTTCAAAATAGGAGTGTCGTCTGGGGCGATAATCGTCGTCACCACCGACGGAGGAGGACCTTTCACTATCCTGCGAGCCCACAGCGTGGCCCCAACGATCAAAGCGAACAGAATGATGTGGGTTACAGTCGACCCGAGCGCGCCACTTTTCTTGTTGTCGTAAAAGCCCCAAATATCCTTAACCGGAATAGGCTTGGAAGTCAGGACCAGCGGAGGCTGCTTCTTAGGGAAGAAGGCATCTTTAAAATTCTCGGTGAGAGACTTGAACAGCGACGGCTCAAAAGTATCCTTGGGCAGTAGAAAATTTGGAACAGGCACCGACTGCGGAGCGTCAATGTTGGGTCGGGGTTCAACGTCGAGAGTCGCCATAGTTAACCCAAAATAAAAAAGTCAGGGAGCCAGCTTGCCGTCTTCCCTAGAGAATTGATGTGCCCCCAACCGGTTAAGTTGCTTTTACTACAGTACCGTCCAGATTACCGCCCTGCCTATCCTTGCGCAACTGCAAAACTTCTATACATTCCAAAGTTTTAGATGCTCAAATCCGGAAAATGTCGCCTTTGGAAATCGAAGCTGTCAATCTGAATTCTAATACTAAAGCCAATTGGGTCAGCAAGAGGGCGCACATCGCATGAATGGACGTTCCGATATCAGCTCCCTATAATGAAGGAAATCAATTATTTGGGAGAAAACAAGCGAGTGCCGCTCGATCTGAAGTCCACCGTCAACCTGCCCCAAACCACCTTCCCAATGAAGGCCAATCTGCCTCAGAACGAGCCCAAAATATTGGCGAAATGGGAGCAGTTGAAGGTCTATGACGCCGTTCGAAGGGTCCGCCGCGGGGCGCCAATCTACGTCCTGCACGATGGCCCTCCCTACGCGAATGGGCCAATCCACCTGGGTCATGCCCTGAATAAGTGTTTAAAGGATTTCATCGTGAAATCGAAGACCATGGCCGGAATGGACGCTCCGTACATACCAGGCTGGGACTGCCATGGGCTTCCGATTGAGATCAAAGTTGACCAGCAACTCGGCGGCAAAAAGCTCGAGATGAATCCGGCCGACGTTCGCCGGGAGTGTCGAAAGTACGCGCAAAAATATCTTGATCTCCAGCGCGAACAATTTAAGCGAATTGGTGTGTTTGGACGCTGGGACAATCCATATTCCACCATGACTCCCCAATATGAGTCGGTGGTCTTGACAGCGCTATACGACTTTCTGGAAAAGGGATTCGTCTACAAAGGACTGAGATCGGTCTATTGGTGCATCCACGATCGAACCGCATTGGCCGAAGCGGAAGTGGAATACGAAGACCACACCAGTCCGACGGTTTGGGTAAAGTATCGCCTTCAGTCCGATCCGCGAACCATCGATCCTAATCTCGCGGCCGCTGGCAACAAGCCAATCTTCACAATCATCTGGACCACCACGCCATGGACCTTGCCTGCGTCCATGGCGGTAGCTTTCCATCCCAGCGAAGAATATGTAGCTTTGGAAACCGACAAAGAAATTTACATCGTGGCCGAAAAACTGGCTGCGACCGTCGCGCAGAAGTGCGGATTCAGTGACGCCAAAACGCTTGCGCGTTTTCCCGGAAGGTCTCTGGAAGGTTCGTGGTTCTTCCATCCATTTTTGCCTTGGGAACGGCGCAAGATTCTCGGGGTCCTAGCCGACTACGTCACCATGGATACCGGGACTGGCGTGGTCCACTCAGCGCCTGCACACGGTGCAGAAGACTTCGCCACGGGCGCCAAGTACAAGATTGATCCAACCTGCGACGTCGATGCTGGCGGGCGATTGCGAAATGGTTTGCCGGAGTACGACGGCCTTCAGGTTTTCAAGGCCAACGCTCCAATCATTGAGTTGCTAAAAGCCCGCGGCGTCCTGATGCACACCGAGAACTTGCAGCATTCCTACCCTCACTGCTGGCGCTGCCATAATCCTGTTATTTTTCGTGCGACCGAGCAGTGGTTCATTTCCATGGACACGCCGATGGACGCTGGAACCTTGCGCACCCGCGCGCTCGAAGAAATAAAGAAGGTAAAGTGGGACCCCACCTGGGGCGAAGAGCGTATTTCCAACATGATCGCCAACCGTCCCGATTGGTGCATATCTCGCCAGCGCATTTGGGGAGTGCCTATCGCCGTGTTTCTGTGCGAAGGGTGTGGCAAGCCCCTGAATGATCGTGAAATCAATCGCAAAGTAATCGAGCTGTTTGCCGGGGCTGGAGCGGATGCCTGGTACTCAGATAAGCCGGACGCAATCATACAAGGCGCAAAGTGCCCCGATTGCCACGGTACAAAATTCATCAAAGAGACAGACATTCTGGACGTTTGGTTCGAGTCTGGATGCAGCTACCTGGCGGTAACGGGCGCTGAGCCGAATCTCCCCTGGCCTTCCGATTTATACACGGAAGGTGGAGATCAGCATCGCGGATGGTTTCACTCTTCCCTGCTGTGCGCTGTAGCGACCCGTGAAAGCGCTCCATACAAAATGGTCGCAACCAGTGGCTGGACACTCGACGAGCAGGGTCGCGCCATGTCGAAGTCGCTCGGGAATGTTGTGGACCCGGTTGACATCGCAAAACGTCTGGGCGCCGAGATTGTCCGCTTGTGGGTTGCGTCGGTCGATTTTCGCGAAGATGTCACGTGCTCCGAGCAGCTGATGCAGCGGGTCGCGGACAACTACCGCAAGATCCGTAACACGCTGAAGAACGTTCTGGGAAATTTATACGATTTCAATCCCGAAAGGGACACTGTGCGATTCGAGAACATGGAAGCGATTGACCAATACATGCTTCGGCAAACCGTTTCGCTCGCTTCCGACGTGAGAGGCTGGTACGACGAGTTTGCCTTTCACAAGATTTACCATCGCGTGAACCATTTCTGCGTTGTGGGTCTGAGCGCATTCTATTTTGACGTGCTCAAGGATCGCCTTTATACCTTCACGCCGAATTCGCGGGGCCGGCGATCCGCGCAAACCGCGATGTGGAGGATTGCAGAGGCGCTCATCCGCCTCCTTGCCCCGATTATGAGTTTCACGTGCGAAGAAGTCTGGCAATATCTGCCGGCGGTGTCAGATCGTCAGGAAAGCGTGCACCTGACCTCATTCCCTTCGGCCGCCGAGATTCTTGGTAAAGGCGCAACTCTCGAAATAGATGAGAAATTCGCGCGAGATTGGACGACCCTGCGATCCGTGCGTGATGAAGTACTGAAGAAGCTCGAGGAAGCGCGCGCCAACAATCTGATCGGCGGCGGACTGGAAGCCCAGGTCCTTTTGACCGCGGCCGATCCGGTCTACTCAGTGCTCTCTCGCTATGCAGACCAGTTGCGTTATCTATTTATCGTCTCGGCGGTGTCCCTGTCACAGGGTGCGGGGAACGGATCAAGCGGGGTGCACGTAGAAGTTAGTAAGGCAGACGGAAAGAAGTGCGAACGGTGCTGGAACTATTCAACACATGTGGGAGACGATCCGCTATATCCAACAGTTTGCGAGCGGTGCAGCCCGAGGCTGAAGGAAATCGAGGCTTATCGCGGCACGGCTCAAGGAATAGATTCGAACCCAAACTACTCGTTGTCATCCTGAGCGAAGCGAAGGACCTTTGTATTTGAATTTGCAGTGCATGGGTCTTTCGCTTCGCTCAAGATGACAAGTTAACTTTATGTCGCGAATGCACCCGAAACCAGTACGGTCCGTTATCAATGATGATCTCTCTGCATGCGTAAATTTCACTTCCTGATCGCACTCTTCGTGGTTCTACTCGACCGCGTGTCCAAATGGGCTGTAGCCAGAAATATTTCTCTGCATGACAGTATTCAGCTTATCCCGCACGTTTTCTATTTGACTCATGTTGAGAACCGGGGCGCTGCGTTCGGGCTGTTCGCGGACTCGCCGTCCCAATGGAAGATCGGGATGCTGATCCTGTTTTCAGTCATCGCGATGGCCATCGTTTCAACCTTGCTATGGCGAAGTGGACATGCAATGACCACGACCGGGGTGGGTCTGTCTCTTATTCTAGGCGGCGCGATCGGCAATCTTTGGGACCGCTTGGTCAGTGGACGGGTCGTGGATTTTCTGCTGGTCTACATCGGCTCATACCAATGGCCAGCGTTCAACGCCGCGGACAGCGCAATCGTAGTTGGCGCAGGCTTGCTGGTCTACGAAATATTGTTCGACAAGTCGCCGGCCCAGGAAAAATCAGCGTAGCCCTCTTGCCCTTCCCTCAGACCCTCTGTCATCCCGACCGAAGCGATCCACAGCGAGCGGCTCCTTCCAGCACAACAAAAAACGCGGAGAAAACTCAGAGCGTCCGTTTCTTCTCCAAACGTCTGCGAGTTCTCCGCGCCTAATGTGCAGCGTTCTACCTAAGCCGACTTCCGGTTCATTTGCTCCATCTGGGCGTAGAACACCTTGGCCCCTTCCGCCATTTCCTGCTCACTCAGGTCTTTCGTGTGGGTGCTAATGGTCCAGGAATGGCCATAGGGATCGACAAAATGGCCGCAACGGTCTCCCCAGAACATGTCCATAACCGGCATGTTCGCCTTGCCGCCGGCGTTAACGGCCTGCTGGAAAGTCTTATCCACGTCCTCAACATATAGGTACAGGCCCCCCGTGGCGCCTCCGAGGGTTTGCGGGGACTTGTTGCCCATGGCTGGCATTTCATCGCCCAAAAAAATAATCGAGTCGCCGATTTTTATTTCAGCATGAGAAATACTGCCATCGGGGCTCTTCATTCGCATCAATTCCTCAGCGCCCAGAGCCTTTTTGTAGAACTCGATGGCATCGGCGGCGTTTCGGAACGTGAGTGTCGGAGTAACGGTGTGAAATCCCTTCGGGATTGGTGTCTTAGAAGCTGTCATACGGCTCTCCTTGTTTCGATATGGCTGGATTCAAAGCGGCAGCCCATTTTACGCCCGTCGCGTTTTAGGAATAAGAAAAGATTGTAAAAATTTTTGGTTGGCAGTGAGAACCCAGCTCCGGAGGAGCGACCCAGCTTAGCCCAGAGCGTAAGCTCTGGGTAGGGTTGGGGAAAGACCACGCCCCGCAGGGCGCCGCATCCCTTTGCGCCTTTTGGGGCGCGCGTTGCCTTGTGACACGTTTACCCTGGACTTCCATCCGGGGCTAAGATTGGTCGCTCCTTCGGAGCTGGTTCTGCGCTTTCGCTTCCTCTTTTAGGCTCGTTCCGCTCAGTCTTCTCGTCCTTGCTTCGTTCAGATACCAGAGCAAGCGGTCTGCCGCCTCGGCATGGCTCAAACCGCCGTCGCGGATGTTTGAGATGCAGTTCCGTTCGGCATCGCTGCGGCCTCGCTGCGGCTGCCACGTGATATAGGCTCCGAGACTGTCGTGGGAAGAGAGCCCAGGCCGCTCCCCAATCAGCACGACGGAGAGCGACGCTCCTAGTAGCGAGCCGACCTGATCACCGACAGCTACTCTCGCATGCTCTATCACGCAAACAGGTCCACAGGTCCATCCCGTTTCGAAGAGGCGGGGCAGCACTGCGCCTAATAGCGGGATCGCATTGAGTTCAGGCGCAATTGCGGAAAGACCGTCAGCGACGATAAAGACCACATCGCACGGACAGTTCTTGAGGCGACTGGCCGAATCTTCTGCGAGCACCCGTCCGAGATCGGGACGCCGGACATACTCTTCACGATTTGCGGCGGCACTGTTCAACGTGACGACGGGAACGTGGAATTTTTCCAAAGATGGCAATTCTTCTCTCAGTCGTCGTGCGAAGGCTTCAACGTCGAACTCCGCATGTACCGCATCCCTTGCCCGTGCGTGTGCCAGTTGGAAATCCAGAATATCCGTTGTGGCGATACTGGTCCCGGCACGACCCAGCGCGACTCGGGCGGAAGTGTAATCACGCAAAGATTTGAGCGCGCCGTTCGGCGTGACAGCTCGGTCATCAGGTTTGGCCGATTCTTTCATGCCGGAAGCATTGCCGGAACGGCCAGCCGAAATGGCGCATCGCTCTCGAGCCAAGCCTCAAACTCAGGCGCTGGGCGCAATCCCAATGCGGTTCGTAGGTACAGAGCATCGTGAAAGGACGTGCTCTGATATTGCAGCATCACATCGTCCGCGCCCGGCACGCCCATGATGTAGTTCACGCCCGCAACTCCGAGCATGGTCAGCAGCGCGTCCATGTCGTCCTGATCAGCCTCGGCGTGGTTGGTGTAACAGACGTCGCAGCCCATCGGAAGCCCGAGCAGCTTTCCGCAAAAGTGGTCCTCAAGACCGGCGCGGATGATCTGTTTGCCGTCGTAGAGATACTCGGGACCAATGAATCCGACTACGGTATTCACGAGCATGGGGGAGTAATGCCGCGCGACTGCGTACGCACGCGCCTCGCAAGTTTGTTGATCCACTCCGTGGTGAGCGTTGGCCGAAAGCGCGCTGCCCTGTCCGGTTTCGAAATACATTGCGTTGTCGCCGACTGTCCCGCGTTTAAGTTCTCGGACAGCCTGATGGGCTTCACCCAGCATGTTTAAGTTAATGCCGAAAGAACTGTTGGCCGCCTCGGTTCCCGCGATTGACTGAAAGACGAGGTCGATCGGCGCACCCTGCTCTAACGCCGCCATTTGCGTTGTGATATGCGCCAGAACGCAGCTCTGTGTTGGGATCGAATAGCGCTCGCGAGCGTAGTCGATCAGACGCAGCAGTGTTGTCACCGTCGCCACATTGTCTGAAGCGGGATTGATTCCGATGACCGCATCTCCTGAGCCGAGAATTAATCCATCGATCACGGCTGCGGCAATTCCTGCGGGATCGTCAGTTGGATGGTTCGGTTGCAGACGCGTTGAAAGGCGTCCGGCCAGACCGACCGTGGTTCGAAAGCGTGTTACCACTCGAATTTTGCGAGCCACCGCGATCAGATCCTGCAGACGCATAATCTTGGAAACGGCGGCAGCCATTTCGGGCGTAATCCCAGGCGCAATCTCGGCCAACGTTTCACCGGTAGCGTCTTCAGAAAGAAGCCAGTCGCGGAAGCCACCGACAGTGAGGCTGGCGATAGCGGAAAACGCGGAGGCGCTGTGGGAATCGAAAATGAGCCGAGTAACTTCATCGGTCTCGTAAGGGATAACTGCTTCGTGAAGGAATGTGGTTAGTGGCAGATCGGCAAGCGCCATCTGCGCTGCAACTCTCTCCACTGCGCTCTGCGCTGCGATACCAGCCAACTCATCGCCGGAGCGCAAGGGGGTTGCCTTCGCGAGCAGGTCTTTTAAGTCGTGAAAGGTATAGGTAACTCCGTGTACAGTATGCTCGAGTCGCAAGGTCCCCGTGCCCAAAGCCCAGTGTCATCCTGAGCGAAGCGAAGGACCTATGTATCTGAACCCCCAATGCATAGGTCTTTCGCTTCGCTCAAGATGACAAATCGAGTTGTATCGCATGTTTGTGGCGCAACTCCATCGCGTAATCCTGCAAAATGGTAGTGCGCAAACCCTACGGCGCCCCATATAACTGTCGATACACATTGGCATTCCGCAGAATCGCCTGCACGTACTCGCGAGTCTCGGTGAATGGAATTGACTCCACAAATTCCTGGGGATCGCGGTATTTCCCTGCTCCAAGCCACTCTTCCACTCGATCCGTTCCCGCGTTGTATGCAGCCAGAGCGTATTCGAATGCGCCAAATTTATCCACCATCGCGCGGAAATAGCGGGTCCCCAGCTCCAAATTCACTCCCGGGGTAAATAGTTGATTGGTATTGAAATGCTTAATCTTCTCTTGCTTCGCGACGCCCTTTCCGACCTTTGGAAGCAACTGCATCAGCCCTGCTGCGTCCTTTCGGGATACCGCATTCGGATTAAATTCCGACTCCTGCCGAATCAATGAAGCCACAAGATACGGATCAAGCCCATTTTCAGATGAGAATCGCTTCAAATCCACCCAATAGGGTTTGGGGAAGAGCGCTTCCCAGTAAGCCCGGGGCAGGCTGTCTAGATCCACAGCAAAATAATTTGGAACGGCACGCTTCAACACTTCGATTGCGATGTCATAGCGTCCAGCCTCCTCGTACATACGAGCGGTTTCGGCGGGAAGCCAGTCGCCTTTGTCCTGGGCGGCGGCGGCTTTCAATTCCCGTACTGCAAAATCTAGTAACGCTCCGTTCTCGAGTAGGTGCGCCTTCTGTATCCGAAGGTCCTCCGTTGGCAGAGCGTCCCTCTTCACTGGATCGGAATTCATGGGAGGGACGCGGTCCAACAAGGCATAACGCTGCGCAGGGCCGCTCACATTGACGTTGTGTAGTTGTGCTCGAGCCAGTTCACCGTAGTAATAGTTACGAAAACGTTGGGACAGTTTTTGATAGTAAGCGGCCGCCATGGCTAGATCGCCATCTTCCTGGGCCAGGCGCCCTCTCCAATACAAAGCAGCTGGAACTTCCGCGGAGTTGGGATACAGCCCGATCTGCTGCTCGAACCCGGTTTTGGCATCCGGATTGCGACCTTGCCGCAGACTCAGCCACGCTACCTTCCAGTGAGCGTACGACGCTCTATCAGCCGCGGGAAAGCGCACTTGTAATTCTCGATAGGAATCGATCGCGTGGTCATAATCCTTCCTCAGCAGGTAGATATTCCCAGCGGATAATAACGCCTGTTCAAGATAAGGACTCGTGGGGTACTGCCGCCGCAGTTGATCGAGATTCTCTAAGAACTTGTCGTCGTCATTGGACGCCCGCTCAAGCTCGCCAAGATTGAAAAGACGCCCTGCGTCGATTTCCGGCGGCGCATTTGGAACAGACTCGAGTTCCTTCTTCGCCTCTTTGGTTCGCCCCGCATGACGCAATGCATCCACAATAGACAGTTGAAGGACAGGCCGCTCTGCCGCCAGAACCTCATTTAGCAACCCCATATATTCGTCGGCAGCTTCGCTGTATCGCTTCCCTTTCGCCAACAAATCGGCTCGCGCCCTACGTTCTTCCAATCCGGCAGGCGGAAGGCCAGGCAATTTCTTCAGCTCCTCCCCAGCTTGAGTGGCCTCGAAACTGAGGGGCATCGTGAAGTAAAGATTCTCGAAAATGGCGGCTGCCTTCGCATTGTCTCCAGCCGCGGCATACGCGCGCCCTAGAACGAGTTCCATGTCAGCGCGGACGGGTTTGCGATCTTGTTCCAACACCGCTATCGCCGCCTGCGGCTGGCCCTCTGTCAGCAAAAGGTTTTCGTAGAGTAGATGAGCGTCGCGGATTAGAAGCGACTCCGGATATTTCTTATCGAAGTCGCTCACTACCGCGATGGCCTCAGCGGTGCGCCCGCTCTGGACGTATGCCTGGCCGCGGTAGTAGTCGACGTAGTCACCGAGATCTCCTGCGTGGGGCTGCGCGCGGCTCAAGGCCGGGATAGCCTGCGCATAATCGCGATCCAGGGAGTGCGCATATCCGAGCACAAGCCAGGCCAAAGCTCCGGCATCCTCGTTGGCATGCCGGCGCGCGTAGGCTTCCACCCCGGCATACGCGGCAGGCGTTCGATCCTGCAACAATTGCCGCGCCATGGGTTTCAGGCTGCTCGACGCCACAAATGCAAGGTGCATTCGCCGCAACCGGGGAGAACTTTTGCTTTTGGCTGTGGTACTTCCCTTAGAACTTTTTTTCTTGAGCGAGTGAGTCTGGCTGGTAGTCTGCGATTGCGCGAATACGAGCGGGACTCCAATTGAGAGGTGACCAATCCAGACCACGGTCAACAATAATAGTGAGAATGTGAATCGCGGGGATTGCACGTCTGAACGCTTCAATTATTTTCTTCAATCAGTGTCGATAGTTTACACCGAGAAGCGAAGCGTCATCTTCCGCGAGACTGCGGATGAGTTCCTGATCGAAATAGTCGCTGTCAGCCGCGACGGTGCTGCCATATCGTTTCTGGTAAGTAGATCGGCTCTTTTCGATGTCTTCCTTTAAGCGATCGTATAAGTCCCGGTTTTTGCGGCCTTCAATGACGATGTCTTTGTTATAGAGTTTGATTTCATCCATGAGCAGTCGTGCGAAGCGCTGGGCTTTGCGATGAGTGTCCTGGTCTACAGCTGACATTTCGCGAGACTTGCCGGCGGATGCGACGCGCGTTGAGGAATCGGGCGCTGACGCTGCCATCGCCATTGGAGCAGGTTCCACGACGGCAGTGTTCCCTGCAGCCGACTGATGCGCATCGTGTTTAGATGTGTGCATCGGCGAATGCGCTGCGAAGGGGTCTGCAATCGAAGGAGCCGACGACGTTGCCGATGGACCGGCATCTGCCTTCTCCCCGAGTTCGGGGACTACATCTTTCTGAGACTGTTTGCGCAAGGAAATGACTTCCAACCAAGTACCGGTCGCAGCCACGATCAGTTGCAGAGAAGCGACATCAATTTTTGTGCCCGAATTCGTGCCAGAATCCGCATAGACCAAGGCAGCGACTTTGTCTTTCAATAGGAGTGGTAGCAGCAAAACCTTTTCATCGGACGGAGCCCGAAAGTGGGTGATGAACCTTGCGTCCATATCGTCCGAGGTTCCCTCGCAAGCCTCGTGAGTCTGCATCGCCTTCGCGGCCACGCCACTCCGCAAATCAAGAGAAAAATCCTTAATCGAGTCGTTGTCTTCGAAGCCGCGTCCCTGCCACCCGGTTGCCATCCCGGACTTTATGACAAATAGAGCTCCCCTGCCGCTGTAACGAACCGTATTGAGAAGCAGGGCGCGCAAGATTTCCTTCTGCGTCGTTCCCGCATAAATCGCAGAGATAGCCGCCAGAAGATCCTCAGAATTTCCGCTGTTACTAGCGCTGGAACCAAAACCTACCCCGCCCTCAACCTTTGACAGTTCAGGTAATATTTCTCTCGAAACTGAGCGAACCAAATCCTGGCACAAGGACGGAATGTGGCTCTCGAGTATCCGGGAAACCGCTGCTTCTACGATTTGTTCTATTGAGATGGTTTCTGCCATTTTCGCCTGATCGAGTACCCAAAAAAGGAGTTACTCTGCCCGAACCTTGTCAGATGGCCCTAAATCCTGATTATAGGGCTATGTCCGGCATTGTCCGGAAGTCACGTTAGGCCGTGATCTACTGGGCAGCGACTCTTGCCTGAGTGAAATTTAGCGTAAACCCGGCGGGATTGGGTAGGTCAAATCGATTAGCGGAACACTAAAGTACCGAGTAAAATAAATCTAGCGTTCCCGGGACCACGAAATCCTCAAAATTGTTGCATCGGACTAATGATGAGCACCATCCAACCCAAAGTAGATGAGCCCGTCAGCGATGAGCTGACCCTGGTTCAGGCCGCCAAAAATGGCGACGTCTCGGCCTTTGAAGAATTGGTTCGGCGCTATGACCGGAACGTTTTCCGAATTGCACAGCACATCACTCAGAACCGGGAAGATGCGGAAGATGTGGTGCAGGATGCGTTTCTTAAAGCCTATAGCAATCTGAAGCAGTTTCAGGGGCAGTCGAAGTTTTACACCTGGCTGGTGAGGATTGCCGTAAACGAAGCGCTGATGAAGTTGCGGCGCCGCCGGCCTGAGCGCACGGTTTCGCTGGACGAGGAAGTCAAGACGGAAGAAGATTCGGTGCCGCGTGAAGTCGCGGACTGGAGTCCGAATCCTGAGCAACAGTACAACCAGGCCGAGTTGCGCGAGATACTGACGCGGACGATTCAGGGCCTGCCGGCAACGTTCAGGACGGTATTTGTACTGAGAGACGTTGAGGGTCTTTCGACCGAGGAGACTGCTGAGGCGTTGGATCTCAGCATTCCCGCGGTGAAGTCCAGGTTGCTTCGGGCCCGGCTTCAGCTTCGAGAGCGGCTTAGCCGGTTCTTCCAACGCCGAGAGCCCGGAGCTGAATTGAGTTTTGAAAGTGCAGATGGGAAACCTAATGGAAAAAATAACGACAAAAGCGGAGATGGCAACCAGTGAAGTGCTCTGAATTTTTGCAAGAGCTTACCAATTACCTCGACGGCGTCATTGACGACCGTACAAAGTCCGAACTGGAAGATCATCTTTCCTGGTGCCACAACTGTTACGTAGTCTGCGACACTACCAAGAAGACTATCGAAATCTACCGCGACTCCCAACTCTACGAACTCCCCGACGACCTTCGAAACCGCCTCCGTTCCGCCATCGTGACCAAGTGTCACGCCCGCAAAAAAGCTGATACAGGCGCCTGAAGCCAAGGCGCCGTACAACCTCCAGCATAGACTCCGTCAGCTAGGCGGATGAAACATACGAAGCTCCGGTTTTTGGATTTGGATCGTACAATACGGAATGCCAATTCCGCAGGAGATCCACGGTCAGAAATACATTTGCCTTATTACTTTCAGGCGAACGGGCGCCGCCGTCTCCACACCGGTATGGTTTGCGGAGAAAGATGACAAACTCTACGTTAGGACACGCCGCGATTCCGGAAAATGTAAGCGCATCCGGAACAATCCCCGGGTGCGTGTCGCACCCTGCACAATTCGCGGCAAAGTGACCGGGCCAGAGTATGAGGCGTACGCGCGAAGTTTACCGGAGGAAAACTCGACCGACCCTCGTGACGCTATCGAGAAAAAATATTGGCTGGCCAGACTCTCCTTCTCGAACAAACAGAACGTCTATCTCGAGATCGAAGTCAAGCAGTGGTCTTCGGACTCGACCAGTGGGCCGGGGAAAACCGAGCTAATTGGTAGCCTCAACGTGGAGAGGACGATTCCTGAACCGCGCCGCCAATAACCAGTTCGCTGACATTCCCGCGGCTGACAATCCAAAATCATTGTTCGGCTGGCCACTCCTTATTATTTCGGCCACTGCGTTCGCTGTGGTGCTCCCGTTTTTCTTCTGGGGCGACCCCTCTGGTCACGATTTCGAATTCCACGTTAACTCATGGATGGAAGTGGTGAACCTGTGGAAGCAGGGGGTTGTCTATCCCGCGTGGGCCGGATTCGCGCACTACGGATACGGGGAAGCCAGATTCATCTTCTACCCTCCTATCTCGTGGACGATTGGCGCGATCCTCGGGCTGTTATTGCCCTGGAAAATTGTCCCCGGAGCCTACATCTGCCTTGCTCTAACACTTTCGGGTTGCTCGATGTTCTTGCTAGCACGCACTTGGCTAACCTGGCGCGACGCCTTGTTTGCTGCGATGTTTTACGCGGCCAATCCTTATTATTTGGTGATTGTTTACTGGCGGAGCGCCTATGCCGAGTTGCTCGCTGGAGCCTTGCTGCCACTGGTCTTTCTGTTTATGCTGCGATGCGGGGAATTTGGACGGAGGATGGTCGTTCGTCTGGCGCTCGTCGTCGCCGCGGCATGGCTCACTAACCTCCCCGCGGCAATCATGTTGAGCTATTCACTCGTACTTCTTCTGCTAATCCGGGCGCTTGAATTGAAATCTCCTCGCGTTGTTGGAAACGGCGCGCTCGCGATCTTGTTTGGAGTCGCACTGGCTGCGTTTTATCTGCTGCCAGCTATCTATGAGCAGAAGTGGGTTACTATCGCGCAAGTCCTCGGCCCGGGTATACGCCCCGAGGATAACTTTCTGTTTACGAACATTAGTGACGTTGACCACAATCGATTTAATTACCTCGTCTCGCTGGTAGCCTTCTCGGAAATAGCCATCCTTACCATCGCCACTATTCTTTGCCGAAAACGGCAAATCTCGAAGTCAGTATGGTGGTACTTCACTTTGTGGAGTCTGTTTTCGGCGTTGCTAATGCTTCCGGTCACATCTTTTGCATGGAAATATTTTCCGGAACTCAAATTCGTCCAATTTCCATGGCGGTGGCTGTTATGCCTGAATGTGCCGCTGGCCATGCTGATCGCCATCGCATGGCGGCGCTGGGCGCCTCGCATTCTGATATGTATAGGATTCCTGACTGTTCTAGCACTTGTTTGGCACCGCGTTCAGCCGCCGTGGTGGGACAGCGCTGCAGACCTCGCGGAGATGCTTGATGATCAGCAAACCGGAAAAGGTTACGAAGGGACGGACGAGTACGTCCCCGCCGGGAGCGATCCATACGAGATCGCACAAGACGCTCCACTGGTTACTGCCGTCGATGGCAAACCGTTAAAGGCCGGCATTCAAAAGTGGAATGCGCAATCAAGGCTATTTTCAGTGCAGACAGACCAACCCGAGAAAATCGTGTTGCGCCTATTCAATTATCCTGCCTGGAGGGTTGAGATCAACGGCCGCGCAATTCCGGCAGGAACCCGCTACGTCACGGGACAGATGGTGATTCCCGTTGAGACAGGAACCAACAGCGTGCGAATCACTTTTACAAGAACGTGGGATCGTACCATTGGCGCGATTATTTCATCGATAGCTCTGGTTCTTGTGATCGCGATTGAGTGGATTCGGCGCCGGCGCGAGGCCGTGCACCGCACGGCTTAACCCTTAAAGAAATGCACAAGCCGATTCTTGTCGCAACTTCAAATCCGGGCAAGCTTAGGGATTTTTCCGGGGCAGCCGCGTCATTCGGCATTGAGATTGGTTCCATCAAGGATTTCTCTTCATTGCCCCCAGTCGTAGAAGATGGAACAACGTTTGAAGCCAACGCACGCAAGAAGGCGGAAGGGTACAGCAATTACGCGCCTGGCGAGATTGTCATTGCAGATGATTCTGGTCTTGAAGTCGATGCTCTCGGAGGCGCTCCCGGCGTGCATTCCGCCCGATACGCGGCGGACGCTCCACACTTGGCAGGCAGCAACACCGATGACGAAGCCAACAACGCAAAGTTAATTAGGGCATTGGCACCAGTTCCGCCGGAAAAATGCACTGGACGGTTTGTATGCGTTATCGCCGCCGCCCGCAATGGAAAAATGCTGGCAACATTTCACGGCACGGCTGAAGGCATTATTCTCGATCGTCTGCGCGGATCAAACGGATTCGGCTACGATCCACTGTTCTATTTCCCGCAAATCCAGAAAACATTCGCAGAATTGACGGCGGAAGAGAAGGCACACTACAGCCATCGCGGTGCAGCATTTCGCAAATTTCTGGAATGGTACACCCAGGTATAAGGAGTAAAAGATTGGCTACGAAAAGCGTTCGATAATTTCGCTCGGGACCGGCCGCGATTTCATCTGAGCAGGGTTGCCCGGATCAATCCCGGTCCACACTCGAGTTTCCACGCCTTCGACGGCAAGCACTTCCCCCTTCAGAAATCGGTGCTGAATCGCGAAGCTACTTCTGCGCCATTCCAGCACGCTTGATTCGGCCACCAATTCATCCCCGAATCCTGACGGCAGGATGAAACGCACTTTCAAGTCCACGACAGGGATTCCGATGATTCCGTGCTTTTTGAACAATGCGGGCAAGGACAATCCGGCATTCTCGAATAAGCTCGTCGTGCAGGCATCAAACCACTTCAGATATTGCGGATAAAATACGATGTGAGCGGGATCGCAGTCTCCCCACTCCACCCGAAATCGCATTTTGCTGATGAACATTAGGCTTCGAGAATTTGTACCAACTATCTTACATAAGACCCTCTCCGATGCCCTCCACCTCATCCTAACGATCTGATGACTGCGCGCACACAAGTCGGCATCATCGGTGCAGGCCCCGCCGGACTCGTGCTCTCTCAGCTTCTTCATCTCGAAGGCATCGAATCGGTGGTGCTGGAAAATTGTAGCCGCCAGCATGTCGAGGAACGGGTACGCGCCGGTGTTCTCGAGCAAANCACGGTCGATCTGCTAAACGAAATGGGCGTAGGAGAGCGCATGAATCGCCTGGGCCTCGTCCATCGTGGAATCGAATTGCGTTTCGGCGGTCGCGGCTATCGCATCGACTTTGACGATCTCACCGGGGGAAAGGCGGTCACGATCTACGCGCAGAACGAGGTCATCAAAGACTTGACCAACGCCCGACTAGCAGCTAACGGTCAGATACTCTTCGAGGTTGAAGACGTCACGCTGCACGACCTTGAATCCGCGAAGCCATCAATTCGCTTTCGCAATAGCGGAAATGACGAACAACTAAATTGCGATTTCGTTGCTGGCTGCGACGGCTTCCACGGCGTTTGTAGACCGTCGATCCCAGAGAGGGCTTTAGTGACCTACGATCGCACCTATCCATTTGCCTGGCTCGGAATTCTGGCTCAGGCTCCGCCTTCCTCTGAAGAACTCATTTACTGCTATCACGAGCGTGGGTTCGCCCTTCAGAGCATGCGCTCTCCGCAGATCACGCGTCTATATTTGCAATGCGATCCAGATGAAGATCTTTCCAATTGGCCGGACGATCGCATCTGGACGGAACTTCAAAACAGATTTGACACACCAAATGGATGGAAACTCAACCGCGGCCAGATCACCCAGAAGGGCATCACCGGAATGCGAAGTTTTGTCGTCGAGCCCATGCAGCATGGCAAGCTTTTTCTAGCTGGAGACGCCGCGCACATCGTTCCGCCAACTGGGGCAAAGGGCCTGAACCTGGCGGTCGCAGACGTTCGCGTACTGGCCCGCGCGATTGTAGAGTTCTACCGGACGGGCATGCACGATCTGCTGGACAAATATTCGGAAACTTGTTTGCGCCGCGTCTGGAAGGTACAACGTTTTTCCTGGTGGATGACATCTATGCTGCATCGTTTCCAGGACGCCAATCCCTTTGACGAACGACGCCAACTCGCGGAACTCGATTACGTCACCAGCTCACGCGCGGCGTCGCAATCGCTGGCGGAGAATTACGTCGGCTTGCCCATGGAATAGATCGGAACAATTGACGAACGTGTCGCGTCGCCATCGCCATGAAGCTTGTTTGAAGATTACAATTTCAGGGGTAAATTCCTGAGAATCTCGGGAGGAAGAGCTTGAATCCACGCACGCAAAAGTTTACGGCCTCGGTCGCGGCTACTTTTCTGGTTTTATTTCTCCTGACACTATCCCAAGCTCAGACCTCCCCCTTCCATGACGCGCCCGCGTCCGCCAAAAACGTGGGCAATCCTTTCACAGGACAGCCGAAGGCTGCGGAAGCCGGAGCGAAAATCTTTGCTCAAACTTGCGCAAAGTGTCACGGCGAGAACGGCCACGGAACGGGCAATATTCCTGCGCTGACCGAGGGTCCAACGCAATCGGCAACCGACGGCGAACTGTTCTGGTTCATCACGAAGGGTGACATAAACAATGGAATGCCATCCTGGAAGTCGCTTCCGAAGCCACAACGTTGGCAAGTTGTAAGTTTTGTGAAGACCCTGCCGAAGACACCCCAAGCGCAGAGTTCGGTTCCAGCTATGGCGGTCAGCGCCGACACGACCCAAGCGCCTCCTCCGCGCGCTCCGTTCACCGACTACCGTTTTGAGCAGCCCGGAACTTTCCGCAAGATTACGGTGCAGGATTTGCCGCAACCGTTCGCCACAAAGTCAGCTCCAAATTC
>JGI12635J15846_10000985_pt1 | contig 24983 bp, 22 predicted proteins | sample BlaSpr_A8_OM2_M2_FD_15846 | JGI IMG/M metagenome (IMG submission 15846) | reverse complement strand
GAGCGGGTTGTGTGGCGTCGGCGTCTCCGTCAGGATCGTCTCCACGATCGGGATCTCGCCGATGCCCGGGATCGCATAGTCGGTCAGCGTGCCGGTGCGCGGGTTGCCATCGAGGTCGTAGACGAACTCCTCGTACAGCGCCTGGGCCATGCCCTGCGCCACGCCGCCGTGGATCTGGCCCTCGACGAGCATCGGGTTGAGCACAGTGCCGCAGTCATCGACGGCGACATGGCGGATCACGCGCGCCTCACCTGTCTCGACGTCGACCTCGGCCACCGCGATGTGGCAGCCGAACGGGAACGTCTGGTCGAACTGGAAGAAATCCTCTTCGGCTTCCAGAGGTTCGCCGGCGGCCAGCTCGGCCCATGAGACGATCGGGCCTGGCACGCCCCGCACGCCGAAGCCTCCGTCGCGCCGCTCGACGTCCTCGATGCCCGCCTCGAAGTGGCGCGATGCCCGCTCCTTCGCCTTCTCGACGAGCGAGACGCACGCGGCCCTCACGGCGCTGCCGCCGAGCTGTAGTGTGCGCGAGCCGTAGCTCCCGTCGCCGCTCGTCACCGCGCCGGTGTCCGATGTGACGACGTTGATCCGTTCCATCGGCACGCTGAGCTCGTGGGAGGCTAATTGCGCGAAAGCGGTTTCGTGGCCCTGCCCGCTGGACGTCGTGCCGGACTGGACGGTGATCGAGCCGTCGAGCTCAACCCGCGCGCCGGCATGCTCCATGGGCGTCATCACCGCGGTCATCTCGACGTAGCAGGAGATACCGATCCCCAGCTGCAGTCGATCGCCGCGGGCGCGCCTGGCGCTTTGCTCGCGACGCAGCTCGTGGTAGTGGCTGGCCTCGAGCGCAAGCTCCATCGCGCGGCGGTAGTTGCCCGTGTCGTAGACGACCCCCGTCCGGGTGGTGTATGGGAACTCACCATCGATCATGTTGCGCATCCGAATCTCGGCCGGGTCCATTCCCAGCTCCATGGCGAGCATGTCCATCGCGCGTTCGATGAGGGACACCGCCTCCGGCCGCCCCGCGCCACGATAGGCTGAGACCACGGTCGTGTTCGTGGCAGCGGACGTCACTCGGACGTGGACCCTGGGGATCTCGTAGACACCCGGCGACATCTGGGCCGTGTACACGGCGCCTCCGGGACCGAGAAGCCCTGGGTACGCTCCCGCGTTCAAGAGGATGCTCGCCTCGAGGCCGACGAGCTTGCCATCTCGCGAGGCGCCGATCGCCACATCCTGGACCTGGGCCCTGCCGTGAGTCATTGCCGTGAGGTTCTCGCTCCGGTATTCGACCCAGTCGACCGGTCGTCCCACTCTCAGTGCAGCAGCCGCGACGACGCTGTGCTCCGGATAGGTCGACAACTTGCCCCCGAAGGCGCCGCCGACATCGGGCGCGATCACCCGCACCTTCTCCTCGGGCACACCCACGAGCTCGGAGACTTCGAAGCGGACGCGGAACGGCACCTGAGTCGAGCACCACAGGCGAACGCCGCCGTCCCCGTCAGGTTCAGCAGCCACCGCGTTGGCCTCGAGCGGCACCACGGCAAGCCGCTGGTTCACGAAACGCGCCCGAACCACGACCTCGGCCCCGTCAATCGCTCCCTGCTCGCCAAACTCGCCGGTCGACGCCTCGTTGGTACCTTTCAGCGGGTGAAGAATCGGCGCGTCGTCGGCCAGCGCCGCTCGAGCGTCGACGACGACCGGCAGCGGATCATATTCGACGAAGACTGCGGCAGCGGCGTCGCTGGCCTGGCCCCGCGTCTCGGCGACGACGACGGCAATCGAATCGCCGACGAACCGCACCAGGTCGGATGCTAGAGGCGGGCGCCCGAAGCCGTCCATGGTCGGCATCTCCTGGTCCTTTAGCCCGAGGTCGGCCGCCGTGAAAACGCCGACTACCCCGGGCATCGACAAAACCGCGTCGCGATCGACTGACACGATGCGCGCGTGCGCCACTGTCGAGCGGACGAATGCAGCGTGCAGCCAGCCTTCTTTCGCAACGTCGCCGGTGTAGAGGCCATGGCCGGTGACCAGGCGGGGGTCTTCGCGCCGCTTGACGATCCCGCCCACCGACGCCTTGACCGCCATGCGTTGCGAGAGTATCAGCCGCTAGCCTGACAAGCTTGGACCTCGACTCGACGATCTCCGAACGGGCCAGGCGCTGGGGCATCCTTCCGGCCTACCACGGCTGGCAGGGTGACGTCGTGCGCACCTCACAGGAGACAGAGGAGGCGATCCTCCGCGCGATGGGCGCGGCGAGCGACGATCCGCCGCCGATTCGACCTCTTGAGGTGCCCGATCAGCAGTGCACCCCTGCCCCAGAGCGCGCGTGGGGTTGGGCGGTCCAGCTCTATGCGCTGCGCTCGAATGACAGCTGGGGCATCGGCGACCTGGCCGACCTCCGCCGCTTCGGCCGCTCGTCGCGCCGGCAAGGCGCATCCCTGATCCTTCTCAATCCCCTCGGCGCCCAGGCGCCGACTCTCCCCTACCCGGCCTCGCCCTACGACGCGTCGACCAGGCGATTTCGCAACACGATCTACCTGCGCGTCGAGGACGTGGAGGGAGCGGAAAAGGTCGACGTCGAGGAGCTTCGCGTTTCTGCGCGCGCCCTCAACGCGCAGCGGATCATCGACTACGACCACGTCTTCGGGCTCAAAACCCGCGCGCTGGAGCTGATCTTTCGGGCGGCGCCTGAGCCCGCTGGACTGCGGACATACCTCCGCACGCAGGGTCGGGCGCTTGGTGCCTTCGCGCGATTCAACGCCATGTCCGAGATCCACGGACCCGCGTGGCGCACCTGGCCGGAAAACGCGCCGGAGCCCGACCCCGAACGCATCGCCTTCCACCAGTGGCTGCAGTTTCACGTCGACCGGCAGCTCGCCCGCGCGTCGCGCGAGATCGGCCTGATCACCGACGTGCCAGTCGGCTTCGCATCGGACGGATTCGACGCCTGGCGCTGGCGGGACTATCTCGCTCCGGGTATTCGCGTCGGCGTGCCACCGGATGAGTTCTTCCGCGATGGGCAGGACTGGGGCCTGCCGGCATTCGACCCGTGGAAGCTCGGCGACGCGCACTGGGAGCCCTTCATCGACGCCATCAGAAGCGCGGCGCGCCACGCCGCGGGCATCAGGCTCGATCACGTGATGGGCCTCTTCCGCTTGTTCTGGATCCCCGAAGGCACGGCCGCAGCCCAGGGCGCGTACGTCGGCCAGCCGGCGGAGATCTTCCTTTCGCTTCTCGCCCTTGAGAGCCGGCGGTCGGGGGCCTTCGTCATCGGCGAGGACCTGGGGCTCGTCGAGCCCACCGTGCGCCGGCACCTCGAAGAGAAGCGGTCGCTGTCGTACCGGCTCGTCTGGTTCGAGGGATCAGAGCCGGCCGAGTGGCCGCACGACGCGGTGGCGGCCGTCGGCACGCACGACCTGCCGACGGTCGCCGGCATCTGGACCTTGAGCGAGCCAGAGCACCGGCTGCACCACCTGCGCGAAAAGCTCGTGAGCATGACGCACCTGCCGGACGACACCCCACCTGTCGACGTCGCGGTCGAGGTGTACCGGCACCTCGCCGCCGGGCAACCGCGAATCGTCCTGGCGTCGCTGGAGGACGCGCTCGGCGTGCACGAGCGCCCCAACGTCCCAGGCACTGTCACGGAGCGGCCCAACTGGCGTCTGGCGCTGCCCGTTTCGATCGAGGAGATCGAGAATTTCGATGGCGTTCTGCGCGTCGCCCAGGCCATGCGGGATGCGGGGCGCTTGTAGGATCTGATCATGGTTTCGAGGTCTCGACTTGCGGGCACCGACCTCGACTTTTATCCACTCGCAGGCCTCCCAATGGACGCATCGGGGCTCCCGATGACAGTCAAGGTGCTGCTCGAAGGCCTCGTCCGCCTCGCCGAGCTCGGCGTTACCGACGAGTCGAACATCGAGGTGCTGGCGCACTGGCCCGCGGTGCCACCCGCCAACGCAGAGCTCCCCTTCCTGCCCGCGCGGGTCCTGATGCAGGACTTCACCGGCGTGCCCGCCGTCGTCGACCTGGCTGCGATGCGATCGGCGATGAAGCGGGCGGGCAAGGACGCGGGCAAGGTCGATCCGCTTGTCCCGGTCGACCTGGTCATCGACCACTCGGTGCAGGTCGACTCGTTCGGCTTCCGCGACTCCTACACGCGCAACATCCAGAAGGAGATCGAGCGCAACCGCGAGCGCTACTCGCTCCTGCGCTGGGCGCAGCAGGCTTTCCACAACTTCTCGTTGGTGCCGCCCGGCATGGGCATCTGCCACCAGGTCAACCTGGAATACCTCGCGAAGGTCGTCCAGATTCGCGACATCGGCGGCCGCAAGGTAGCGATCCCCGACACGCTGATGGGCACCGACTCGCACACCACGATGGTCAACGGGCTCGGCGTCCTCGGCTGGGGCACAGGCGGCATCGAGGCAGAGGCCGCGATCCTGGGCCAGCCCGCCTACCTCGCACCACCGATCGTCGTCGGCGTGAGGTTCATCGGCGCGCTGCCTGCCGGATCGACCGCGACCGACCTCGTGCTGACCCTCACCGAGATGCTGCGCAAGCACGGCGTCGTCGACAAGTTCGTCGAGTTCTGCGGCGACGGCCTGTCCAGCCTTTCGGTGCCCGACCGCGCGACCCTCAGCAACATGTGCCCGGAGTACGGCGCGACGTCGGCCCTGTTCCCGGTCGACAAGCAGACCCTCCGCTACCTGGAGGTGACCGGCCGCGAGCGCGAGCAGATCGATCTGGTCGAGCGCTATACGAAGGAGCAGGGACTGTTCCGCGTCGACGGCGCGCCGACCCCGAAATTCACCGAGATGCTCGAGCTCGACCTGTCGACGGTCGAGTCGAGCCTTGCGGGACCGAAGCGGCCGCAGGACCGGGTCGCGCTGCCCAACATCTGGAACAGCTTCGCCACGGTCTTCAACACTGGGCCGAAGCCCTCGCCCGAGGCCATCTCGCGCCTGACCGACGAGGGCGGCCCGATCGACGGACGCGCGACGGTGGCGGTGGCCGCAAAGCCCGAGGCCAAGGTCGAAAACGGCTCGGTCGTGATCGCGGCCATCACGAGCTGCACCAACACGTCGAACCCGTCGGTGATGGTTGCCGCGGGACTTCTCGCCAAGAAGGCAGTCGAGCTCGGGCTCGGCGTAAAGCCTTACGTCAAAACGAGTCTCGCGCCCGGGTCGCGCGTAGTGACCGACTACCTCAAGACCGCCGACCTTCTCGAACCGCTCGAGAAGCTGGGCTTTTTCCTCGTGGGTTACGGGTGCACGACGTGCATCGGCAACTCCGGTCCGCTGGCGAGCCCGGAGATCGAGGCCGCGGTGTCGACCGAGGACCTCAGCGTCGTAGCTGTCCTTTCCGGCAACCGCAACTTCGAGGCGCGAATCCACCCGCTCGTCAAGGCCAGCTACCTCGCGTCACCGCCCTTGGTCGTGGCGTTCGCGCTCGCCGGTACGGTGCACAAGGACCTGACCAAAGAGCCCGTCGGGCACACGCCCGGCGGTAAGCCCGTGATGCTCTCCGAGCTCTGGCCGTCGCAGGAAGAGGTCAACTCCGTCGTACAGAAGTGCGTCAAGCAGGAGATGTTCAGGCGCGAGTACTCGCGCATCTTCGAGGGCGACGAGCATTGGAAGTCGATGGCCGCGCCGACGGGACCGATCTTCGCCTGGGACCCGAGCTCGACTTACGTCAAGGAGCCGCCGTACTTCGAAGGCTTCGGACCGGCGCCCAAGGCGCTGACCGACATCGAGGGCGCCCGCGTGCTCGCGATGGTCGGCGACTCCGTGACGACGGACCACATCTCGCCCGCCGGATCGATCCCGGCGGACAGCCCCGCCGGCCGCTACCTGATCGAGCACGGCGTCGACCGCGTCGACTTCAACAGCTTCGGCGCGCGCCGCGGCAACCACGAGGTGATGGAGCGCGGAACGTTCGGCAACATCCGCCTCCGCAACGCGCTCGCCTCGCGCGAGGGTTACTGGACCCGCCACTTACCGCACGGTGACGAGGTAACGATCTTCGAGGCCGCGCAGCGCTACAAGAAGGAAGGCGTGCCACTTCTCGTGCTCGCCGGCAAGGAATACGGGACCGGCTCGTCGCGGGACTGGGCCGCGAAGGGCCCGCTCCTTCTAGGTGTGCGTGCGGTTATCGCGGAGAGCTTCGAGCGCATCCACCGCTCGAACCTCGTCGGCATGGGCATCCTGCCCCTGCAGTACGCGCCAGGCGAGAACGCCCACCTGCTCGGACTCACGGGACACGAGCGCTACACGGTCCACGGCATGAATTCACTCAAACCGGGGCAGCTGGTCGACGTGGAGGCGATCGATGACGAGGGCAAGTCCCTGCGCTTCACGACACGCGCGCGGATCGACAACGAGACCGAGCTTGGCTACCTGCACCACGGCGGCATCCTGCCCCTGGTCCTGCGCGAGCTGATCGCGAAAGACTGACGCTTCGGGACCGTGAGGATGGCCCCGTCCATTTTGTATTGGACGGCTCAGCCCGGCCCGAGAGCGAGGAGCGTCACTCCGCCGAGGGTGAGGATGATCGCTCCGCCCCGCGCTTTCGTCATTGGTTGATGCAACACCAGAGTCGAGAGCACGGCTGCGATGACGATGTACGAGTTAGACGCGGCAGCGGCCACAGAAACCGGAAGGCTGCGGAGACCCAAGAAATAGGACACTGACGCCACCCCGACCATCGCACCGACGCCGATTCCTCCCAGGCTTTGGAGTGACATCGGCATCCTGGGTCCTTCGGCTGCAAAGGCGACCAGGGCGACAGCGGTCATCGCGACGGCCATCAATCCGTTCAGCTGTGTTGCATCGAGCCCGCGCAAAGCGGGCTTTTCGAGAAAAGCCCCGATCCCGATGATGACGACGTAGCCGCCCATCAACAAGAACGCACGTGCCGGCGGCGCCTTCTTCGCGACACTGGTCGCCGAGTGCACCGCGTATCGCGATGACGGTGGGTTCGCCAGCAGAAGAACTCCTCCGAGCGTTAACACCAGCCCCGCAATCTTGAGAGCCGTCACGTGCTCGTCAAGGAGGGTGATGCCAAGCAAGAAGGTGATCACGATGTACAGGTTGGACAGCACCACCACGAGTGAGAGCGGCAAATCGATGAGGGCGAGGCAGTAAATGATCGATCCAACCCCGGTCAGCACCCCAATGCCAAGACCGGCCAGCGCCGGTGGTCCGGTGGGGACGCTGACTCCGTGAACGACGATCAAGGCCAAAGCCGCGACAGCCACGCTGCCGAGCCGGATCAGCAGATTCAGCTGAACGGAGGCGAATCCGCGGGCGATGGGCACCTCGATGACCGAAGCAACCGCGATGAGCACCGAATACGCCGCGATGAATCCGAACGACATCATCATTCGGTTTCGCCGCCAATGTGAGCGGATAAGCTGGCAGAGTGGGCCAGAACGGAGGAAGCGAGATCGACCGCGCGATCAGCGCGCTTCAGGATCGGACCCGTCGGCGAATCCTGCTCGACTTTTATGTGCACCAGCCTGAATGGACGGTTGACGATGCTGCCAAAGCCGCCGGCGTCCACCGAACAGTCGCGCATGGACATCTTGAGCGCCTTGTCGCGCTCGGATACCTGGCGGTCGGGCAGCGCCGGGGAAAATCCGGCAAGCCTGCCAACCTTTATCGACTGGCCGGCCAACAGATCGACTTCACCTTTCCGGTGCGTCGATTCGCCCGCCTGGCTGCCCTTTTGGCGGAGGGCCTCCAAACGCGCGGTCAGGAGGGTATCGAAGTCGCCCGGGAGGCGGGCCGGCGCTACGGCGCGTCGCTCGTGAGCAAGCCGGCTGACTCCCCGCAGTCGGTGCTGCGCGAGTTGGCGCCCCTGGGTGCCGACTACGTCATCGCGGACGATGACAGCGTCCTCGCCCGGAACTGCATCTTTCGGCAAGCCTGTGCCGAAGCGGGAGACGTCGTTTGCGAGCTCCATGCCGGACTGCTCGAGGGAGCCTTTCAGCAGGCGGGATTGGCAATGCGCACCGAGGCTTTGAGGAACTACGCGGCGCGGGGCTGCGCGTATCGGGTTTTGACTACTTAGGCTACGCATGCTATAAAGCCTACAAAGGCTCGATAGCGGCTGGTCCAATCGGGCTCACAAACCAAGTTGCCCGGAGGAGGTCAGCCAAACATGACTGAGAAGAGCCTGTACGAAAGGCTGGGTAGCGTCTTCGCAATCGCGGCGGTGATCGACCACTTCAGCGACGCGGTTGTGCAGAACCCGATCGCCGGGAAGAACTCGAAGAACCCGGCCTTACGGGAGTGGCACACGCGGAACCTGAGCAGATTGCCGGGCCTCAAGTTCATGCGAACCCTGTGGGTCTGCGCAGTCGCGGGCGGGCCGTTTCAATACACGGCGACGAAGCCGGGGGAAACTGAGGTAGGGCTTGAGGAGGCGCACCGTGATCTCAAGATCGCGCCTGAAGAATTCGACGCAGTCGCGGCAGAGCTTTCGCGAACCCTTGACTTCTTCAAAGTGCCTGCGCGCGAGAAGGGAGAGGTCCTCGGCGCTTTCGCCGCGCACAAGAACGAGGTGACCACTGGCTATACGGGCGCGGCGAGGTAACCAACGGGAGGCTCCAACCCTCGAGGGCGCTGGCAATGAATTTTGTTGGAGTCGTTGAAGACATTGGTAAGGGAGTCGACGTCGCGGGAATCACGATCATTCTGGTCGGAGTCCTTGGTTCCAGTTTGCAATTCCTGCGTCGGCTCCGGACTGATGTCGGTTCTGCATATGGTCTCTACCGTGTAGGGCTTGGGCGTGCGATTCTCCTTGGACTGGAGTTTCTCATTGCAGGCGACATCATCCGTACCGTCGCCACCTCACCGACATTTCAGAGCGTTGGCATCCTGGGGAGCATTGTCCTGATCCGAACGTTCCTGAGCCTTGCACTCAATCTGGAAGTCGAGGGCCGCCTGCCCTGGCAGAGAGGAAGAAAAGCCGAAGCGGCCCCCTGATCGTCAAGGTCGTTTCAAATCTCGGTCCCCGGGCTCACTCACCTGTTGCGGATGTTGTTCTGGCCCGACGGTCAAGCTGAGGTCAGCTGAATGGCACACGAAATCCGATCCCTCACTCATCCTCGCGTCCCCCAAGCACAAGGCACCCGGTCATTCAGCCCCTCATGTCCTACCGTGTCGGCTACCCGACGATGAAGACTGTGCCGAGCCCGAGACGCCTCGCCGAATCCGTGATCGCGCAGGCTTGAGAACCATCCGTGCGCTCACCATCTCGGAGCGACTCGCCGCCCTAGCCGGCGTCGCAGCCGCCATCGCTTCGATCGCCGGCTTTGTGCCGGGCCTCTATCGCGACCGGCACCTGGTCATCGCCCAGTCGCACGGCTTTGACATCGGCGACCTGATCGCCGTCCTCGTCCTTGGACTGGGTGTTTTCTGGTCGGCTCGCGGATCAGTGCGTGGGCGCGTGGTAACGATCGGCGCGCTTGGCTACCTGCTCTACAGCTTTGTCACCTATGCGTTCGTGATCGTCCTTAATCCGGCCACACTGCTCTACATCGCGGTGCTCGGCTTCGGTGGCTGGTCGTTCCTCACTGGGCTGGCCCAACTCGATGCCCAGGCGGCGGAGGCGATGCTCGCCGGTCGTCTTCTGCGGCGCGCCACGGCTGTCTTTCTTCTCGTGATCGCAGCCCTGTTTGCTCTTACGTGGCTGCGTGAAATCCTCGTCTCCGTGGTCAGCGGCCGGCTGCCGCCTGCTCTTGCTGCCGCAGGCTGGCCGATGAGCCCACCCTACGTTCTTGATCTCGGCTTTGTCATTCCGCTCAGTGTGCTTACCGCTGTGCGCCTTCTCCGGCGCCAGGTAGGAGGCGCATGGCTGGCCGTGTCGCTGCTCGTTTTCCTTCCGATGCTGTCGACGAGCGTGCTGCTGATGACGGTCTACATGGCAATCGACGGGCAGGCGCTCCTGCTGCCGCTGGTCGCCGTCTTCGGGGTTGTCACTGCGGCGAGCACAGCACTCGCCGTGCTCGCGCTCCAAACTCGAAGCCGGCCGTCGCCAAGCGGGACGACTCGTACCGAACTGTCGATGGGCCTTCGAACGGCAGGCCGGACGACCCATGTCGAGACGCGCCTACCGTCATAGGCTGAAGACAAATGCTCCGGCAAATCGGTTCTTCACGACGACCGCTTCCCGGGATCGCGCGCCTCGCCGTCGTGCTCGAGATCTTCCTCGGCCTCGGGGCATTATTCGGGGGCGGCGCGTTGATCCTGGCATCTGACGGCCATTTGCTCGGCATGCCAACCACACTTCTGGCGGGGTCGCCGTTCACCTCGTTCCTGGTGCCGGGGATCATCCTGTTCACGTTTGTGGGCATCGCACCGCTGCTGGCCGCGGCGATGACCATGCGCCGTCAGGCGTTCGCTCCAATTGCCGCGGTCGCGGTCGGTTTGACGCTCATCGGCTGGGTGTCCGTCGAAATGGTGGTTCTCGCCGGACTCGGGAGCCTGGCCTGGGCTATGTACCTCGTGCTCGGCGTTTGCATTGCGCTGATCGGCGTGGCCTGGTGGCGTTCGTCCCCGCATGCGGTTCGCTGAACTCGGCAGCGGCGCCAAGGCGCTGCGACTCGGTCATATCGGGATCGCTGTCGTTGAGCTAGGCAGTCTCACCTACGTCTGGTATTGCGCGCTATCTGGACGCCGCAACCGACTACTCGGTGCGGCAGTGGCGACATTGTCAGTGCAGGGTGCTGCACTCGTCATCGGGCGCGGTAACTGTCCGCTCGGACCCTTGCAAAAGCGACTTGGTGATCCCGGTCCGTTGTTTGAGCTCGTCCTTCCTCCTCGCGCGGCGAAGGCCGTTATCCCAGTCTTCTTTGCGGTCGCGCTGGGCGGCGTCGCGATCCTCGCATTGCATCGGCGCCGCTAAAGACCAGCTGGTCTGGCGCCACGTCACCGACCCTGACGCTGCCTACGCCACGATCCCACCGACGAGGCGACCAACCGTGGCCGTGACCGCCATTGCCAATCCCCCTCCTACGCAGACTCTTATGGCTGCTCGCAGAATCGGCGCGCCTCCAGCACGTGCCCCTGCAATGCCGAGCGCCACCAGAGCAAGCAGAGCGCTCACCACCACCGCCGTTGTCCGACCTGCGGTCGGGACCAGCAGGAAGGCGATGATCGGCAGCACTGCTCCTGCCGTGAAACTGAGAGCCGAATAGAGAGCCGCCTGCACGGGACGAGCCAGGATGGCAGCCATGCCCAGCTCGTCGCGTGCGTGCGCGCCGAGCGCATCAGAAGCCGTGAGCGCTTCGGCGACCTTGCGGGCCAACTCCACAGGAAGCCCACGTCTGACATAGATCGCGGCCAGCTCTTGCTTCTCGCCCTCTGGGTGCGCCTTGAGCTCTCCGCGCTCCTGGTCGAGGTCGGCTCGCTCAACGTCTCGCTGCGAGCTGACAGACACGTATTCGCCGGCGGCCATCGCCATAGCGCCTGCGACCAACGCGGCTATGGCCGCAGTGAGAACGAACCTCGTCGAGGCTCCTGCCGCGATCACGCCAATGGCAACGCTCGCAACCGAAACGATTCCGTCATTGGCGCCGAGTACTGCGGCCCGCAGCCATCCCGCTCGCTGCCCGCGATGACGGACTCTGGAAACGGTACGCACCTTGCGCAGTCTATCGACGGCGGGCTGGGCATCAGAACTCGCCGGGCGTGTTATGGCGGTTGTTACTCGGGAGAGGCGACCATTGCCGACAGCACCCGATTTTCTCGCATCGCCTGAGGAGGTTGCCCATGTCGGATGTCCATGTCGTTTTCGGTACAGGGTGTGTCGGCCTCGCGGTTGTTGACGCGCTCGTGGCGCAGGCACTTCCGGTGCGAGTGGTAAACCGATCCGGGCGAGCACAGGTGCCAAACGGCGTCGAAGTCATCGCCGGCGACGTTTCAAACCCCGAATTCGCCACCAAGGCTGCAGCGGAGGCAGCTGTCGTCTACCAATGCATGAACCCTCCGTACGACCGTTGGGCAGACCTGTTCCCACCGCTCCAGGACGCCCTCGTCCAGGCCGCGCGTCAGGCGGGGGCGCGCTACGTGTCGTTTGAAAACACATACATGTACGGCGATACAGGCGGAGCGCCGATGACTGAAACCACGCCTCTCGGCGCCCGGACCAAAAAGGGAAAGGTTCGCCTCGCCATGGCCCGGCAGCTCAAGGAGCTGAGCGACGCGGGAGACCTCGCGGTCGCTACGGCACGAGCCTCGGACTATTTCGGTCCACGGGGAACGAGCCAGTCACCATTGGGTGACCTCGTCACCGGCGCCGCCATCGCCGGCAAGCCGGCGCGGGTGCTCGGAAATCCGGACCAGCTCCACAGCTATACATACCTCCCGGATGCGGCGCGCACGCTCGTGGCGCTCGGCACCCGCGACGACGTGATCGGCGAGGTGTTTCATGTACCCAACGCCCCAGCCCAAACCACACGCCAGATAATCAACATGATCGCGCTGGAGCTCGGCCGGCCTATCAAGATCAGCGTTGCTCCCCGTTTCCTCCTGCGACTGATGGGCATGTTCAACCCCACCATCCGGGAGCTCGACGAGATGCTCTACGAGTTCAACAAGCCCTTTGTCGTGGACAGCACAAAGGCTGAGGCCCGGCTTGGGATGAAGCCCACCCCGCTGGCGGAAGCGATCGCTGCGACGGTCGCTTGGTTTCGTGACCGAGAGGCTACGGGTCGACTCCATGTAGGAGCCCCCCAAGCTCAGCCCTAATGCGTTCAGGCGACGCTACAGGAGCGCTTCAATCGCGTCGACGATCCTCGGATCTTCGGGAACGACCTTCGAGCGGAAGCGCCGGACGACGCGTCCATCGCGCCCGATGAGGAACTTCTCGAAATTCCAGCTGACGTTGCCGGCCTTGCCGGAGTCGTCCGCAGNTTGGGTGAGGATCGCGTACAGGGGATGCTGGCTTGCTCCCTTGACGTCNAGTTTCGNGAAGAGGGGAAAAGTCACTCNGTAGTTGAGGCTGCAAAACTCCTGAATCTGNTCGGCCGTCCCNGGCTCNTGGCGAAAGAACTGGTTGCACGGAAAGCCGGCCACAACNAAGCCCTGATNNGCGTAGCGGTCCTGAAGCGCCTGCAGGCCGGNGTATTGCGGCGTGAACCCGCAGCGCGAGGCGACGTTGACCGCAAGAAGGACCTTGCCCGAGTACNCGGATAGGCTCTCNAGCTTGCCGTCAAGTCGCGGAAGCTCGACCTGATGGATCGACTGGCTCGCAGTTTCGGCCACAACGACACCAACCAGACCCACGGCCCCCGGTATTCCGCAGCTTGAAGCGGTTACGGCAGAATCGGCTCCCGGCGGGATGGCAAAACCTGACTTCAGCGGCGTCGGGTCGCAGAATAAGGGGCCGCAGACATGGGCCATCTCGAAGAGAGAGATCTCCGGAGCCTTGAGCGGAGGAGCATGTACTCGATCTTCGCCCCACTGGAAGGCGACGACGGGTTGTCGCCTGAGCTCGCTTTGGACGACAAGTCAAATCCAACCAAGTCGGGTGAGCTCGCGGTTTGGGGCTTCCGGCGACGCCGCGCTCGCCGCCGTCCGTCCGCCGACGATCAATGGGTGCCGGCGATGTTCATGTTCGTTCGCCGTTTCTCCTGATCGACGCTCTGCTACCCCTTCTTGAATGCGGCGTCGAACGCCACGCTCGAAGGAGGGAAATCCGTGCGCCTCACCAGAGCCAACGCGTCCGGCGCGCCCCAGTCGCGGTCCATCCCCGAATCCTCCCATTCGATCGACAGCGGACCCTGGTATCCGATTCGGTTGAGGGCGCGGAAGATCGACTCGAAGTCGACGTCGCCGTGACCGGGCGACACGAAGGTCCAGCCCCGATCCGGCTCGCCGAAGTCGAGGTGGGAGCCGAGGATCGACCGGCGCCCGTCGAGCATCTTCTTCGAGTCCTTGACGTGGACGTGGTAGATGCGATCCGCGAACTCCTGGACAAAGGCCGCCGAGTCCAGGAACTGGTGGGCGAAATGGCTGGGATCGAGGTTGATGCCGAAACCTGGCCGGCGTCCGATCGCGTCGAGCGCCTTGCGCGTGGTCACAAAGTCGTAAGCAATCTCGGTCGGGTGCACCTCGAGGCCGAAGCGGACGCCCTCCTTGTCGAAGATGTCGATGATCGGGTTCCAGCGCTTGGCGAAGTCCGCGTAGCCGCGCTCGACCTCGGCCCAGTCGTTGGGCGGAAAGGAATAGAGCATGTGCCACGTCGCGGAGCCGGTGAAGCCGTTCACCTGCTTCACTCCGAGCTTTGCGGCAGCCCGACCGGTGTCCATCATCTTTTTGGCGGCACGCTGCCGTACGCCTTCGGGATCGCCATCGCCCCACACGTCGGCCGGCAGGATCGCTTTGTGGCGGCTGTCGATGGGGTCGCAAACCGCTTGCCCCACCAGGTGGTTCGAGATGGCCCAGCAGTTGAGACCGTGACGCTTGAGGATCTCCCAACGTCCCTTGACGTAGGCGGGATCGGCCAGCGCCTTGTCCACCTCGAAGTGATCGCCCCAGCATGCAAGCTCGAGCCCGTCGAAGCCCCACCTGGCTGCCTTGGCAGCCACCGCGTCGAGGGTCAGGTCGGCCCATTGGCCGGTGAACAGGGTTACAGGACGTCCCATGGGCACATCTCCTTGCGTGCTGCTACCTGACGGCGACCGGGCGATGATCCGCAGCAACCAGATGGTGCACGATGCGGAAGTGCGGGAATCGAATTGAGCGGGGTCTCATGAGGCTGCGCAGCCTGCAGCATGTCTCATCGCCGTATCCCGACGGGGCGCGCCCCTCCGTACGTCGTTTTTACGGCGAGGTCCTCGGGCTTCGCGAGCAACCCGCGCCCTCCACGCTGGCCGACATGCGTCTGCTGTGGTTCTCCGCGGGCAAAGGCCTCGAGTTGCACTTCTTCCCGGGTCCGGTGGACGCAGAGTCGCGGCGCCATTTCTGCTTCGACATCGACGATCTCGAGGAGACGCGGCGCCGGCTTCAGGACGCTGGGCTGGAGCCGTTCGACGACACGCCGATTCCCAATCGGCCGCGCTTCTTCTGCCGAGACCCGGTCGGCAACCTGGTCGAGTTCACGAGAATCGAGGGGGACTATCAGGAATAACGCTCACAGTGACCGATCAAGAGAAGTTGCGAAGCCTTCCCCAGAAATTTGAGAGGGGAGCCTTGAGGTGACAGAAGGTGACCGGGGCGCCTTGCTCGAGGCCTTTGACGCCAAACGGCACGGTGAGGCGCGCGATGAGCGTTGGTGACGTGCACATCCACGTCACGTCAGACGGCAGGTAATCCACCATGAGCGCGTCGGTTGCCGTGAGGTTGTTCGGCAGCCAGTAGTAGGCGCTCAGCTGCGGGCTGACAACGACGGGAAGCTCGCCTGGATTGCCGTAGACGTCGAGCGCGCCCGGAACGCCGTAGTAGGCGGAGATGATGACCGTGTTGCTGCGCTCCGATGCGGGCAGATCGCGATAGATCGTGGTCACCTGGTTCGCGATGTCGTGCCATCCCACGCTGTCAGCAAACACTTCGTTTACCGTGTCGAGGCGCGTGGCGTGAATGCGATCTGGAGGAGTGACCGGGACGACGAGGAAGAAGAACACGACAAATTCCAGCACGCTCGAAACAACGACAGCGATCTGAAGGCTGGACCGAAGCCTTGGACGCTTGAGGCGGGAGATCGCCATCAGCCCCTGAGCCAGGGCGACCGGAATCGTCCCTGCGGCGTAGTAGGACTTACCGACGAAGAGGAAGAGGACCAGCGGAACGGCGCAGGCAATTCCGATTGGGCGCAGCGTCCGGCTGCGGAATAGAGAGATCATCCCGGCCAGCCACAAGGGAAGAAGAAAGAAGAAGTAAACGGCGAACTGAATGAGGTACGTGACTGGGCCACCGGCACTTCCCGAATGGTTGGCGAGGTAGATGAGGGTGGGGAAGCCCTCGACGGCCTGCCAGGCGAGATTCGGCGCCCAGATCAGAAGTGGGATCGCGGCGGCGATCCAGGGGTATTTCGTCCGCAGCTGAATCCGCAACGAAGGAGTGAGGAGGACGGCGGCGCCGATGCCGGCGATGAGACCACCGATCGTGTATTTCACCTCGAGCCCGATTCCCAGCGTGATGCCGAGGTAGATCCAGTACCTGGGTCGCTGGTCGGTGACCAGGCAGAGAAACCAATAGAGGGCGACCATCCAGGTCACCTGATCGAAGGTCACCGTCTGGAAGACCCAGTTCGTGCCGAGCAGAAATGGCGCGGCAATGGCCGCGAGCAGCGCCATGCCCTGGAGCCGCAGCGAGCCGCCAAGCCGGCGGACATAAAGGCCCGAGAGCGCAACGAGGAAACCGCCCAACAGCGACGGGAGGACGCGAAGGGTCCAGGGACTGACCCCGAGGAGCCCGGTCTCAAGTCGAGCAAGGAGTGGGACGAGTGGTGGGAAGTCGACGTATCCAAGGGCGGGATGGCGGCCGCACGCGAGGTAGTAGAGCTCGTCGGTATGGAAACCCAGGGTGCCATTCGTGGCGAGATGCAGGGCGATGACGCCGGCTGCAGCACCTCCGAAGAGAGGTACAGCCGGGAGGCGGGAGTGTTGCCGGCTGGGCACGGCCGTCAAGGCTAGGCTAGCGGCGGCGCCGGGCGGGACCCCGGCGTAGAAGCGCACATCGCCGTCAGTGCCGGCTCCGGCGGTTTTCGGGCGTGTCACACAAGCGCGGGTGCATGCACCGGCGGGGAAACCCAGCGAACGCGGGAGCGATGTCGCCCGCTACGCGGCGGCGGTTTCGGTCCGGATCGGCAGCCTGCGCTCGTGCCCGCACTCGGGACACTCGAACAGCCCCACCAGGACGTCTGGCCGGGAGGCGTCGGAGTGCATCGTGCGCAGCTGCATCGGCACCTCTGTCTCGTGCCGGTCGCACGCCGGAGCTGAGTCTTGATCCATAGCAAGAAGCTAGCGCGCCGCGTCGATTCCGACTAGTGCGCCCGGCACAAGGGCTGCCGGGCATTGCTTGGCCCCCGCCCACAGCCTAAGCTCTCGTTTCATGGCGGCCAAGAAGGTCGACGTCGAGGAGCGAGAGCCCCGGCCGACGGTCCGCGAGGCGATGCGCTCCGCCCTGGCGGCGGCCAAGCTTGTCGGTGGCGCCGAGGGCCTCGACCGCCAGGTGGAATGGGTCCGGCTTATGGAAACGCCGGAGATCCAGCCGCGGGCGGGCGACCTCATGTTCACGACCGGCTTCCCGATCAAGGACGACCCCGCGGCCCAGATCGGCCTGGTGGCCCGCATCGCCGACTCGGGGGGCGCCGGCCTTGTGGTGCGTCCGCTTCCTTATATGAGGAAGATCCCGCCTGAGATGGTCACCGAGGCCGACCGGCTGAAGGTGCCCCTCTTCACGATCCCCCCGGACGTCCAGTTCGTCGACCTGATGGCTCCGCTTCTCGAGCGGATCATCAACGCCGAGCACTGGCGCCTCAAGCGATCGATTGAGATCCATCGCCGGTTCACCGAGCTCGTGCTCGACGGCAAGGGCGTGAACGAGATCTGCCGCACGCTGGCGGACCTNCTGGAGAGCGCCGTCTCCGTCGAGGACGCGAGCTTCCACCTTCTNGCGCACGCGGGCGGGAGCACCGANCCGCACCGCAAGGAGACGATCCTGCGCCAGGGCACGCCGCAGCGNGTCCTGTTCGACCCGCAGATCCAGCGCATCCTGCGCGAGGTCGAGGCNAGGCGCGGCCCGGTCAAGGTGCCGGCCTTCCCCCACCTCGGCATGTCGCGCGAGCGCCTGCTCGCCCCGATCTTCGCCGCCAACCAGGTGCTCGGCTACATCTCGGTCCTCGATCACCCGCCGCAGAACGAGGAGCTCGCCTTCATGGCCATCGAGCAGGCGGCCCTGGTCCTTGCGCTCTCGATCGCCAAGGAGCGCGAGCTGTCCGAGGTCGAGGGCCGGGTTCGCGGCGAGTTCCTCGAGGACCTGCTCCACGGCACCTATGGCGACGAGTCCGCCGCCCAGCGCCGGGCACGCCATGTCGGCTACCCGCTGCACGGCAGCCACATCGTGATGCTCGTCGACATCGACGACTTCCGCGGGTTCAACCGCGCCCGTCAGATCACCGAGGACGCGATCCAGGCGCTGAAGCGTGAGTTTCTCCGCCGGGTGACGGCGGTGGTGCGCTCCAGCTACCAGCGGGCGCTGGTGCAGGGCCGCTCCGACCAGGTCGTGGCACTCCTCCCGCTCGGCACGGAGGCGGGCGACCATCACGCACGAAGCCACGCGCTGGGCCTGCAGGTCCAGGCGGCGGTCGCCGAGTGGAAGCCGGGCTTCACGGTGTCGGTCGGGTTCAGCGCGCCGATCGAGGCGCCGACCGGCGTCGAGGGCGCGCTGCGCGAGGTGACGTCGGTCATGGAGTCGCTGGCGCGGTTCAAGCGATGGGCGCAGGTGGTCGCCGTGCCCGAGCTCGGCCTCACCGGGCTGCTCGCCGCGGTGACAGACGAGCGGTTGGTCGACTACAGCCGCAGGCACCTGGGTCCGTTGATCGAGCACGACAGCGCCCGCAAGGGAGCACTCGTGGCGACGCTGCGCGCGTTCCTGGAGACGGGCGAGCAGCAGCAGGCGGCGCAGCGGCTACGCATCCACACCAACACGCTCCGCTACCGGCTGGACCGGATCAGGGAGATCAGCGGCCTCGACCTCGAAGATCCGGAGACGCGCCTGAACCTGTCCGTCGCACTCAGAGTGCAGTCGCTCCTGGGAATGTAGCGATCGCATAACAAATTCGCCTTTCTTTTGGCGCCCGCGCACTAGCCCCGCCAGGCATCCGACGGTAGCCTTCAGCTTCAGTGCCCCCACCCCTATCTCGATCGCGCCTTGCGTGGCGGGGGGACGTCCCCGCATCCCGGGCGGCCTGTGGCATGGGTTTCGTCGCCACGCCCGAGCTCGGCCACGAGGCGGTCGCGCTGGGTGCCACGGCGCTGGCCCGGCTGGCCCACCGCGGCGGGCTCGACGCCGACGGCAAGAGCGGCGACGGCGCGGGTCTTCTGATCCAGGTCCCGGAGCGGCTGGTGGGCTCCCACCGGGCGGTGGTCGTGCTGTTCGACTGGGACCAGAGGGCTCGCGAGACGGTCGAGCAGGCGATGGCCTCCCACGGCATGCGCGTGGCGGAGTGGCGGCAGGTGCCGGTGGACGTCGAGACGCTCGGCGCGAGGGCGCGCGAGACGATGCCGCAGGTCTGGCACGGGCTCATCGACGACCCCGGCCTCGACCCCACCGAGTGGGAGCGCCGCCTCTACCGCGCGCGCCGCAGCGCCGAAAAGCAGGCGGATGCACACGGCTTGCGCATGTACATCCCGTCGTGCTCGAGCCGCACCGTCGTCTACAAGGGCCTGATGGCGGGCACCCGCCTCGCCGACTTCTACCTCGACCTTCGCGACAGCGCGTGCGAAAGCCGGCTCTCCGTCTTCCACCAGCGCTACTCCACCAACACGATGCCGGACTGGCGCCTCGCGCAGCCTTTCCGGATGCTCGCCCACAACGGCGAGATCAACACGGTGACCGGCAACCGCGCGTGGATGCGGGCGCGTGAGGCGGAGCTCGAGCCGGAGCTGCGCGGCGCGATCTGGCCGGAGGGCTCCGACTCCGCGTCGCTCGACAACGCCCTCGAGCTCCTGGTCCAGCGCGGATGGGAGGTCAGCGAGGCGCTCATGAGCCTCGTCCCCGACGCGTGGGAAGGGCGCGGCGACCTGGCCGGCCCGGTGCGGGACTTCTATCGCTATCAATCGATTCGCTTCGAGCCGTGGGATGGCCCCGCGGCGCTCGCGTTCAGCGACGGCATCGTCGTGGGCGCGGCCCTGGACCGCAATGGCCTTCGTCCGCTGCGCTGGCAGCGGACGAAGCAGGGCCTCGTCGCCGCCGCGTCGGAGGCAGGCGTCGTCACCATGGCGCCGGAGGACGTGGTCGAGCGCGGGCGGCTGGGCCCGGGGCAGATGCTGCTCGTCGACACGCGCGACGGCTCGCTGCTGCGTGACGCCGACGCCAAGGACCGTGCCGCCGCGCGACATGACTACGGCCTGCTCGCGGACCGCGCCCTCGTCCCGGTGGAGCGCCACCATGTTGACCTCGAGCCGCTCGAGGACCTGCCCGCGCATCACGCGCTGCACGGCTGGGGCTTCGAGGACGTGAAGTTCGTGATCGACGTGATGGCCGAGACCGCCGCCGAGCCCGTCTACTCGATGGGCGACGACATCCCCATCGCGCCGCTCGGCCGGACGCCGCGCCGCGTGTACGGATACCTGCGCCAGCGATTTGCGCAGGTGACCAACCCGGCGATCGACCCCTTGCGCGAGAAGGCGGTGATGTCACTGCGCGTCCTGCTGGGGCCGCGTCGCGGAACGCTCGAGCCCGAGGGCGGGGCCGACCGTGAGCTGCTTCGCCGCCACCACCCCGCGGTGCCGAGCGAAGGCGCCGGGCGCGCGCAGGGCGCACCCATCAAGTTGCTCGAGCTCGAGTCCCCGATCCTTGCCGCAGCGGAGCTGTCCCGTGTGCTCGAGGACGCGGTGGTGCTCGACGCGACGTACGCCGCGAACGAGACGCTGCACGACGCATTGGTCCGCCTGTGTCGCGAAGCGGACGAGGCCCAGGGCATCATCGCGTTGAGCGACAGGCGAGGCGGCCGTGACCGCCTGCCCGTTCCGATGCCGCTGGCGGTGGGCGCCGTGCACTCGCACCTGCTCAACACCGGTCAGCGCATGGCCAAGGACGTCGTCGCCATCGCGGGCGACGCGGTCGACGTTCACGACGTGGCCTGCCTCATCACCATCGGAGCGACGGCGGTTCACCCGTACCTCGCATTCGCGACCGTCGGCGACGAGAACGCGCCGCGCTACCGCAAGGCGCTCGAAACAGGTCTCTTGAAGGTCATGGCGAAAATGGGCATCTCGTGCGTCACGAGCTATCGCGGTGCGGAAGTACTCGAGGCGCTGGGACTCGGCGCCGAAGTCATGGCGATGTGCTTCCCCGCGGTGCCGTCCCGCGTCGGCGGGGCCGACCTCTCAGACATCGAACGCAACGCGCGATCGCGGCCCGACGCACTGCCGGACCACGGGCGCATTCGGTTCCGCAAGGCCGGCGAGCACCATGCGTACAACCCTCATGCGGTGCGCGCCGCGCAGAAGGCGGCGGGGACCGGCGACCAGGAGTCGTATCGCGAGTGGCGCCGCCTGTCGTCGATGGGCGAGCCCCAGTCGCTGCGCGAGCTGATCGAGATCGAGGAATGTCCGCAGCCGGTTCCGCTCGATGAGGTGGAACCGGCGGCTGAGATCGTCAAGCGCTTCGTCAGCACCGCGATGTCACTGGGTGCGCTCTCGCCGGAAGCGCATGAGACGCTCGCGATCGCGATGAACCAGGTCGGAGCGCGTTCGAACTCGGGGGAGGGCGGCGAGGACCCCGACACTTACGACGACGACGGCGGTGTCCGTCGCGACAATCGCGTCAAGCAAGTCGCCTCGGCGCGTTTCGGTGTGACGCCGCGTTACCTGAAGCGCGCCGATGAGCTGGAGATCAAGATCGCCCAGGGCTCGAAGCCCGGTGAGGGCGGGCAGCTTCCCGGGATCAAGGTCACGAGCCTCATCGCGCGCCTGCGCCACGCGCAGCCGGGCATGCAGCTCATCTCGCCTCCGCCGCACCACGACATCTACTCGATCGAGGACCTGGCCCAGCTCATCCACGACCTCAAGACCGTCAACCCGCGCGCGCGGGTTGGTGTGAAGCTCGTTTCGGAGGCGGGCGTGGGCACAATCGCGGCGGGAGTCGCGAAGGCGCGCGCGGACTACATCCTCATCTCAGGCCACGATGGCGGGACCGGTGCGTCGCCCCTGTCTTCGATCAAGAACGCCGGCGCGCCTTGGGAGCTCGGCCTCGCGGAGGCGCAGCAGGTGCTCGTCGCCAACCGCCTGCGCGAGCGCGTCAGCCTGCGCACCGACGGCGGTCTGCGCAACGGCCGCGACATCGTCGTCGCCGCGATGCTCGGAGCGGAAGAGTTTGGCTTCGGCACCGGCGTGCTGGTCGCGCTCGGATGCGACATGGCCCGCCAGTGCCACCTCAACACGTGCCCGACCGGCATCGCCACGCAGCGCGAGGATCTCCGCGCGAAGTTCGAGGGCAGGCCCGAGCACGTCGTGAACTACCTCTTCCTGATCGCCGAGGAGGTCCGCGAGCATCTCGCCCGACTCGGCGCCCGCAAGCTGGACGAGATAGTTGGCCGCGTCGAGCTCCTTCACCAGGCGGCGCATTCGAGCCTCGACCTCTCCTTCGTGCTCGCCGCGACCGATGCCGCGGAGCCGAGGCGGCGGGGATGGGCGCGCAACGGCGAAGCATCCAAACCATCGGATGCGGAGGAGGTCGACAACTCTCGGCGCACCGTCGGCGCCGACCTCGCGCAGGGCGCGCACCGTGGTTATCGGGGCAGCGCCGGCCAGAGCTTCGGCGCCTTCCTCGACGATGGGGTCGAGCTCAGCCTTGAAGGCCAGGCGCAGGACTACGTCGGCAAGGGCATGGGCGGCGGTGTGATCGCCATCCGGCCGTTTGCGGGCGACGCGGCCGCCGACCCCGTTCTGGCCGGCAACACCATCGCCTACGGCGCGACCGGCGGCAAGCTCTTCATCGCCGGCCGGGTCGGCGAGCGCTTCTGCGTGCGCAACTCCGGCGCGGTGGCCGTGGTCGAGGGCGCGGGCGATCACTTCTGCGAGTACATGACGGGCGGGGTGGCCGTCGCCCTCGGCCCGGTCGGGTGGAACGCCGGCGCCGGGATGACCGGAGGCGTCGCCTACGCCGTCGACTGGAGGCAGATCAACGCCGACAGCGTCGTGGCTCGCGAGGTGCCGGCGGAAGACGCGGAGGAGCTTCGAGCCCTGGTCGAGGAGCACCATCGGCGCACCGGCAGCGCCCTCGCCGCCGAGATGCTCGGGAGCTGGGAACAGGCGATCACCAGGTTCCGCCAGATCGTGCCGGTGGCGGCAAACCCCGTGGCGGAAGCCCCGGTGGCACAAGAGGCCCCTCAAGAGAGCCCGAAAACCGCGGCCTAGCCCGCAAGAAACGGCGGCGTGACTCGTAAGCTGTGGCAATGCGGCGATTGGCCCTGTTGGCGTTCCTGCTGGTCGCGGCTTGCGGCTCCATCGGCACCGCCCAGGCCCACACGCTTGCGCTCGCCTACAAGACGGGCGACACGTACAAGTACACCCTGCACGCCGTCTTCAAGTACACGCTGGGCGCCGAAGGCATGTCGATCCCGCTTGACATGGACATCACTGCCAAGGACACGATAACCGTCAAGTCCGTCGACTCGAGCGGCACAGCCGACATGACGGTCTCCGTCAGCAACCTCACGATGAAGATGACCATGAGCGGCACCACCAACACGACGACTATCCCCACGAGCGCGGATGTCGACATGAAGATCGCATCTGACGGACGCGTCGTGAGCATCAACGGCAGCACGCTCGGCAGCGGCGGCCTTCCCGGGCTCAGCGGAAGTGAGGGCGGCCTGATTTCGGCGGTCCTTCCAGACGGCACGGTGAAACCGGGCGACTCGTGGACGAAGAATTACGACCAGGCGAACCCGATGGGCTCCGGGACGATCCACATCGCAACGAAGAACAAGTACGTCGACGATGAGAAGGTGGGCTCGGTCAACACCGCGAAGGTGCAGAGCAACATCGTGACGACCATCGACCTGACGATCGACCTTTCGTCCCTGGGCGGGCAGTCGGGCGGTACGTCGATCATCCCGTCCGGTGGGGCGAGCGGAGCGCAGAGCATCACGATGAAGGGCACGAGCACTTCCGACGTCACGTCATGGATCGACGCGAGCGCACACCGGGTCGTCAAGACGCATTCCACGGGTAGCCTCGACGCGGCGATGACCATGAACATGGCTTCCGGATCGACCAACCCGATGCTCACGGGACCGATCACGTTCAAGGGCACGCAAACCGTGGACATGACACCTGCCTGACGTCGACGCCACGACGGCCCTGGAAGCCGAGCGGAAGGCGGAGCGGGAGTTCGTCGAGAGGGCTCGCGAGGTCGAGATGGCGCCGAAAGGGTGGCCCGCCGCGCTGCTCCTGTTTCACCTCGGCATGTGGCGCGAGCGGATGCGCGACGCGCTGACGGATCTCGCCGAGGGCAATCCGCAAATTCCCCCGCCCCCCAGCGAGAACATTGACGAGCTCAACGACGCCGAGCTCGCGAATGGAATCGGCACCCCGCTCAACGACGCGGCGGCGCGGTCGGATCACCTGCTCGGCGAGATCATCGATCTTTACAAGCAGGTCGGCGACCGTCCGTTCGAGTGGTACCGGTGGACGACGACCACCGAGGCCGTGATCGGGAACAGCTACTCGCATCCTCGTGTCCACATGTATGAGTACCTGCGCGAAAACGGCGACGCGGAACGTGCGAATGTGCTGTTCGAGCAGGCTGTGGCGGACCTCGACGAGGTGTCGTCGAGCGTGCCGGCGATCAAGGGCGTCGCGCTCTACAACCTTGCCTGCGCGCGCGTGAACCAGCAGCGGCTGGACGAGGCGGTCGAGATCCTGGAGCAGGCGCTGGCCCTACGGCCCGACATGAAAGAGNTCGCACCCAATGACCCGGACTTGCGGCCCCTCCTGGAAGATCCCCGGTTTCAGGCCCTCACCAAGACCTAGGCGGCATTCCGCTGGGTCGCGCCGGAAACCCTTCGCAGCAGGCGCAGCGTTTGCTCCGCGGCGTTCGTCCACGAATATGACTTGGCCCGGCGAATCCCTTCCTCGCCGAGCTTTTTGCGCAGGCCTTCGTCGGCCAGCAGCCGCTCGAGCGCGGACGCGATGGCGTCGGCGTCCTCGGCGTTGATGGCGAGTGCCGCGCCCAAGGCGAGCTCGGGCAGCGCGCCGGCCGCCCCGACGACCGCCGGCACGCCCCGAGCCATCGCCTCGAGGA
>JGI12635J15846_10000984_pt1 | contig 24997 bp, 19 predicted proteins | sample BlaSpr_A8_OM2_M2_FD_15846 | JGI IMG/M metagenome (IMG submission 15846) | reverse complement strand
CTGCCGACCCCGCACTGCCCGCTGCCCCCGAGCCGCCCGCCAGCCCGCCTGAATAAGACGACGATCAGGATCACCACGCAGGCGATAACGATGGCGATCACGACCGCCAGCAGCGTTATCGCCTGCCGGGACCACTCGAACCCGGCGGGTCCAGCGGCCCGTAGCTCCTGAGCGAACGTGTCCTCTGGCGCGTGCCCGACGCCGTTACTGGCAACCGGGCTCTCGCTAGCAGCCGCCGCCCCGTCGCTTCCTACAGCTCCGTCGGTGCTGCTGGTTCCCCAAGCCCCAGCAGTCCCGCCGGAACCGAGAGCCGCGGCAGGGCTCAGCCGGGGCGTCCCGCGCTTTTCCTCGCGCTTGCCATGGGCCCGCAGTGCGGCCTTAATGCGCTCCGCGTCGTGGACTTCCGCCGGGGAGACGGTAACACCGGCCCGGGCGCCCGCGGCCGCCGCCGCGCTTCCGCCGGCCGGGCGGACCGGCAGGTCGGCGTCCTCGTCAGCGGAACTATCCAGCAGCCGCCAGCGCTCTTCCCACTCGACCAGGTCTCCGCCGCAGGCGCGCACATATGCGGTCAGCACGGGAAGCCCGGGCAGCCCCGGCCCTGCCTCTGCTTCCTTCAGCAGGTCGCTGGGGAAGTGGGCCCTGGCAGCGAGCTCCTCGTAGTCGAGCGCCGCGCCATCCCTGAGCGCGCGGAATTCGGCAAGGAACCGTGCCTTGCCGTCGCCCTGGCCAACCGCAGACACTAGCAACAGCGGCACCCTCTCAATGGCTGAGCAGCGCCCCAGGACCACCCCTCGCCCGGCGCTGTTCACCTCGGCGGCGCACCTGGGATTATCGGGCACATTACCTTGTCAAGCGCGCCGATGCCGCTTATATCGCATTTTTTGCGGCGAGTCTCACAAATGGACGGGGATAGCGAGTCCGATCGCGAGGGCTATCCCGAACACGAGCTGTACTCGTCCGGTCTGCCCGAGTGTCCTGATCAGTGCGGGTCCGGTCGCGCCGGCGCGCACGGACTGAATGGGCGCGCGAAGCAACGGGCAGGCGAACCCGACAAGTACAACAAGCGGCCGAAAGAAAAGAAGCCCCACCGTGATCACAAAAGGCGCGATGATGGCGCCCTGATAAGCGACCCTGCTGCGGGCGTCGCCGAGCCGGACCGCCAGCGTCCGCTTGCCAGCTACCGTGTCCGACCGGATATCGCGCAGGTTGTTCACCATCAGCAGCGCGCAGGCCAGCAGCCCGGCAGGTACCGACGCGACCAGCGCCAGCTTGCTCAGCGAGTCCATCTGGACGAACGCGGTGCCCGCCACCGCGATCACGCCGAAGAACAGGAACACGAACGCCTCGCCGAAGCCGGCGTACCCGTAGGGTCTTGGCCCGCCGGTGTAAAACCAGGCTGCCGCGACGGCCACGAGCCCGACCGGCAGCAGCCACCACGAGGAGAACGCCGCGAGCACCAGCCCCGCGACGCCCGCGATGGCAAAGCACCCGAAGGCGGCGAGCCGGACCTGCGCGGCAGGTGCGAGCCCGGCCGCGACGAGCCGCACCGGCCCGACCCGCTTCTCGTCAGTGCCGCGGATGCCGTCGCTGTAGTCGTTGGCGTAGTTGACCCCGACCTGCAGCGCGAGCGCCACCACGAGTGCGAGCAGCGCCCGCCACCAGGAAAACCCGTGGTATCCCCGTGCGACCCCTGACCCGATGAGCACCGGTACAACGGCCGCCGGCAAGGTCCTGGGCCGCGCTCCCGCCAGCCAATCCCGCTTATCCGCCACCCACAGATAGTAGGTGGAACCCGCAAATCCCCCGAACGCGGTCGGCCGGCCCTGCGCACTCAGCCCAAGGGACCGTTCATTCACTGATCCTGGTGTGCAGCCGGAGGGCGGGGACGCGCACGCCGACGTCGAGTTCGGCGCGGGCGCCGTCGGGTGCCCAGCCGGATGACTCGAGGAATCCGCGCAGCGCCGCGTCCGATTCCAGCGCCCAGGTGCACGCGGTGTGGAAGCCGTCCTCGACGAGCTTGTCGGCGACTGCGTGCAGAAGCCGGCTGCCGTGCCCCTGCCCGGTCTGGTCCGGCAGCACCCGCAGCTCGTACAGTTCGGCGTCGGTGCCTGGCCAGCGGTCCTGGTCGGTGGCCGGGCCCGCCGAGGCGAACCCGGTCACCTCACGTGAACCGGAACCCGCTCCGTCGGTAACGGCGACGAGTACCCGGTGCCGGCTGGTTGGCGGGCTGGTGATGGCCTCCCGCCAGCGTTCCTCCCAGGCCGTGGCGGCCTCGGGACCCGAGATCTCGGCCAGGACCGGATCCGGTACGAAGGACGAGTAGGCGCACCGCCAGCTAGCGACCTGTACTCGTACCAGGTCGGCGGCGTCCGCCGCGCGCGCGTCGCGGACGAAGCCCGTACCCGTCACGAAGTTCCGGCGATCAGCGAGATGTCACGCGCGGCACCGGTCGCGGCCGAGGTGGCCATCGCGGCATAGATCTGCAGCGCGGCGCTGACCGGCCGCTCCCGCTGCACCGGCCGGTAGGAGCCGAGGGCCGCGAGCAGCCGGGTGCGCCGGTCGGCGAGCTCGTCATCGGATACCGACAGCGACAGCGACCTGCGCGGTATGTCGATCACCACGGTATCGCCGGTCTCGGCGAGCGCGATCGTGCCGCCGCCCGCGGCCTCGGGTGCGGCATGGCAGATCGACAGCCCCGACGTCCCGCCGGAGAAGCGCCCGTCGGTGATCAGCGCGCAGGCCCGGCCGAGCCCCTTGCCCTTGAGGAAGCTGGTGGGATACAGCATCTCCTGCATGCCCGGGCCGCCGCGCGGTCCCTCGTAGCGGATGATCACCACGTCACCGGCCTTGACGGCGCCGCCGAGGATGCCGGCTACCGCGTCTTCCTGGCTCTCGAAGACCACGGCGGGTCCTGAGAACTCGAGGATCTCGGCGGGCACGCCAGCGGTCTTGACGATCGCGCCATCCGGGGCCAGGTTGCCGTAGAGCACGGCCAGCCCGCCGTCCGCCGAGTAGGCGTGTGCCACGTCGCGGATGCAGCCGGCTTCGCGGTCCGTGTCCAGGGTCTGCCAGCGAGCGGACTGCGAGAATGCCTTGGTGGTGCGTACGCCGCCCGGTGCCGCGTGGTACAGCTCGACCGCTTCCGGGAGGACCGTTGGCGAGTCGAGGTCCCAGGCGGCCAGGAACTCGCCAAGCGATGCCGAGTACACCGTGCGCACGTCCCGGTTGAGCAGGCCGGCCCGGTCCAGCTCGCCGAGGATGGTCGGTATGCCGCCGGCCCGGTGCACGTCCTCGACGTGGTAGGAGCTCGACGGGGCGACCTTGCAGAGGCAGGGAACCCGCCGGGACAGCTCGTCGATCTCCTTGAGGCCGAAGTCCACGCCGCCCTCGTGTGCCGCGGCGAGCAGATGCAGGATCGTGTTGGTCGATCCGCCCATCGCCACGTCAAGGGCCATCGCGTTCTCGTACGCGTCCCGGTTCGCGATGGACCGCGGCAGTACCGACGCGTCGTCGTCCTCGTAGTACGCCTTGGTAAGCGCGACTATCGTGGCGCCGGCTCGCTCGAACAGCTCGCGCCGCGCGGTGTGGGTGGCCAGCACCGTGCCGTTGCCCGGCAGGGCCAGGCCGATGGCCTCGGCGAGGCAGTTCATCGAGTTGGCGGTGAACATGCCGGAGCAGGAACCGCAGGTCGGGCAGGCCGCCTCTTCCATTTCCAGCAGCGCGGCGTCCGAAACCGAGGCGTCCGCCGAGGCGATCATCGGATCGATCAGGTCCAGCTTGCCCTTGCCAGCCTCCATCGGCCCGCCGGACACGAAGACGACAGGGATGTTCAGCCGCATGGCGGCGATCAGCATGCCAGGAGTGATCTTGTCGCAGTTCGAGATGCAGATCATCGCGTCCGCGCAGTGCGCGTTCACCATGTACTCCACGGAGTCGGCGATGAGCTCCCGGCTCGGCAGGGAGTACAGCATGCCGCCGTGGCCCATCGCGATGCCGTCGTCGACCGCGATCGTGTTGAACTCGCGTGGCACGGCGCCCGCCGCCGTGATCGCCTCGGCGACCACCTGGCCGACCTCCCGCAGGTGCACGTGGCCGGGGACGAACTCGGTGAAGCTGTTGGCTACCGCGATGATCGGCTTGCCGATGTCCTCGCGGGCTACACCGGTGGCGCGCAGCAGAGCGCGCGCGCCCGCCATGTTCCGGCCATGCGTAACCGTACGAGACCTCAGCGCCGGCATTGTGCGGCTCCCCTCAGTTCAACTCCAGGAGTCCCCAAGCCTACCGCTGCTATCCCAGCTCAGCACCCCGTCCAGCCCGACCACGCCCGGCCCAGCGGCCTGCTCAGATCGGAACGCCACCCCAGCCCCACCCGCCCTACCACAGCGTGGCGAGAATATTTAGACGGAAATTTCGCGCTCACCGGAAAATAAAGAGTCAGCTCGGACTCCTTTTCTTCCGCCGGGCGCGAAACTTCCGCGCGAGCTGGCACGACCGCGGCCTGGACGACCGCAGCCTTGGACGACCGCGGGCCTGGACGACCGCGTTAGCTGGCCAGGATGCCGGGATCCAGGTGCGGGAAGGCCGCGTGGGCGGCCTTGTAGATGCGGTCGATGTCGGTGGCACTGAGCGGACGGGCGTTGTTATGCCGGGCATAGCGGCGCAGGTAGTTCCGCAGCCGTCCGCCGCTGAACACGTCGACGTCGCGGATGGTCGCCACGTCCCAGGGGATCTTCGGGCCGTAGACGGCCATGGCCGGACGGACGCTGACCGTCGTGCCGGACGCGGCGGACAGCAGTTCGGCGGCCCGCTCGGACTCCCAGCGCGCGTGCTCAAGCCGGTCCTTCATGCTGAACGGCCCATGCCATAGCTGGCGTGCGTTCTTCGTCCGGATGGGCAGGTGCTTGTCCCAGTACTCGGAGTCGATCGAGAACACCCCGGCTGGGCCGATGACCAGATGGTCGATGTGATCTTCGCTATCGGGGATCAGCCGGGCGTGCAGTGCCTTATAGCCCGCCTTCTCCAGCTTGCCGAGCTGCAGCAGCGTCTTGCGCTGCGCACGCGTTATAGGTACGCCAGGCAGCGGGTTGGTGACGGTCCGGGACTGGATGATGGTGTCGGCGATGACCGCGAGGACAGCCAAGGTCACCGCGAGCTGCCAGTTGTTCAGCAGCACCCGGATCAGCACGAAGATGACGACGGCGATGACGACACGTCGCCGCCAGAAACCCATCCGGCTGTGCCCGAAGATGTGGTCCAGCCGGCCCAGCCGGTGACCGATGCCCTCCTCCCGTGGCGGCATCGCGTCGGTAAAGGCAGGCCCGCCGTCCGCGCCGGCCTCGGACATGTCAACGGGTATGGCGGGTGCACCTGAAGGCATCACGGCACCAGGGATGACGGCGGATCCTGCCCCGGCGCCGGGTTCATCATCGAGGGAAAACCGGGTGTCGTCGTTATCGTCGGCGGGTGCCCAGTCCCAGAACGACACGGGGTCCGAGGTGACGTCATGGATCTCGCCGGGCTGGCTTGCCCCCGAGCTTGCTTCGGTGCTTGGCCCTGTGCCCGACTGCGGATCGCCCAGGTCCGGCTGCCCCCACTGCGCTGGCCCAGGCCCCGTCTGAGCGCCAAGTACCGGCTGAGCGCCGGACACTGGCTCACGCTGGGATGGCAGGCCAGGCCACGGCGCCGGTCCGGTACCACTAGCCTCAGTAGCCTCGGCAGCCTCAGGAGTCACGACAGGCGCCGGACTGATACGCGAAGCGCCCTCACGACCCAGGCCATTGCGCTCGGTAATCATCACCAAGGGGCCTGACGACTTGCGACTTCTCAGCTTCGGCCACGCCATCCGGCTCTCACCCACTACATCAGCGTAACTCTCCGTGGACTTAGCGCCTAGCACCGTCACTAAGACGATTGTCCCCTACAGCTAACGGTTTTATGCAGGACATTGGACCGTAGAACAGTACTAAACGTCCAGCCGTAACTGGTCTACCATTCAGTAACATGGCACAGATTCACGATCTCACCCTGCTTGAGCAGGCAGCGGCCATCCGGAATGGCGAGGTTTCGCCCGTAGCGATCACCGATCATTACCTGAGCCGTATCGACGAACTCAACGCGTCGGTTGGCGCCTACTACACCGTCACCGCGGACCTGGCCGCCGAGCAGGCGCGCGCCGCCGAGGAAACGGTACTCAAGGCAAGTAACCCCAGTGACCTGCCGCCACTCACCGGAGTGCCGATCCCGGTCAAGGACCTGAACATGTATGCCGGCGTCCGGATGACCCTCGGTTCCGAGGTATTCAGGGACAATATCCCTGACGACGATGACTACGTCGTCGTCGGGCTCAAGAACGCCGGCTCGGTGCTGCTCGGCAAGACCGCCACCCCCGAATTCGGCCTGCCCTGCTACACCGAGACGAGCATCGGCCCGCCGGCCCGCACGCCGTGGGACCTGACCCGGTCCGCCGGCGGATCGAGCGGCGGCGCGGCTGCCGCGGTGGCGGCCGGCCTGGCCCCGGCGGCGCAGGGCAGCGACGGCGGCGGCTCCATCCGCATCCCGTCCAGCGTCTGCGGCCTGTTCGGCATCAAGCCGACGAGGGGCAGGATCTCCGGCGGTCCGCTGATGCCGGACCTCGCCGGGCTCAGCGTGAACGGGCCGATCGCCCGCACTGTCGCCGATGCCGCACTGCTGCTCGACGTCATGTCAGGGAATTTCCCAGGCGACATGTACACCCAGCCGCCGCTTCCTGCGGGCGAGACCTTCCTCGGCTACGCCAGCAGGCAACCGGGAAAGCTNCGCATCGGCCGCACCCTGCAGGGTCCGGTCGAGGGCGCCGTGATTCACCCTGACTGCGTCGCCGCCTACGACGAAGCCAGCGCGCTCCTCACCAGCCTCGGCCACGACGTCGAGGAGTTCAGCATGCCTTTCGGTCCCGATGGCGTGCCGTTCTTTGAGATCCTCTGGTACTCCTACTCGACGCTCGCGCCTATCGACCCTGACGACGAGGGCAAGCTGCTCCCGCTGACCCGCTACCTGCGCGAACGCGGCCGCACCATAGGCGCGGGTGACCTCATATTCGCCGAGGCCTACCTGCAGGCGGTCACCCGCGGTGCGCTGGCCGCCATGAACCAGTACGACGCGATCCTCACCCCGACGCTCGCGCTGCCGCCCGTCCCGGTCGGCTATTTCGATGAGGTGGAACCGGCGGAGAACTTCGAGCGCCAGAAGCTGTTCACCCCGTTCACCGCGATCTTCAACATCTCCGGCCAGCCGGCCGTGAACGTGCCACTGCACTGGAATTCCGACGGCCTGCCGATCGGCATCATGCTGGCCGGCCGTATCGGCGATGAGGCCACCCTGATCTCGCTTTCCGCCCAGCTGGAGGCCGCCCGGCCGTGGCGGGAGCGGCACCCGCAGCTCTGGTGAGGCAACAACGGCAACCAGCCCGGCCGGACATATAGTGCGAACGTGACCTCTGCGATCTTGCTGGACGCGGGCGGGGTGTTCCTGTTCCCGCAGCCGGACGTGATGCTGCCGCCGTTGCGCGCGGCCGGCCTCTCGCCTGACCTGGCCACCCTGGAGCGAGCGCACTACCGTGCGATGTCCCTGCTCGACATCCCGGGCACGCCCGATCCGGACAAGGACACCTGGTGGCACAGCTACCTGATGGATTACGTCGCCGAGTGCGGCATCGCCGCCAGCGAGTGCGCGGCGGTCGCGAGGCGGATGTCGCAGGAGATCATCAGCTTCGGCTGGACGCATGTCGCCGCGTCGGCGTGTGAGGGCCTGCGTGCTATTGCCGGGCTCGGCATTCCGATCGGCATAGTGTCCAATTCCGATGGCTCGGTGCAGGCCGCGCTGCGCAGCCTTGGCGTCTGTTATGCGGCGGACCCGGCCCAGCCGGTAACCGAGGGTGTCGAGGTCGGCGTGGTGATCGATTCGCACGTGGTCGGCATCGCGAAGCCGGATCCGGAGATCTTCCGCATCGCGCTGGATGTGCTCGGCGTCCCGGCAGGTCAGGATGTTGTGCATGTCGGTGACAGCCTGCGCTACGACGTGACCGGTGCGCTGGCGGCCGGGCTGCGGCCGATCCATCTCGACCCCTATGGTTACTGTCCGATTCCAGAAGGTCACGAACATATAACGAGTTTGAGTGGCATTCTTGAGATAATCGGGAAACAATCCGGATAACCTTGGGCGAAATTACGGGCCTGCAGTCCTGGCAGTGACAGCAGTACTGCAGTGACATACGGGAGCCCACGCTGAGTTCGCCTGCTGATGGTCCGCCCGTCACGCCATCGCCAGGCCACCGGCCGGCTGGCCGCCGGCGCAGGAACCGCAAGCCGCGCAGCCGCCGGAGCCTGATCCTGCGTTGCGGCGCGGTCGTGGTCACGGGCCTGGTCGTCGCGGTCGCGCTGACCGGATACGCGTATTACCAGCATCTCGACGCGCAGCTGAACGTGGTCACCATCGGGCACATCAAGAACCAGCCGCCGCCCTCGGCCAAGGGCGTGGAGAACTTCCTCATCCTGGGCTCGCAGACCCGGGACGGGCAGACCGGCGGCCAGGCCGAGTTCGGCACCGACCCCGACACGAACCTGTCGGACAACATCATCTTGTTCCACGTCAACGCCTCGCACACCAAGGCGACCGTGGTCTCCATCCCCAGGGACACCATGGTGTACGAGCCGGCCTGCGGGAACGTGCCCGCGATCCAGCTGGCGATAATCGACGGGGCGATGAATCAGGGCGGCGCGACCTGCGCGGTGGCGACGGTGGAGGCCCTCACCGGCATCAGGATCGATCACTACATCCGGTTCACCTTCAACTCCTTCCGCGACACAATCGATGCGGTCGGCGGTGTCGAGGTCTGCCTGCGCCAGCCGGTCGATGACCCGTACAGCCACCTGAATCTTGGCGCCGGGGAGCACTACATCACCGGCAACGAGGCACTCGAGTTCGTGCGTACCAGGCACGGGGTCAGCGACGGCGGCGACCTGGGCCGGATCGAGCTGCAGCAGGAGTTCATCTCATCCCTCATGCAGAAGGTCGAGCACGAGAACATCTTCTCCGACCCGCTGACGCTGGCGAGCCTGGCCGACGCGGTGACCAAGGACGTCACCGTGGACAGCGGCCTGGGCTCGGTCTCCGCGCTGCTCGAGCAGGCATACGGCCTGCGGAACATCAAGACGAGCGACATCGAGTTCATCACGATGCCGACGATCGAGGATCCGCAGAACCTGAACCGGCTGCTGCCTGAGGACCCGGAAGACGACATCATCTGGCAGATGCTGAAGACCGGCCAGACCTGGCACGGCAGCCTGCCGGTCCCGCCCCTGGCCACGGTGGACTTGACCGTCGAGAACGCGACGGGGGAGCCGGAGCTGGCCACGACCGCCGCGACTGCGCTGCGCAAGCTCGGCTTCGATGTCACCTCCGTCGAGGACGCGCCGGCCGAGCAGGCCGCCACCACGGTGAGTTATACCGGGACTACCGAGGCGGGCAGTGCGTATGCGCTGATGAACGCGCTCGCCGTCGCCCCGGCCGCGGCCAGCGGCGGAACACCGACGGTCACGCTGACCATGGGCACGGACTTCGGCGGTGTCAAGGCGGCGAAGTCGAACCTGACGATTACCAACAACCCGCAGACCAGCGTCGGCGCGCTGCAGCAGGATGGCACCGGCTACGACGTCGTGCAGAGCCGCAGCGCCGCGCAGAACATCTGCTCTGGCCTGCCGGACTCCAACCCGGACTCCTGAGGGAGCCAGCCGGGGAACCCAGCGGGCGTTCTGGCGACGATACACTCTGTTCCCATGCGCTGGTCCACGATGCACATCCCTACGCTGCGCGACGACCCGGCGGATGCCGGGGCGCCCAGCCACCGCCTGCTGCTTCGCGGCGGCTATATCCGCCAGCTGATGGCGGGGCACTACTCGCTGCTGCCGCTGGGCCAGCGGGTGCGGCTCAAGGTCATCGACATCATCCGCGAGGAGATGAACCGGATCGGGGCCCAGGAGATCCTGATGCCGGTCATGCACCCGGCCGAGGTGTGGCAGCGCAGCGGCCGCTATCAGCTGATGGGCGAGGAGCAGTTCCGGCTGCGTGACCGCAAGGGCGCCGAGATGGTCCTCGGCATGACCCATGAGGAGATCGTCTCCACCCTGGCCACCGAGCTGAGCTCTTACCGTGAGCTGCCGCAGGCCTGGTACCAGTTCCAGACCAAACTGCGCGACGAGCCGCGGCCCAAGGCCGGCCTGATGCGGACCCGCGAGTTCACCATGAAGGACTCCTACACCTTCGACCTGGGCCCGGACGAGCTGGACGTGTCTTTCCGAGCCCACCACGGGGCGTACGTGCGGATCTTCGAGCGGCTTGGCATCCCCGCCATACCGGTCCAGGCGTCCAGCGGCAGCATGGGCGGCTCGGACTCCATCGAGTTCGTCTGCCCGGCGCCGAGCGGTGAGGACCTGATCATCCACTGCCCGGACTGCGGGTACGCGGCCAACATCGAGAAAGCGACATCCCGCCTGGTCGTCGTCGACGACAAGGACGCGGACGCGCGAGAGGCTCCCGAGCAGTTCGCCACCCCGGGCGTCCGGACCATCGAGGAGCTGGTCAACCAGTACCAGGCCCCGGCGGACCGGCAGGTCAAGACGCTGGTGTACGTCCTGGACGGCCAGCTCACCCTGGTCCTGGTGCGCGGTGACCATGCGCTGCACGAGCAGAAGCTGGCCGATGTCACCGGCGCGGTCGCGATCCGCCCGGCGCAGCCCGAGGAGATCCAGGACGCGCTCGGCGCGCTGCCCGGCAGCCTCGGCGCCGTCGGCGTCACCCAGTACCCGGTGATCGCCGACGAGGCCCTGCGCGGCCGACGCGGCATGTTCACGGGCGCGAACATCGACGACACCCACCTGCGCGGCGTGGACGTGGAGCGCGACATCACCGTCGGGCAGTGGGCCGACCTGCGGGAGGCGGCGGCGGGGGAGCCGTGCATCCGCTGCGGCAACCCGCTCGAGGCCGAGCGCGGCATCGAGGTCGGGCACATCTTCAAGCTCGGCTACAAGTACAGCAATGCCCTCGGCATCTCGGTATCCGGCCCAGATGGCAAGCCGCTCAAGCCCATCATGGGGTGCTACGGCATCGGCGTGGAGCGGGCCATGGCCACGATCATCGAGGTGCATAACGACGAGCGGGGCATTCTCTGGCCCGCCGCTGTTGCCCCGTTCGAGGCGGTGGTTGTCGTCGCCCAGCAGGATGACGCGGCCGTTGCCGAAGCGGGGGAGCGGGCCTACCAGGCACTGCTCGACACCGGCGTCGATGTCATCATCGACGACCGGGTGGTCCGGGCGGGCGTCAAGTTCAGCGACGCCGAGCTGGTTGGCATCCCGTTCCGTATCACCATCGGAAAGCGCGGCCTGGCCGGCGGTACGGCCGAGCTGACCGACCGCGCCACCGGCAGCACCGTCGCCATCCCGCTCGACGACATCGCAAAGCACGTACAGGAGGCGCTGGCCCGATGACGACCGTGGCGAAGTGGCTGCCGAAGCCAGAGAAGCACGACTTCCAGGCCGCCGAAGATTACCTGTCCCTCCTCATGCCCGGGAAGGACGCCGCGGCGCTCAGGGACAAGCTAGCGGCCGCCACCGACATAACACACCGCAAGGCCAAGGACATCCTCCGCGCCAGCCAGCTGGCCCTGCTCGACCAGGACAACAAGCACGTCGCCGACGACCTGGCCAAGGTCAAGGCCGGCACGTCGATGTCCCCGATCCTGCTGGTCCGCGGCGATGGCCACCGCCCGCTGATCGTCGCGGACGGCTACCACCGCGTCTGCGCCAGCTACTGGCTAGATGAGAACACCGACATCCCCTGCGTCCTCATCTAGCTCCCTGGAGGTGCTGGCCGAGGTACGAGAGCTGGGCAGGCAGGTACCGCTGGAAGAACCTGGCGTCGTGGCAGCCGCCGCTGATCGCTCCGGCCAGGTTCGGCCCACGCAGGCTGGCCCGCAGCAGGGTGTCCTGCGGCGCGAACGGGTCGTCGCTGCCGCAGTCGATCCGTACCGGTATCCGCCTCAGCACGGCAACCTCATCTGCTGACCGCACATTGTGAGCCGCGAAGTCGGCCGGGCTGTCGAACGAGCCGGGGTTCGCGGTGATCGCATCTGCGTACGAGCCGAAGATCGCCGCGGAAGACACGGCGACCGCGGCGACACCCGCCGGGCCCAGGCGGGCGGCAAGCAGCAGAGCCCCGTAGCCGCCCATCGACTGACCCGACAGGCCCACCCTGCCCACCCGGTAGCCCTGCTGCTGCAGTCGGGGCAGCACCTCATAGATCAGCATCCCCTGCGGATCGTCGCCGTCCGCCCGCGGATGCCAGTACGTGGCACCGCCGCCATCTACCGCTACCACGGCGAACGCCTCTGCACCCGCGGCCAGGTACTGCGAGTACCCCAGGCCGACCTCGCCGGCCGCGTCCCCGCCCGCACCATGCAGCGCGAGCACCACCGGCAGCCCTCTCGCATGCCCGGGCGGCAGCATCGTGATCATGTTCACGACCCGCTTCCGGTACCGCGAGTAGAACTGCTGCCGCACCACAGGCCCCGTGGCCACCCGCGGCACTCCGGGATCGCCGCCGCACGCCCCGAGGAACGCATCCAGGCGGTACTTACCCGGCAGCACGCCATGCTCCACCAAGCCATAGGCGGCGCCACCGCTTACCGCTCCCAAGGCGGTGCAGCCGCCGCCAATCAGCAGCCCACGCCGCGACAGTCCAGTCAGCAAAGCCCGCATCCCTTCCACGTTCCTGCAGCTAACACGCGTGCGGAAGGCAAAGGATGCATGGCCTTTCTTTAATTCATCTGCGGTGCGGCAAGCATGCCCGGCGATGTTGTCGGAGTTACTCCAGTCCGCGTCCGGCTGCGCCCAGTAGTACTCGGCGCTCGCCGTCGCGAGGATCGGCACCAACCCGATGAGATTGACCAGCCGGGCAATGCTGTTACCCAGGTGCCATCCAGCTACCCGGCTCACCACTCCGCCCAGGAAACACGCGAACCACGCCAGGCGGAACCAGCGGAGCCACCTTCGCTGGACAATGCGGGCATAAACCCTGCCGAAGGCCTGCCGGAACGGAAGCGGTTCGGTCAGGGGTTCCCCTCACGCGCACATCAAGCCCAAAAGCCGCACTGAAGACAATACCGGACGGCGCAACACTCGACACACCCGCCACTCCAGGCAAGCCGGTCCCGGCCGACCGCGACTATGTGAGCATCTGTTCCCGAAATCTGTCGCCATGGTAACCGATTCCGGGAATTGTTCGAGATGCACCGTCGCGCCAAACAGGCGGGAGCTACCGCAATTCAGGTCAAAACGGATGCGGAAACGTTCTGGTGGCCTGATTCGATCGCTCGCCATGGCCGGGGCGCGAGCGACGCAAGAGGTTACGCCTGCTGGCGGTCGCGGGCCTGGCAGCGGAGCGCGCGCAGCGTGTCGTCGCGGCCCTCGTTGAGCAGGCGGCGCAGCTCGGTGGGCGGCTCCGCCGACGCGATGTACGCGTCAGTGGCCGAAACTGTCGACGAAGCCACCGGGCACACCAGGTACAGCCCGGACACGAAGTCCTGCGCCATCGCAGAGGACCAGTCCTTCCAGACCGTGCCGGCCGCCTCGAAGTACGAAGACTGGTACGGCTCGATCAGCTCAGGCTGGTCCAGGTCGGTGAAGCCGCCGAGCACCGCGCGGAACGTGGCGAGCGGCAGTTTCCCGTCGGTGAGCAGCTCCCAGGCGACCTGCTTGGCGGCCGCGGTCGGTATCGCGGCATGGCAGGTCGCCGCGTACCGCTCACCAGCGTCAGTGGCGTCCCTGGCGACCTCGGCGTCGATCGCCACGGCGCCGCGGACACCACGGCTGACCAGGTGGGACAGCAACGTCCAGCGGAGATCGGTGTCTACGCTGAGGCCCTCGAGGTCGACCGAGCCATCCAGCAGCCCGGCGATCAGCGCCAGGTCGTGCGCGGAGACCGCGACTCCGGTGAACACGCGCAGGTAGGCGAGCTGCTCATCGGATCCGGGCGAAGCCTCCATGAGAAGCGTCCGCAGGGTCGACGCCATCAGCGCCAGCCCATCCGCGCGCCACGCCGGGTCGGCGAACCTGCGCACTGCCGTGCTCGCCTGCCGCAGCAGGGTCTGCACCACGCTGATGTCCGGCACCGACGGGACCCCGGCCAGCACGAGCCGTACATAGTCCCGGGCCGCCATCTCGCCGTCCCGGCACATGTCCCAGGCGGCGGACCAGCACAACGCGGCGGGCAGCGAGTCGGTGAACGACCCGATCGAGGAGATCAGGGTGCGCAGCGACCACGGGTCGAGCCGGATCTTGGCGTAGGTCAGGTCATCGTCGTTGACGAGCACCAGGTCGGGCCGTGCCACGCCGGTGAGCTCGGGTAGCACCGTTCGCTCGCCGGCCACGTCGACCTCATAGCGGGCCGTACGAGTGATACCACTAGCCGTTCTGCTGTAAAGGCCGATGGCGATACGGTGCGAGCGGAGAACAGGGTGTGTTTCGGCCGCCTCCTGGACAATGGCGAACTCGGTGAAATTGCCGTCGTCGTCCACGGAGTACAACGGCCGGAGGGTGTTGACGCCGGCGGTCTCCAGCCATTCCCTGGACCAGGATGCTAGATCGCGGCCCGAGGTGTCTTCCAGGGCGGACAGCAGGTCCGCCAGGGTGGCATTACCCCAGGCATGGGCGGCGAAGTACTTGCGGACGCCGGCCAGGAAATTCTCCCGGCCGACATAGGCGACGAGCTGTTTCAGGACAGAAGCGCCCTTGGCGTACGTAATGCCGTCGAAATTCACCTCGACCGCGTGGATATCGGGAATGTCGGCGGCGATCGGGTGTGTGGTCGGCAGCTGGTCCTGGCGGTAGCCCCACGCCTTGTACAGCTGGGCGAACGTGGTCCAGGCTGAGGTCCAGCGGGTCGCTTCGGCCTGCGCGAGCGTGCCCGCCCAGGTGGCGAACGACTCGTTCAGCCACAGATCATCCCACCAGCGCATGGTGACCAGATCGCCGAACCACATGTGCGCCATCTCGTGCAGGATCGTCTCGCCGCGGGCCTCCCGGGCGAAGTCGGTCACCCGCGAACGGAAGACGTAATCCTCAAGGAGAGTGACGGCGCCGGCATTCTCCATCGCGCCCTCCTTGAATTCGGGCACGAACAGCTGGTCATACTTCCCGAACGGGTACTTGATACCGAACGCGCTGTGGAAGAAGTCAAATCCTTGCCGGGTAACAGTGAAAATCTCATCCGGGTCCAGGTATTCCGCCAGCGACTGGCGGCAGAAAATACCGAGTGGAATGCCGTCATGCTCGTCCCGCACCACGTGATATGGACCGGCGGCCACTGCGGTGATGTAGGTGGGCATCTGCGGTGTCGACGGGAACCGCCAGCGCTTGCCCGCCGCGACATCCTCGACGGTATCGGCGGCCATGTTAGAGACAACCTGCCAGCCGGCCGGGGCAGTCACGGTGAACTCGAAGGTGGCCTTCATATCCGGCTGGTCAAAGCAGGAGTAAACCTGGTGGGCGTCGAACGTCTCCAGGTCTGAGTACAGGTAGACGTTGCCGTCGGCCGGGTCGGTGAACCGGTGCAGGCCCTCGCCGCTGCGGGAATAGGCGCACTCCGCATCGACGGTCAGCGTGTTGTCGGCAGCCAGCCCGGTCAGCGCGATCCTGGTTCCGTCGAAGGCGGCGACGTCGACCGGTGTGCCGTTCAGGGTGATCGCGCGGACAGCGGGGGCGATCAGGTTGACGAAACTGGACGCGCCCGGCTCTGAGCAGGTGAACCTGATCACACTGACCGCGGCGAAGGTCGTATCGCCGCCGGTCAGGTCCAGGTCGACCTGGTAGGACGCCACCTTGATGAGCGCCGCTCGGGCCTGGGCCTCCTCGCGGGTCAGGTTCGCTGACACTGGCTGGGTTCCCCCTTCGTTCGCAATTCCGGTATTCCCCGCGGAATCAGGGACCACGCCGCGAGGTTGTCGCTGGCATAGCCCAGAGCATTGCGGGCGAAGCTGACGTGAGGAGTGCGCATGACCGAGCAGGAACTTACGCGTGTCGACTTCTGGTTCGACCCTATCTGCCCCTGGGCGTGGATCGCCTCACGGTGGATGCATGAGGTCGAGCAGGTACGGCCAGTCCAGACACGCTGGCATGTCATGAGCCTGTCTGTACTGAACGAGGACAAAGAGGGCCTGCCAGACGGGTATCGGGAATTGCTCCGGACTGGCTGGGGGCCGGTCCGGGTGTGCACCGCGGCCGAGCAGGAGCACGGTGCGCAAGTGCTGGGGCCATTGTATACAGCGCTTGGCACCCGGTTCCATAACGAGAAGCTGGGCCGGGAGCGGGACGTGATCGAGGCGGCGCTGGCCGAGGCCGGCCTGCCGCCGGGCCTGGCGGACGCGATGGACTCCACCGAGTTCGACGAGGCACTGCGCGCCTCGCACGCCGACGGCATCGGCAGGGTCGGCTTCGATGTCGGCACGCCGATCATCTCCGTGAATGAGCTGTCGATCTTCGGGCCGGTCGTATCGCCGATCCCGCGAGGGGAGGCCGCGGGCAAGCTATGGGACGGCGTGCTGCTGATCGCCGGCACCGATGGCTTCTTCGAGCTGAAGCGCTCCCGGACCCGGGATCCCATCTTCGACTGATTGACGTTTCTGAGGTGATCCCTGGGGCTCATGGCGCCCGGGGACCGCCGCGGATGCGTGGTCTGGCAGACTTGCTCCGTGCGCGTTTACCTCGGATCTGATCACGCGGGTTTCGAGCTGAAGGCCCGCCTCGTCGAATGGCTCGCCAGCGCGGGGCACGAACCGGTGGACTGCGGTCCGCCGTCGTATGTGCCCGATGATGATTACCCGGTCTACGTGATGCGCGCCGCCCAAGGGGTCGTCGACGACCCCGGCAGCCTCGGCATCGTGATCGGCGGCTCGGGGAACGGCGAGCAGATCGCCTCGAACAAGATTCCCGGCATCCGGGCCGCGCTGGCCTGGACCGACGAGACCGCCCAGCTGGCGCGGCTGCACAACGACGCCAACGTGCTCAGCCTCGGCGCCCGGATGTACGGCATCGATGCCGCGATCGGGTTCGCGAAGGTCTTTGTCGGCACTGCCTTCTCTGGCGAGCCGCGGCACGCGAGGCGACTGGCCGAGGTCGCCGACTACGAGAAGACCGGCGAGCTGCCGCCCTTTCCGGATTAGACAACCCTTCTCACGCCCGGCACCCTTCCGCTCGGCGGCCTGCTAGGCGTCACCGCCGGCACCGTCGGCATCCGCCCGACGATCTGGATCGGTGTCACCTGCGGCTGGCTGGCGGGCCTCCTGGTCTTCTTCTCCCCGCTCCGCCCCCTCCGCGACGTCCCCGCCCACCCCAAACCCCAATAAATCAGAACGCCACTGGTTCCACGCCCCGCTGACCCGTCGCCGCATGCCCGAAATGTCGTGTTCATGGTGCTACTTTGTATGGCAGCTCGTCTTTGTATGCTAATCAGTCGCCACTGTGTCCGATATGACCAAATAGAGCGACGAGTTGACATACAAAGACGTGTTCGCATACAAGGACGTGCCCGCGAGGAGGAGCGGCGCGTCAGAAGATCTTGGGGCACCACGGGGCCGGGTCCCAGGCCATCGCCGCGGACAGGCGGCGGACGGCCCCCGGCCGGACGTCGGTGACTAGCCCGGCCTCGGCGAGCGCCCCGAGCCGCGTGCCACCGAGGTATGCCGCGCCGAGCGAGGCGACATCGAGCACCAGGTCGGCCGGGTCGGTGCTCCGCTCGCAACTGGCCGCGAGCCCGTCCACCGCCAGCTCGTCGGTCGCGAGCCCGTCCGAGGCGAGCCCGTCGGCAGCGAGTCCGTCGGCGGTGCGCCNGTCCGCGGTGCGCAGGCGCCAGCGTCCCTCGTTTACCGGCAGGCCGGTGTCGCGGACCTCGATCACGACGTCTACCGGGCAGGCGTACCGCCGCCCGGCGAGTGCCTTGGGCAGGTCGATCAGCCGTACCCACAGCCCGTCGCTGAGGTGTGCCCTGGTGCGGCGCGGGTCGGCGAGCTGGTAGAGCAGCGGGTCGTCGACGGGCCGGAGCCCGGCGTGGAATTCGCTGGTCAGGTCCCGGCTCAGCAGGTCCGCCCAGAGCAGGGCGCTCGCTGCGGGATCGGCCGCGACCAGCTCGCGTACGTCCAGCCGGCCTTCCTCCAGCATCGTCTCGCTCCCCCAGCGTCCGGTTCCGGTGTACAGAGCGTAGCCACGCGGGCCACTGTCATCCTCTGCGATCACGCAGCGCAGCGGGCTCGCGCCGTTCCGCCGGTTCTCCGGGTCGGCCAGTACCCGGCGCCAGAACGGCTCGCTACGCGCGAAGAACCCGGGCCGGGACTGCAGCACGATGTCGTACACCTTCGCCAGCTCGGCCCAGGCATCGGAGGGCGTGACCAGCCGCAACCGCAAGCCGCCCCCCGCCGCACCGCCACCCGCCGTACTCCCGCCCCCCGCTGCGCCGCCGCCCGCCGAGCTCAGCAGCGCTCCCTCACCCCGGTGGATGGTAAATGCCAGCTGTGACGTTGCCTGTCCGTATCCGTACCGGCCGTAGATCGCGGCCTCGGACGCCCAGAGCACGGCCAGCGGCTCGCCCGCCGCCTGGATGTCCGCCAGCTGGCGTCGCATCAGGCTGCGCAGGATGCCCCGGCGCCGGTACGTGGGCAGTACGCCGACCCAGCTGACCCCGGCGGCTGGGAGCAGAGCCCCAGGAACGCTCAGCTGAAAGCTGTAAATGCCGGTGATGCCTACGGGGTCAGCGCCGTCAAAGGCGGCCAGGCTGCGAGACCACTCAAATAGGGACAAAGTACCCTCAAGCTCGGCCGCTGGCGTGGGCGAGCCGTGAAAGGCATGCTCATCAACCAGGTGAAAGGCGCCAAACTCGTCTTCGGCGATGGGCCTGATCGGGTAGGGGTCCACGGGAGAAGTCATAGGTAGATCCTCCCAGCCGGGTGGCTTTTTTATCACTCCGGGCCTGGATCGAATACAGTGCGGCCATCATGGTTTCCGCCCCGCCGCGCCTGCAGCGTGCGCTGCGCACGTTGCGCACGCAGTTGCGCAGGCAGTTCATCACCCGTAACAGGCGGATGGCGTTCGCCCTGTGCGGGGTCACCGTGGCGATCGCGGTGGCCGGCGTGCATGTCTCGGAGTGGTGGTTCTCACCCGGGGTGATGATCTTGCCGATCCTGGCCGGCGGCCTGCTGCTGTGGCCGCGGGCGCTGCGGATCTACTTCGTGGTGGTGGCCGCCGCGGTGGGCTACGACCTGGCGAACAGCAAGGCGGGCGCGGGGATCGTGGCCACGATCGTGCTGACCGCGCTGTTCGCGGACGTGCTGGCCAGGACCAGGAAGGAACTGGGCGTTCAGGGGCTGCGCGGCGATCAGATGCTGGTGGATCTGCGCGATCGCATCCGTGCCCAGGGCAAGCTGCCCGATCTCGGCGAGGGCTGGGCGTCCTCGGTTGTGCTGAAGCCGGCCGGCGGTTCCTCGTTCGGCGGTGACTTCGTGGTCTCGGCCTGTGACGGTGACCGCAAGATGCTTGAAGTCGCCCTGGTCGACGTTTCCGGCAAGGGCATTGATGCCGGGACGCGAGCACTGCTGCTGTCGGGTGCGTTCGGCGGCCTGCTCGGCTCGGTACCGCGTGAGCGGTTCCTGCCTGCCTGCAACGCTTACATGCGCCGCGGTCCATCGACCGAAGGCTTCGTCACCGCGGTCCACCTGTCGCTTGACCTGACGTCGGGCGAGTACGTGATCGACTCCGCGGGCCATCCGCCCGCGGTGCATTACGACGGGGCGAGCGGACGCTGGCGGCTTACCCAGGCGCACGGGATCGTGCTCGGCGTGGTCGGCGACCTGTCCGCGGTGTCCACAGGTTCCGAGCGCGGTGTGCTGCAGCGCGGGGACGCGCTCATGCTCTACACCGACGGCATGGTGGAGTCGCCAGGCCGTGACATCGACGCAGGTACCGACCGTCTCCTCGGCGAGGCGGAACGCATGGTCTCCACCGGCTTCAAAACCGGCGCTCCGGCTCTGGTGGCCGCGATGCAGCGGGAGATGGGCGGTGCGGACGACTGCGCGCTCGTCCTCATCTGGCGCACCTGACCCACGCGGAACCGATGTGAATAACTGGACAGAATTGTATAAAGTGGCATTCGATGGTCGCTACACGGGCGCTGGACCCTTGCCATGGAGGCTGCACGTTGGCCCCGTCTCGACCCGCCGGCGCGCCCGGCGAAAAATTCGCACCCGATACTGCGCGGTAGCTGACGCCAATGTCAGGTGTATTACGTACCATAACCCCGGTCGCCTGTGCAATCTATTTTTTTGCAGCCTGAGCTGCGATGATGCACGGCATGCCCACGGCGTCGAAGCACGCAGTTAACCGACGCGTCCGTCATGTGACGCGCCTGTCATTGTTTGCAATTGTTTACGCCTACCAGAGAAAATAGGCGAGTGACTGGGGGAAGTCGCGGTGCAGAACGGATGGATGCGCGAGAGCATGTCCGTCCGTCAGTGACAGACGCCGCAGATGTGCTGCCCAGCGCGGACGGAGAGAACTTTCCGGTCGCGCTCCGAATGCTGCCCGCAAGGCACCGCGAGCACCTGTTCGCGCTCTACTGCTTCGCCCGCCTCACCGACGACATCGGCGACCAGGCCACCGGCCAGGTCACAGGAACAACAGAGCAGACGAGCGCCCTCCGCCTGCGCCTCCTCGACGAGCTGGAAGCCGACATCGACCGGATCTACGCCGGCGACGCCCCGCAGACCCCGGCGCTGAAGCCGCTGGCCGAAACGGTCAGGCAGTGCGGCGTCCCTGATCAGCCGCTGCGCGCACTGATCCAGGCCAACCGCCAGGACCAGCTGGTCAGCCGGTATCCCACGTACTCCGACCTGGAGAAATACTGCACGCTGTCCGCCAATCCGATCGGCCAGGTCGTGCTGTATATCTTCGGCGTGGCAACTCCGGAACGCATCAGCCTCTCCGACCGCATCTGCACCGCACTCCAGCTGGCTGAACATTGGCAGGACGTGGCGGAAGACCTGGGCAACGACCGCATCTACCTGCCGCAGGAAGACATGGCCCGATTCTCCTGCACCGAGCGGGACCTCGCTCAGCAGAGCGCCGGCGGCACCGTCAAGCAGCTGCTCGAGTTCGAGGTCACTAGGGCGAAAGAGCTCCTCGGCACGGGCGCGCCGCTGGTAGGCACGCTGCGCGGCGCCGCCCGGCTGGCGGTGGCCGGCTACGTGGCCGGCGGCCGGGCCGCGCTCATCGCCATCGAGCAGCACGACTATGACGTGCTCAAGAGCACACCAAAGCCACGGAAGAAAACCATCGTGACCGGACTTGTCATGGCTTACCTGAGGGGGAGGTGAACGCAGTGTCTGTTACGGCAGGGCGCACAGCCGCGGGGTCAACGCTGGAAGAGGCGTACCGCGAGTGCGAGCGGATTACCTGGTCACAGGCCAGGAATTTCGCTTACGGAATCAGGCTGCTGCCGCCGGACAAGCGCCGGGGCCTCGCAACTATCTACGCGTTCGCCCGCCGCATCGACGACATCGGCGACGGTGACCTGCCCGCGCCGGAGAAGCTGAGCCGGCTGGAGCAGGCCCGCCAGCAGATCACCGCCACCCCCGGAGCCGAGGATCCGGTCCTGTTCGCCCTCGCCGACGTGGCGAGGAGGTTCCCGGTGCCCATGCCGGCCTTCGGTGAGGTCATCGACGGCTGCATCGCCGACGTAAGCGGAACCACCTACGAGACCTTCGATGACCTGCACCACTACTGCCGCTGCGTCGCGGGCGCCATCGGGCGCCTGTCGCTTGGCATCTTCGGCTCCGACGACGACGAGAAGGCACCGCAGCTGGCCGACGACCTCGGCATCGCCCTCCAGCTGACGAACATCCTGCGCGACATCCGCGAGGACCACGGCAACGGCCGGATCTACCTGCCGGCCGAGGACCTGAACAGGTTCGGCTGCGACCTGGGCCAGCCGGCCGAGCCGCAGTTCACTAAGCTGATGGAGTTCGAGATCGAGCGCGCCCGCGACTGGTACGGGATCGGCCTGCGGCTGCTGCCATTGCTGGACTGGCGCAGCGCCGCGTGCACCGGCGCGATGGCCGGCATCTACCGCCGGCTGCTTGAGCACATCGCCGCGGATCCGACGGCCGTCCTGCGCGGTCGCGTCAGCCTCCCCGGCCGGCAGAAGGCACTGGTAGCTCTCACCGCGCTGACCAGGCGTGTCCGGTGAGGGCCGTGGTCATCGGCGGGGGCCTGGCCGGCCTGACCGCCGCGATCGCGCTCGCCGAGCAGGGCGCCGAGGTGACGCTGCTCGAGGCGAAGCCGCGGCTGGGCGGTGCGACCTGCTCGTTTAACCGCGACGGCCTGATCGTCGACACTGGCCAGCATGTGTTCCTGCGCTGCTGCTCCGCATACCAGGGCCTGCTCGCCAAGCTCGGCATGACCGCGCACGCCCCGGTGCAGCCCCGCTTCGACGTCACGGTGCTCGCCCCAGGCCGCGCGGCCGCGCGGCTGCACAGGACCGCGCTCCCCGCGCCGCTGCACATGCTGCCGGGCCTTGCCGGGTTCTCTCTTCTCACGCGATCAGAACGGGCTAAGGTATCCCTTGCTGCGCTAGCGATGCGCCGTGTGAACCCGGCGGATCCAGCGACGGACACGATCCGGTTCGGTGACTGGCTTGCCAGGCATGGCCAGTCCGAGCACGCCCGCCGCGTCATGTGGGACCTGTTCACCATCTCCGCGCTGAACATCGCGGGCGACGACGCGTCCCTTTCGCTGGCCGCGACGGTGGTGAAGACGGGCCTGCTCGGGGACAAGGACGCCGCCGACATAGGCGTGCCCGCCCTCCCGCTTGGCGAGCTGCACGGCGACGCCGCCGCTCGGCTGCTTACCCGCCTGGGCGCCCGGATCCACCTGAGCACCAAGGTAGCCGGGATAGAGCTCGCGTCCGCGCCTGCCTTCCGGATCGCGCTGGCCCGAGGCAGGGCTGCTGGGCTGCCGGAGGTGATCGGCGCGGATGCCGTGGTGCTGGCGGTGCCGCCGGAGCAGGCCGCAAGGCTGATCCCGGCCGACTCGCTGCCGGCCGCGACGGTGAACGCATGGTCCGGCCTAGGCGCGAGCCCCATCGTCAACGTGCACGTGATCTACGACCGCAAGGTGATGGACCTCCCCTTCGCCGCCGGCGTGAACTCCCCAGTCCAGTGGGTCTTCGACCGCACCGCCATCTCCGGCCTGGCCTCCAGCACCCACCCCGACCGCACGGACCCCGACCGCCCGCACCCCGACCGCAGCGTGCCAATGGCGCCAACGGGCCCGCTGGACGGCCAGAACGGCGCCGGGAGCCCACCCGTTGGCACCATCGGCACGCTGGCTGGCGGGACCGGGCCAGGGACCGGGCCGGGGAGCGGGCCGCAGTATCTGGCGGTCTCGCTGTCGGCGGGGGATGAGTACGTGGACATGCCGGTGGCGGATCTGCGGGAGAAGTTTGTACCGGCGCTTGCCGCGCTGTTGCCGGCCGCGCGCGATGCTAACGTTGCCGAGTTCTTCGTAACCCGTGAGCGGCGGGCTACGTTCCGTCAGGCGCCGGGCAGTGGCGCACTGCGGCCCCCCGCGGGAACGAAACTGCCTGGCCTGGTCCTTGCGGGGGCGTGGACCGACACGGGCTGGCCGGACACGATGGAGGGCGCGGTTCGCAGCGGTCTTGCTGCCGCAATCGAACTGCGCCGGATGAGAACGCAGATAAGTACCAATGCCGATTCGTTGGGAGTACGTCCGTGACTGCTGTAATGCCTGAGGGCGTGGCTATCGCACGCGACCTGGTGGGACCGGCGATAGAGGCAGCCATCGCCAGGCTGACCCCGGATGTCCGCGTTGTCGCGGCTTACCACCTCGGCCTGGCCGACGCCGACGGCAACCCGACGCGCAGCGGCAGCGGAAAGGCGCTCCGGCCCGCCCTCGCACTGCTGTCGGCGCGTGCCGCGGGGTCACCGCCGGAGCGCGGTGTGACCGCGGCCGTCGCTGTCGAGCTTGTGCATAACTTCTCGCTCCTGCACGACGACATCATGGACGGCGACACCGAGCGCCGTCACCGGCCCACCGCCTGGACCGTGTTCGGCGTCGGCGGCGCCATCCTGGCCGGTGACGCCCTGCTCGCGCTGGCACAGGAACTGCTGCTTGAGTCCGAGATGCCGCACAGCGCCTGGGCAGCGAGGTGCCTGTCCACCGCCGTGCAGCGGCTCATCGGCGGGCAGGGCAGCGACCTGGCCTTCGAGAAGCGCGATGACGTGACGCTGTCGGAATGCCTGGACATGGCCGGCGACAAGACTGCCGCGCTGATGGCGTGCGCCTGCAGCATCGGCGCCATGCACCTGGGCGCGCCGCCGGCGCTGGCGATGGGCCTGGCCGGGTTCGGCAACCACGTCGGTCTCGCCTTCCAGCTGACCGACGACCTGCTCGGTATCTGGGGCGCGCCCGAGGTCACCGGCAAGCCGGTACGCGCCGACCTGCGCGCGCGGAAGAAGTCACTCCCGGTCGTCGCGGCGCTGAGCAGCGGGACAGCGGAGGGGGACCAGCTGCGTGCCATGCTCAACGACCCGGAGCCGCTGAGCGAGAACGACCTGATCCGCGCCGCGGAACTGGTCACCATGGCCGGCGGCCGGAAGTGGGCGGAAGACGAGGCCGACGCACAGCTGGCCGCCGCCAACGCGAGCCTCGCCGACGTGGACATCCCGGTGGATGTGCACGCTGAGCTGACCGCCATCGCCGAGTTCATCACCGCCCGCCAGTGGTAATGAGCAGACCGCGCCCCGCGGTCCATGGTGCCCGGCCCAACGCCGCCCCACCCGTCGCGGCCCGCCCCAGCGTCCCTGCGCCGGCTGCCGGTCCGGTTGCGGGAGCCGCGCAGACGCTGG
>JGI12635J15846_10000983_pt1 | contig 24998 bp, 20 predicted proteins | sample BlaSpr_A8_OM2_M2_FD_15846 | JGI IMG/M metagenome (IMG submission 15846) | reverse complement strand
CGCGGATTGTTGCGCCCTCCCAAGGCTTGTGCCGGGAGCTGAGAGGTGCCTACCCGCAGGCGAGTGACAAGATTCGCGTACTGGCTAATCCCGTCGACCTTGAAAGCCTTCGCGCGCCTGCGGATTTCGACCGGCGTACGTTTCGCGAAAATCTGGGCTGGACGCCTGAGGATATCGTGTTCGCCTTTGTGGCCCTCGGGCACTACGAGCGCAAAGGGCTGCCGCTGTTGTTAGCGGCGCTTACAGGCGCGAGAGATCCAAGGGTTAAGGCGATTGTCCTGGGCGGCTCCGGCGCCGGCATTGCTGCGTATCGCGAACGTGCGGCGAAAAGCGGACTGAATGGAAACGTGAAGTTCGTTCCGACGCAGAAGGATGTCCGGCCGTATTTGTGGGCCGCCGACGCGCTTACGTTGCCGTCGTATTACGAGGTATTTCCGCTGGTCGCGCTGGAGGCCGCGGCCGCGGGCCTGCCTTTGCTGGTTACTCCATTGAACGGCGTAGAGGAATTTCTGCGCGATGGCGAGAACGGACTTTTGATGGAACGCAGCACGCCAGGAGTGTCGGTCTGTATTGCCCGATTCGCCGGGATGCCCCTCGAAGCGAGGCGCAGCATGGGGCAACGAGCACAAATCGACGTGAAACGTTACGGCTTGGCGGAATTTGTGTCGGGCTGGTCGAAATTGTACGCAGAAGCTGGGTCCCATGCCGGGTGAAGCGCTGCTGGTGGCCCGAGTACTGTTCTGGGTGTTTGCCGCCGGCGTGGTCTTGTTGCCGATGCGATGGTCGTTGTTTTGTTTCATTCTCGCGGCGCACATGGACATTACCTCGCTAACCTTCAATTCCGCGACAGCGGTTGGTTTTGAGAATACGATCCGGATCGGTGCGCTCCCTCTGCTGCTTCTCTTACGCACAGGTTTTGCGCCACTCAAAGACATAACTTGGACGTTGCCGCAGAAAATTTGGCTGGGGCTCGTGGTCTATGCCGCGATCGCCGGAGCCTGGAGCGGTTTTCCCCTTGCGGCCATCAAGATGGTGGCCTACCTCATTACGTATTTCGTTCTGTTCCTGATTTTCTGCAGCGCGTGGAGCGAGGGTTGGATAGACATGGGCTTGCTCCGGCTGGTGGCCTGGTCCGTAATCGCTCTGGCGGTGCTGCAGACTTTTGTCCTCGGCGATGAGTGGGGTGGTCTCGAAGAGCGCTTTACATCGTTTTCGACACCCCAATACTTCGCGGCGTTCTTGGTGGCCGTGCTGGCCATCCTCATCTTTTCAGGCGAGAAGGGCTGGTTTCATTACGCAACCTGCGGCGGTTTGATGCTCACCATAGTGTTTTCGGGCAGCCGCTACGTCTTCGTCAGCATGGTCGCGCTGTTGATCATCGCGTGTTTTCAAGTGGTGTCCGGGCACGGGTCGCTGAAATGGAGGCCAAACCTTCGAAAAATGCTGGTGACCCTCGCGCTTGCCGCGGCCGGGATCGGAATCCTCGTTTCATATCTTCCGTACAACCGCATCGACGAACTGGTCTGGGCGGCGTCCGACGACGATTCGACTGTCGAAGACGTCGGCACGTTAGCCTGGCGCATCGGAATCTACGAAGACATCCTCGAGCACCTCGAAAAACGCACCGGGCCGGAGCTCTTTCTTGGTTCCGGCACCAGTAGCGGCGCGGCGTTGATGCTCAATCACGACCCCGACCACTACGACCGCGATGGCATCGACGCCAACCGCGTTCTCCACAGCGAATTTCTGCGCGCCCTGTATGAGTGGGGAATTCTCGGGCTGGGCCTTCTGCTTGCCTTTCTGATTGCCACGACCGCTGGCTTTGTCAAAAAAATCACCGCGGACGGAGGCGGCGCTGCGCTCGCTTTCGCCGGGGCGCTGCCTTCCATCGTCATGGGACTCGCCATCGAGAATATTCTCGCCGGCGCGGCGTCGGCAGGTGGCGTGGGCATTCTCCTGGCGATGACATTCGCTTGGAACGGCGAACCCGCCGCGCCGAGCGACGCTATTTTTGATGATGAGTTCGAGACGGACGGCACCACCGCGCTGTCCGCGTGAAATCATGATGCGCATTCTACTAGTCCACGAACGTTACCAGCAGCGCGGCGGCGAAGACGCCGTTGCCGATGCCGAGGCCCAATTGCTGGAACGAAACGGCCACCGTGTTTCTTATTACTCGCGTCATAACGACGAACTGAGCGAACACGGCCTCTTCAAGACTATCTCTTCGGGTATCGACACGGTGTGGGCCTCGAAGGCGTTCCGCGAAATCGACGAGTTAATCGAAAAACAAAAACCGGAAGTCGCCCACTTTCATAACACGTTTCCCATGATCTCTCCTTCGGTGTATTACGCGTGTGCCCGGCGGGGAATTCCAGTTGTCCAGACGCTGCACAACTATCGCCTGGTGTGTCCCGGGGCGACGTTTCTTAGGAATGGGCGCGTGTGTGAGTCGTGCCTGGGCAAAAGGACGGCTTGGAGAGCAGTGGCCCACGCTTGTTACCGCGGCAGCCGGCCGGCATCCGCAGCCGTGACCGCGATGCTGGCGACACACAGGGCTTTAGGGACCTGGCAAACAAAGGTAGACGCGTACATCGCTCTCTCTGAGTTTGCGCGGGGAAAGTTTGTGTCCGGAGGACTGCCGCGGCAACGGATCGTTGTGAAGCCCAACTTTGTTTATCCCGATCCCGGATCCGCGCGGCGGCTGCAACCTGGGCAATACGGCTTGTTTGTCGGCCGGCTGTCCGAAGAGAAAGGTCTGCGAGGGTTGCTGGCGGCCTGGAAACGTCTGTCCCACCCGATTCCGCTGTTCATTTTGGGTGAAGGACCGATGCGGCAGCGGATTGCCGCGGAGATTGTGGAACTCGGTTTGAAGCACGTCACGCTTCTGGGGAACGTCTCCCGGGAAGAGGTATTCCCGTGGATGCAAGGCGCGGCTTTTCTGGTTTGTCCGAGTCATTGGTTCGAGGGCTGTCCGTTGGTGATTGTGGAAGCGTTCGCGTGCGGTGTTCCGGTGATTGCGACCGGGCACGGCCCAACGGCGGAAATGGTCGCGCACGGTCGAACTGGTTTGCACGTCGCACCAGGCGATGACGTGGACCTGGCTGGCAAAGTGGAATGGGCGTGGGGGCATCCCTCGGAGATGGAAATTATGCGCCGGGCCGCCAGGCGCGAATTTGAGGAGAAGTACACCGCGGAGCGGAACTATGGGCAGCTCCTTAGTCTTTATAACGGGTTGGTTGTGCGTAAGGAGTCTGGTTTGCANTCGGCCCCTTTGCGTGCGGTCGCCGCCGGCGGTGCGCAATGACGTTCCGCGCGGAAAACTGCACCCCGGCAACCACGCCGGTCGTGGCCCCCATGCCAGGGAAAACCAGGCTTGAGGCGTGCGCCAATCGAGATGTTCCCGCGCGGAGACGTTTCTCGGTCTTGGGCACCTTATTTAACGTTATGCAGATTCCAGATGTGATCTTTCAGATGCGACAGTGGATCATGCGGCGCGAATGTTGTCGCTACGTCGCCGTAACGGGAATGCACGGGATCATAAACGCCAGGCGAAAAGAAGAATTCAGGCAAGCCCTTGCCGATGCCGGTCTGGTGGTCGCCGACGGCATGCCGGTAGTCTGGATTGGGAGATTCCGCGGGCATCATTTGCCGCGGCGCGTGTATGGTCCGGAGCTCATGCTTCGGTTCTGCCAGGAAACAGCATCGGTTGGCTATCGCCACTATTTGTTCGGCGGCGCGCCGCGCGTCCCCGAACAACTGGCAGTGTCCCTGCAGAAGTCCTGCCCGGGTATTACGATCGTGGGAACGCACTCCCCGCCGTTCCGGCCGACCACCCCGGAAGAGGACGCAGCGATGATCGCGGATATCAACCAGGCTGCTCCTGACGTTTTGTGGGTGGGACTTGGCACACCGAAACAGGAAATGTGGATGCGTCAGCACCGGGACCAATTGCGTGTGCCGGTGATGATCGGGGTGGGAGCAGCGTTCGACTTTCTGTCATCTCGCAAAAAACAGGCGCCGGTATGGATGCGGGAAGGGGGACTAGAGTGGCTTTTCCGGTTGCTGCAGGAGCCTTTGCGGCTGTGGAAGCGCTATCTTGTCGGTGGTTCGGAGTTTGTTTTTCTAGTAGCGCTGGAGTTACTGGGATTGCGGCGATTTGAATGATGGCCTTCGCGCCTACGAAAGGTTCGCGCCGAGGCCGCCTTCACAGACGGTTTGAACCGCCGCATAGCGGCTCTCGGCATTCAACTGCCGCATGATTCGATGGACGTGATTCTTGACTGTGAACTCGGAGAGATTCAGGTTCGCGGCAATTTCTTTGTTCGTCAGACCCCTGGCCAGGAATGCGACGAGTTGCTGTTGTCTCGGAGTGAGGCCCAGCTTCGCGCAGACGCGTTGGTTCAATACCAGCGAACCCTTCAACGCTTCTCGCGCTACGAACTGAAACAGGTGGAGGCAGAGCCTAGGAGGGCATACGGCCTCGCCCTGAGCGACTCGGCGCACCGCAGTGAGCGTTTCTTCAGCGCTCGCGTCGCCCAACAAATAGCCACTCACGCCTGCTCGAACAGCTTGCAGGAAGATTTCGGGATCTTCTTCCATTCCCAAGAGCACGATCTTCATTCCGGGAACGAGAGAGAGAGAGTCAGCAACGAACGAAGAGGGGAAAATCGTGGCGCTCGCATGATCGGCGACCAGGATGTCGCACCCCGATCCGACCAATTGTTTGTCGATCGACGAGGTGTAACGGTCGGCTCCGACCACGCAGAAATCCGGCTGCTTGAGCACAATCACTGCAAGCGCTTCGCGGAGCAGGCGGTTTTCGACGAGCAGGAAAAGCTTCAGAGCATTAGTCGAGCTAGAATCTTTTGCGTGTTTCATTCAGCGCCAAAACCGGCAGGAGTCCCAAAATTTGGCCTCAAGTTTTTTGCCCGCTGAGACCCGCCGTTCCGGTGCCCCGCAGACGTTATGACCTTACGTCCGAGGTTTGTGTGGGTCAATCCACGGGGTGTCAACAGGCTGTCATCTTTGTGTCCAGCGAGTCGAAGGTCGGTGATCCGGGCTACAGTAGCGGTCCGAGTGCTGAGCGTATTGCCTTGTGTGAGATCGAAGTTGGCGAACCGGTGGAGAGAACGATGGCGGAACAACCGCTGGTTGGGTCCCTGACGGAAAAAGTAATGGAGACCATCGAGCGCACCGAGCACCTGGTCTCACTGGTGCCGGCAAACTTGCTGGACTGGAGCCCGGAGCTGCCGTTGAAAGCACCCGAAGTAAACGATCTCGGCCACGTATTGGGCCACCTCCTGGATTGCATGGCCGGGTTTTGCGCAGCTTTGTATCGCGCATTTCCGACGCAGCTCGCCGATTTCCAGGAACTTCGATCGCTAACCGTCAACGAATCCTGCTCGCCCGACCAGACGAGGGTGAGGATCAGACTGTATGCGGCGCAGATTCAGCGAGGGTTTGACTGCTGCACAGACCAAGGACTCTCTGCGCAAATTCAAACCTTATTCGTTCCGGAGGGACAGACGCTGCTGACGGTTCTGCTGGGCAACCTGGAGCACTTGATAAACCACAAGTACCAGTTGTTCTTTTACTTGAAGCTTGCAGGTCTGCCTGTCGGAAGCCGCGACATCTACAGATTTAGAAGCGTTCCGGAATCAGGCGCTCAGGCTACGGTCGAGCCGGAATGAGAAAACACTGGACGCGGTGAGCGAGGAAGCTTGACCAGGATCACCGTCCCGGACTCCGAAGTGCGCTCGATGCTCACCGACCCACCATGATCCTGGACGATCTTGCTAACGATGGCCAGGCCGAGACCTGTTCCGTTGGGCTTGCCGGAACTCACGAACGGATCGAACACGGTGTCGCGGATGGCAGCGGGAACGCCGGTGCCTTCGTCGATGACACGGACCTCGAAAGACTCCTTTCCTCCTTGGACATCGATACTGACCCTGCAGCCGTCATCCGCACCGGCCTCGCAGGCATTCAGGACCAAATTGAAGAAAGCACGCTCCAGCTTCTTGGAGTCGAAAACGCCTTCAGTAGCACTGTGGGCGATTATCGTTATGCTGCGCCCGCGAAACTCGGGCCGGACCTTTACGGCTTCGATTGCGCGCCGAATGATGCGGTCGAGGTCGGTGGGCTCGGGTAAAATTGCCCGCCGCTGGTCGGCCAGTTCTCGCAGGGAATCGATCAGGTCCGTCATTTGCGTCGATGCGGTCTGGATTTCCTTGTAGATTTCACTTTTGTCGAGCTTCAGCTCATCCGCTTCATATAAAAATTCCGCGTTGGCGACGACCGCAGCTAGATAGTGCCGCAGATCATGGGAAAGGGAACTGGCGGCGCGCCCCAGGGCCGCGATTCGCTCGGTCTCAATCTGCCGTTGCTGCGAGGCCAGGAGTTCACCGCGCATTTTCGCGAACGCCGTGCTCAGTTCGGCGACTTCGCTCGTCCCTTCCGGCGTAATGGAATACGTGTAGTCGCCCCCGGCAAGCGCGCGAACTCCGGCGACGAGGTTGTCGAGTGGTTTGGTGATGGTGCGAGACACAAATCCGAACAGCAAAGCCCCGAAAATCACCGCCGAGACGCCCACAATATAAATCGTGTTGGTGAGGCGGCGCATGAATGCATCGACGGGCGCCAAGGGCATCATGACGAAACAGCGCACTGGCGATGGCAGCGCGCCGTGCAACAACACCGATGAAAACGCGTAGTGATCCGAGGCCAGTGCTATTTCGTTGGACTCCGGGTGCGTTTGTGGATCTCCGCGGCTGATCAACCGTTGCAGAACGGCTTCGTCTTTGGGCGGCAGGGTCGACGCGATCAAGTCCTTGTCGGTGGCCAGCGCGATCTGATTTTGCGCAACGAGCGCCATCTGTTCCGCGATACTGGAATTGACCTGGTAGCCGATGGCCAGAAAGCCGAGCTCCTTCGAATCGCTTCCGGTTCCCGCGATGATCGGGCGGAGAAACACCCAATAGAGACGGCCATTGTCATACCACCACGAAGCGTCGTCTCCTTGTTCGATGGATCGTTTCAAGTCGCGTTGCGCGGCTTCCTGTGGCCAGCCGGGATTGGTGATATGCAGGGCCACAATCTGCTTATCGGGTCGGGCCAGTACGAAAAGATCGCTGCCTGCTAACTTCCAAAATGTTGTCGAGGCATCCTGGATCGTGAGCGCATCATCGGTGGGCATCATGGCTTCCAGCGTCGGCAGATCGGCCAGCATGGCGGCCGTGCTGGAGAGTTGGCGTTCGCGCTGACGCTGCACTCCCTCAAACGCGCGGACTGAATCTTCCGTGCCGTCTCGTACCTGACGATCCGTTTCGACGCTCACGGTGTGCCGGATAATCACTAGAAGTCCGCCCGTCAGCCCACAAATCGTTAGGAGCGTGGCAATAAACAGCTGGGTTCGTAAGCGGAGATGCGTCATGGCGCCTCCACGTCCGATCATTGCGGCAATGCACCGCCGCCGGGCGCATTGGGGACAAATTTATAGCCCGCGCCGTGGATGGTCAGAAAGTAGCGCGGGTTCGCGGAGTCCGGCTCGAGCTTTTGGCGAAGACGAAGAATGTGATTGTCAACCGTGCGGGTCGACGGATAGTTCTGATAGCCCCACACTTCGTTCAGCAATTCGTCGCGGGTGAGCACCCGGCCCGGTGAGGAAGCGAAGAATTTCAAGAGCTTGAATTCTTGCGCGGTGAGCGTGACCTGCTTCCCAGCCTGCGTGGCCTCCATGCTGGTGAAGTCGATCCGCGCGTCGCCGAAAACAAGCACTTCGTGGCTTACGGCTTTTGGCGGGACGCTGGAGACCTGCGGACTCTTCGCGGCTCCGCGGCGCATGGCGCGCCGGACGCGCGCCAGCAACTCTCTCGGGCTGAAGGGTTTGGTGACGTAATCATCGGCGCCGAGTTCCAGCAGAAGCACTTTATCTTCTACTTCCGCGTTGGCGCTCAACACGACAATCGGCACGGACGCCGCAATGGTCTTGAATTCACGACAGAGCTCCTTGCCGGAAAGACCCGGTAGCTTCAAGTCCAGTAAGACCGCGCTGGGTGGCTGCTTCCGGAAGCTCTCCAGCCCGGAGATTCCATCCGAAGCGATCTGCACGTTCAGCGAATCCGCCTCCAGCAGGCGTTGCAGAGTTCGCTGCATTGCGCGGCTATCTTCCACAACCAAAACGGTATCCATTTTTTTGTCCTTTGAAGGTGTTTTCACTTTGNCCTTGNGTTGGTCATCTGACATCCAGATATCGAGTTCCATGCCCTTNTTCGAGTCACNGCTGTTTGTTTCGACTTGCTCGCTAATAGTCCGTTTTGAGAGTGTCAGGATCGTAGTCCTGCCCATATTTGTTTTTGTGATTCCGTTGCACCTGTTTTACGACCGGAACGGAGATCACTGGAAGGGTCCGGTGTTCGCCCTCGACGACCACCACCCTTTGCAAGCCTCTCAGCGATTCGGGCGTCGCGTTCTCGTACCACACGTGAATCGTGTAATTCCCGGGAGGCACGTCGGCGATGGAATAGTGCCCGGTCTTGTCCGAGGTGCCGAAAAAGCTCGACTCCACCGCCAGGACCACCCCCGTCATTCCGGGATGAATATTGCAAAACAGATACGAGGGACCGATGCGATCGAATTTGACCGAGCGCTGCGCCCCTGCCTGATACAGACCCAGGTCGAAACGTTTTCCGCGATAGAGAGAAAAAACGTTGTGAAACCAAGGGTCGTAGTTCGGGAAGTCCACCACGCTACCTACCGGCACAACTAGCAAGCTGGGTTCGAAGCGCTTGTTGTGTTGCACTAGGCGATAATGTGGATTTTGCGTGGTCGCCGAGACCCGTTGAACGGCGCTCGTGGGCACCAGCCAAACGACGACCTCTGACGCGTCGACGACCCGGCTGGACCCGCTTTGACTGAGTTCTACTTCCCCATTGACACTGACCGCTCCCTGGTCGCCGGTGCTCGTCGATGGAGCGGAACCCGGCGCGGTCAGGAACATCATCGAGATCAGGACGAGAATAGGTGCCGCGAATCTCATTTAGCCTCTAGAAAAGAAATCCAACCGCCAAGCCAAATTGCCCGGCTGAGTTTGGCGTTCCCATGATTTCGTACGTTCGCAAGCGTCGGTATTCCGCCGAGAACAGCAAGTCCGACCGCGGCCTGAAGATGTAATTCGCGAACAACATCTCATTCCGCGCCGGCACAGACACTAAGAAGGAATTTGATTCGGCCGATTGCCGCAATTCGGCGGCGTTGCGCTCGCCCGTGCCCGCCGCGACGTTGAATTCATTTCGCGCGTTCACTTTGATCTTGAATTGCGACCAGCCCCCTATAACGCCGAGGCTCGCGAGTTCGGGAGCCGTGACCGACGCATAATAAACAGCATTGGAGGGTTGCAGCGGGCTCATCGGCAGACCGCCGAAGCCGTCGAGACCTCTTCCCGTAAAAAACTGACCGGACAACTCGGTTCTCGGGAGAAGCGGAATCTTCCAATCCATCGTCCCTGCCCAGCCGGCGACGTCATAGTTGCCCACGAACCTCTGCGGAGAGTAAACCCCGGATATTCCTATCACCGCAGGGCGATCCTCGGATTTCGTACTTGCGGATAACCTGACCGCGTAGGTTGGCTGCCGGGAATTTTCGTTCGGAGAAGCGATTCGCAGGTTTGTGTTCGGAGCGTAATTCGCGTTGGAAGAAGGATCCATGACCCCAGCTTCTATCTTGAACGGCGACAGAGCACCGTCAAATCGCTGCTCGACGCGCACGGTTGGGGTCCACGTCCACAGGTTCCCGGCCGTTGCGAAACCCGGCACCACCACGGTCATATAGGTCGTGGGCAAATTGGGCGAGAAGAAAGGGTAGTCCAGCCCCGCGACCGCTGAAGTGTTTTTCCAATCGAACCGGATTCGCGCGACCCGCACTTCGGCGACTCCAGAACTGGTCGGTCCGTAGCCGCTCGGTAATCCCCCGAAGAAGTCCATTTGAATATCCCCGCTCGTACGGGCTCCAAAAAGGTCGGGTCCGATGCCGGTCAAACCTATAATCGATTGCCTTACCGAAGCTCCCACGCTCCCGGCGGAGTATCCCGGAACCTGAGGAATAGAAATACTCGGCAAATCGGCATTATCGACCTGGCCGAAGTTTGCGAAAGCGTTAAACAGCGCCATCCCCGAAAGTTTCAAGCGAAATCGGGATGCGCTCTCCACTTTTGTCTGTCGTTGCTCCTCAACTCTGGCGTTCAGGATGTCCCAATCGTCCTGCGAGATTTGCGCTGCTCCGCTCTGGCCTTCCTCGGGCTCCTGTTGCGGAGAGTTTGCCGGCGCGGCAGCGTCACCTCCGGCTCGATTCTCTACATTCATTGTTCCCGACGAAGCCGCATTCATTCGCGTGAGCACTTCCTGAAGCGCAGCGCGCAATTGCTGAATTTCTGTTCTTGACTGCGCAAGTTCGACCTGTGTCTGCTCAAGAGACTTCGTCAATCGGTCGATCTTCGAAGTGATTTCAGCTTCGCTCCCCGGCGTGGCCGGGGTTGTTTCGGACTGCGCCAAGGCACCCGGGCTTGCCACTAACAAGACACCCAAGAGCGGGTAACAAACTCGCGAGGCGATGTATAAAGGGGACCTCATAGCGAACGAACCTCCTTACAATCTCTACTAAACGCTGTCGAGCCGTTCGACAATGCTATGGTGGCTTCCTAAGTTACCTGGTCAGAACCGGCGACACTACGACGCGTTGCCTTTCGAGCTCGCGCAGAGCGTATTTCCATCGGATCGCTTCTACCGGTAAGGAAAACAGTGTCCGCGCGTGAAAAATCGATCGACGCATGGTGTGTCGCCACTGCGATACATTTCCCTTTATTCTAGTCCCCAGATCGGCCGTTTTGACCGTACCAATGGATGACTGCCGTCCTGCCGGAAAAATTCTATCCATTACGTAGGAATTCCACGAATTTTGATGGTCGACGAACTCCCTATGCACGAAAAGTGTCCATTTGGCCCCATCAAGATCGGAAATCGCGGTCTTTAGCCCAAAGTGTGTCACCCAGGCTTCGATGCGGGGCGGCAGTGAACCTAGACACCAGTCATGCAGCACTTGAGGAATTCGACGCGGGAACAGTGTTTTCGTCAACGAAATCACAAGCCCAAATGCATTTCGAGGCTTCGCCTGGCGTCCCATTTTCGCAATCACTTCACTCCAAAGATCGTTGTCGTCGTAGTGCCGGTCGACGAAATAGCCGATCTCAAATAGCCAGGATACCCGTACCCATGATCCCAGAAGGTGCTTGAATGCATGCATCACCTGGAGGCAAAACATCTGTTCCGCTGGAAGGGCAGGGAACGATAATCCGTGCAAGGTCTTGCTTTCGATGCGATCGAAATAGGCCGCGGGCGCATCGATGGATACGCCATGGGAAGCAAGGCGAAGCGTTGTTACCAGATCGACTTCGCGATGGCGAGGTACTGCATAGATGTCATCGTTCGGAGAGGGAATATGGCGAAGAGGGGTGGCGAAGGTAACCTCGTCCGCTTCCGGCGTCACCTCCTGCTCGTATCCGCGGCACCTCATGGCGTGTTTCGCCTTCTCGAGCGAGCCTTCCGCGACAAGAAAGTCGAAGTCCGTCTGATGCCGTAAATCGGCTGAACGGCAGAATTCCGGAGTCAACGTAAAGCCCTTAAGCGCACAAAAGTGAACGTCATTCTGGCGGAACGATTCGACTAGACGCTCGAAGTCGCCGAGCATTGCGAGGGTGCGCTGACGGTTTGCCTGCAAGCGGTAATCGAGGGCCCGGCTAAAATTTTCAGGAACGCGATCAACGGCGTTATGGTCTTGCAACTGGGTCAAGAAATAGAGCGCCAGGCCGCTTTGATCGAGCCATCGCAATAGCTTGCGAAGCTGGGATCTGCTGGAGCGGCGGAGGACATCCAGCCGCGAAAAATCGGGAACAGGGCGCAGCGCGGACAGAACGAGGGCCCGGAGGTCGCGGTCACGCATTGCAAGCTCCCCCCACTCGGGTTATTGAATTCTGCGCCAGAATCGGGGCGTCCTGTTTGCGTGTAACGAACTCCGTCAAGCGCATCAACGAGGGAAGTATCGATTCCTGAAAATGGCGCGCATCCACATCACGTCCAATGAACGCCAGGATCTCTCCGCGTTCGCGGTCAGCTCCGATTAAACAAGCGGGGCCCATACAGTAAACAATCAAACTTCCCGCCATAACAATCGAGGCTTCCGAGGTTGCGCCCGGTACATCCATGTCACGAACCATTTTCCACCGGCAGGACTGCAAAGCCGGCACTCGCGCAGCCATCTGAGACAATGAGGAAAGGAAACTCAAGTCGTTGGTTTCCAGCAAAACATTCGCGATTTCCAGATAAACGTGCGCTTTCAATGGCGTCGGAGCAAAACGCCGCAGCAAATCCAGCGGGTCCCGGTAGGAAGCAGGCTCAGGAGTAAACACTTCAGTTCCTCTCGCAGAATTGACGAATGGCATCAGCGGTGACTTGCGGTGACTCCCCGGTTCGCACACGCCAAGCTCTGCAGTTCGCTATACGACGAATCATCGCGGAGCGCGCAATCGACGCATCCGGGACTTGGTCAGGAAGCTTCTCGGCGGCACTCTCAAAAAATGCTCGGGCCTCATCTGCACCGTATGGCGCAAAATCGCAGCCCGGCGCGGAATCGCGTTCGAGAAACATCAACCAACGGGGACGCGAGTGCAACGCTGAAGCGTTTTGGGGAAATGCTTCTGGCTCAATTTCAAACGCCAGTTCGCCGTTGAACCACATTTTCGGGGTTCTTCCGCTGAGTTCAGGAAAGTATTGAATGGCGTCGGGCAACAGCTTCACCGGAGCACTGATTCCGTGCGCGATCAAGGCGTCGGATTCCTCAGATACATAGGTCCAATCATCAGAAATCAGGGAAAACCCGCACCGCGTTAAAGCCACCGAGAGCGTCGATTTTCCGGCCCCCGAAACGCCCGCAATCAGCAACCCCTTACCGTCACGATCGAGACAAGCGCTATGCAACGGAACCGCTCCCACCGTGGTTCCCATAACCCCAACAGTGATCGGCAGCCAGTGCGAGTTCCAGAACGCCGCGTCCGTTGCCGACGCTTGCGAGACCGCGCCCACAACTTGTTTGCGCAACAGGTCGAATACAAATATTTCATAAGCCCCAATGGTGGCGAACACCAGGTGATGAAGCCCGCGAAAATGCGTCTGGGTCAACACGTCACGATTCGAAGGCAGCGAGGCGTCGAGCAGCACATTCATCTCGAACGTACGGCTGGTTCGGGGCCGGTCAGGACATCTCCAGCGGTCCACCGACGCATGGATCTGTTCAGAGTTGGTCGCGAAGGAGCAGTGCGCGCCTGCAATCTGCAGATCGGAGTGCAACGGCAACACAGCTCGATTAATCAGATGAAGCTTGGTCATGTTCTGCTCGACTTTATCGCGAAAACAGGAAACGTGAACGTTGCTAGCGAACAAATGACAGCCCGGTGACATAGCCGTGACACGCCTCCGGACTCCAAAAAGTAATTTCGAAAAGGCAGAAGAATGCGGAACGCACGAATGTCGAAGAAGGTTGTTTTTTTCTTTCCGTCGTTTGCCAGCAGCGATGCGACGGCGCCCTTGGGTCTGCTGGCTGTGGCCACGCCGCTGTTGCGCGCCGGATATTCCATCCGCTTGATCGACTCCACGATCACCCCAAACTACAAGAAACGCGTCTTGGAAGAAGTGAAGGATGCCATTTGCCTCGGCATTTCCCTCGTGACCGGCCCTATGATTCGCGAGACCGTTGAGATCGCGCGAGCAGTGAAAGCCTGGAATCCCGATTTCCCGGTGATCCTCGGCGGCTGGCACCCCTCGTTGCTTCCGAAGCAGACCTTGGAAGCCGACTACATCGACATCGTTGTCAAGGGACAGGGAGAGGATTCGCTTTTAGACGTCGTGCAGCACCTCGAACATCGCTCGCCCCTCGATCTGGTTCCGGGTATCGGCTTCAAGCGCGACAGCAAATTGTTCTTCACCACCGAGCGGCCACTCCGGCCGATCGTTGATTCTCCGCCAAAGGCCTACCACATCGCGGATTTCGACGCCTACGAACGCGTTTGCGGCCGCCGATGGGCGATGTACATCTCTAGCCTGGCTTGTCCGTACAACTGCTCCTATTGCACCAACGCCGGCGTCTACGGCCGCAAATGGAACGCGCTTTCCGCGGATCAATTCGTGGAAGAAACCGTGGATCTCACACGCCGTTACGGTCTCGAGCTGTTGTGGGTCGTCGATGACAATTTTCTCGTCGACCTCGATCGCGCCCGATTGATCGCCGACGGCCTGGTCAGCGCCGGAGCCAACTTCCGCTGGAGCATTCAGGCGACCACGAACCTCACCTCGCGTCTGAGCGTCGAAGATCTAAAGTTGCTTCGCCGCGCCGGCCTCCAGCAGATCTGCCACGGCGCCGAGTCCGGTTCGCAGAAAATGCTGAAGCTGATGAACAAAGGCTTCCAGAATTTCGAGACGATTTACGAAACCGCCCGTCGCTGCCTTGCAGCCGACATTCGCCCGTCGTTCAACATCATCTTCGCCTACCCAGGCGAAGGGCCGGTCGAGCGACGCCAAACCATCGACTTCATCATGGACATGTGCCGCCGCCATCCAGGCGCGGAATTCTGGACCAACATCTTCACCCCTTATCCTGGCGCTCCGGTCATGCAACGCGCCGAAGAATACGGAATCGAAGTGCCCAACTCGTTCGAGGGCTGGGCGGATTTCTTTCCTCGATACACCACGCTTCCCTGGCTGCGGGGCGGCGAACACCGCCGTCTCCAAGTCATGCGTGATTACCTAAGGCTGGCGTTCGATCGCATACCCATCAGCGCGGATACCCGCAGCCGCTCCACACGACTCATCCAGAAGTCTTTTTCGTTTCCGGCGCGCTGGCGGCTCGACCACGACGTCTACGCGCTTCCCGTGGAGCTCTGGCTCAACGAAAAGTTGAAGAGTAAGACGACGGCAGCGAAGCCGGCCGTCGACGCGAAGCGTCTCGAGCCTGCAACTTCGGGTGCCACGTGTTAGCCAAGCGCAAAGTGGTCCTGTTTTATCCGGCCTACGATGGGCCTCCACTCAGTGCCCCACTTTGCCTTCTCAGTTTGGCTTCGCCCCTGTTGGCCGCCGGATTCGAAGTCAGCATCGTTGACGCAGCCATTGCTCCTGACTGGGAAGCCCGCGTCTTGCGCGAGGTTCAGGACGCGCTGTGCTTGGGCATCTCTGTGCTCACCGGTCCGATGATCCGCGGCGCAGTGCGCATCGCCAAGCTGGTAAAACAAAGCAAGCCTGGCTGTCCGGTAATTTTCGGCGGTTGGCATCCAAGCTTGGTCCCTGGGCAGACGTTGAATGAACGCTACGTGGATGCTGTCGTTCGCGGCCAGGGCGAACTCACTCTTCTGGAAATTGCCCAGCGGCTCGCGAACGGAAAAGCCTTCAACGATATCGCAGGCGTTTCCTCCAAGCCCTTCGGTTTGACCCAGCATTCTCCGGAGCGGCGAACCGCCTTGCTGGACGACCTCCCGATGCCCGCCTTCCATTTGACCGATTTCGATGCTTACGAACGCCTCTGCGGAGTGAGAAAACTCGCTTATGCAACGAGCGTCGGTTGCCCCTACGCTTGCAACTATTGCACCGACATGGTCTTTTACAAGCGCAAGTTCAACGCTCTCTCCGCCGAACGCGTGGTGAGCGAAGTCACCGACCTCGTGGAACGCTACCGAATCGAAGAAGTTGCCATGCTCGATTCGAACCTTCCGGTCGATTGGCGTCGCGCGGTCGAGATTGCTCAGGGATTTCTCGATTCCAAGCTTCACTTCAACTGGACCTTCCAGGCTTCCACCGATTTCCTTTGCCGCATGAGCGACGACGACGTACGCATGCTGGGGGAAAGTGGCGTCTCGCACATGGGCTTCGGAACCGAGTCCACTTCCGCTGATGTTCTGAAGCTCATGAACAAACGCCACCAGCACCTTAACGAGATGTACGAGACTGCCCGAAAGGCGGCCCTCGGCGGCATTCACGTCACCTTCAATCTCATTTTCGGTTATCCCGGCGAGACCGAAGCCAATCGTGTCGAAACCCTGCGCACCATGAGCGACATCGCCCGGCAATTCTGGAACGTGAGCTTCTCCCCCAATATTTTCACGCCCTACCCCGGAATTCCTATTTGGCCTCAGCTCCGCGAATTGGGTTTGCGCGAGCCCCAATCTTTGCAGGAATGGGTCGATCTCCCTCTGGGTAAGAGCTCTCTGCCCTGGCTCCAGGGGGCGGAACTCGCGCGCTTGCGCAAAATGCTCGAATTCTTTTTGCTCAACAATCAGCTCCGCAAAGCCACCAGGAACTATCCCAGCTTGCGCCAAGGTCTGCGTCGCGCTCTCGGCGCCCCGCTCCGCTGGCGAATTCGCGCGAACAAATATTCGTTTCCGTGGGAGCTTTGGGTGGCGCGTTCGTTCGAGCGCATCGTGACGCGTCGATCCTTGCTCACCGGTCAACCGCTTAGCACGGAGGTCAGCGAATTGTGCTGAGCTTCCTCGCAACGCGGACCACCGCTTTTCCAGGAAAATCCCGTGGCTGACGTCCTGCTGACCCACTCCTATCACTTGCCCTACGATCGCAAGCAAGTGCGGAAGATGCAGCCCTATCCGCCTCTCGGAACTTTGTATGCCGCTAGTGTTCTCCGGCAACACGGAATTTCCGTTGCTGTATTCGATTCCATGCTGGACGAACCCGAGTCTGGGTTTCGCGCGGCCCTCCGAGCCAACCGTCCAAAGATCGTCGCCATTTACGAAGACGATTTCAATTTCCTGACCAAGATGTGTCTAACGCGCATGCGGGAAGTCGCCTTCTCGATGATCGATGAAGCCCGCCAGGCGGGAGCGCGTGTGATCGTGCACGGCTCGGACGCTACCGACCATGCCATCGAGTATCTCCGTCACGGATGCGAATTCGTTTTGGTCGGCGAAGCAGAACACAGCTTGCTTCAAGTGGTGAACGCAATTCGCGGCGGGGGCGATGGCCGCGAGGTGCCGGGCGTGGCTACATTGCAGCGCTTCGGCACCAAGGAAGTGCTTGAGAATCGGAAGCCGGCGCCGACTCGCCCCTTTTCCGGCTTTCCGCTCCCCGCCCGCGACTTGATCGATATCCGAAAATACCGCGAAGCCTGGAGCGCCGCCCACGGGACATTTTCCCTTAATCTGATCGCCAGCCGCGGTTGCCCCTTCCGGTGCAATTGGTGCGCCAAGCCGATCTTCGGCGACAACTTCCATGCGCGCCCCGCCGCGGAAGTGGCGGAGGAAATGCGCTTCCTCAAAGAAGTTCACGGCGCGCAGCATCTCTGGTTCGCGGATGATATCTTCGCTTTGAACCGGCATTGGACTCGGCAGCTCGCTCTGGAAGTAAAAAACAGAAACGCCGCGGTTCCATTCAAGATTCAAGCCCGCGCCGATTTGCTTACCGCGGAAACCGTGCAATCGTTGCAGCGCGCCGGATGCTCCGAAGTCTGGATGGGAGTTGAGTCCGGGTCGCAGAAGATCTTGGATGCGATGGACAAGGGTCTGCAAGTCCAAGAAGTTGTGTCTGCTCGCCAGAACTTGCACCGCGAAGGGATCCGCGCTTGCTATTTCCTCCAATTTGGATATCCGGGCGAATCCTGGGAAGACATTCAGAAGACCGTTGCGCTGGTCCGCGACACCCGCCCGGATGACATTGGCGTCTCGTTCTCCTATCCGCTGCCAAACACGCGCTTTTACGAGCGCGTACGCCAACAACTCGGGCCGAAACAAAACTGGGCAGACAGCGACGATCTTTGCGTCATGTTCAAGGGCGCTTACACCGATGTTTTCTATCGTGCCATCCGCGATGCGCTGCATGCGGAGGTGGATTCCTCGCGGGTCGGCCCGGATGCTCAGCACCTCGCCGAACTCCAAAGACTGTGGAAGCGGGTAGCGCTCCTGGAGCCGATCAGCCGAAATTCGGATGCGACCGAACTCGCCGGGGCCGAAGATGCCGGCGCCGCTTGCAACTCACGACAACAACCGCAGCTCATCGCTGTTCACGGGCTCATGAATTCCGCGAGACAGGCTTGAGATGGCCGATCTTCTCCTCACTCACGGGTATTTTCTCTACGATGATCCGAAAGAATTGAAGATCATGAAGCCCTACGTTCCACTGGGCATCCTCTACATTTGCTCGCACCTGCGAAGCAAAGGCTTCGACGTGGAGGTTTTTGACACTACCTTCTCCAACCTTCAGGATCTGACTCGACACTTGCAGACCGAGACCCCTTCCGTCTTGGGCGTATACGCGAATTTGATGACCCGCAAGAAGGTCGTCGAAATCGTGCGCATTGCCCACGAAGCCGGATGGAAGACGATCGTCGGCGGTCCGGAACCCGGTGCTTACGTTCGCGAGTATCTCGAGTCCGGAGCCGATGTCGTCGTCCTTGGCGAGGGCGAGATCACCATGGAGGAGTTGCTCCCCGCGTTGCGGCAAAATTCGGATTCAGCCTTGGCGAGCGTTAACGGAATCGCGTTTCTCAGTGAAGATGGGCTTCTCCGCCAGACTCCTCCGCGCACACAAATCTCCGANCTGGATTCTCAGCCATGGCCAGCCAGAGATGCGATTGACGTAATGCGCTATGTCCGCACCTGGCGCGATGCTCACGGCCAGGGCTCGCTCTCCTTCATCACTGCCCGCGGCTGTCCGTACCGTTGTAAGTGGTGCAGTCACCAGGTTTTCGGCATGACCCACCGCCGCCGCAAGCCCATCGCGGTGGTCGACGAAGTCGAGTGGCTGCTCTCGACCTATCAGCCCGATATGGTTTGGATCGCAGACGATGTATTCACCATTCATCACGGCTGGCTGCGCCAGTACACCGCAGAAATGCGGCGCCGAGGTCTGCGCATCCCATTTGAGTGCATTTCGAGAGCCGACCGCCTGAACGATGAGGTCGTCGACCTGCTCGCGGAACTAGGCTGCTTTCGCGTTTGGATCGGCTCCGAGAGCGGCTCGCAGCGCATCCTCGATTCGATGGAACGCGGCGTCACCGTCGGACAAGTGCAGTCCGCGATTTCCGCCTGCAAAACGCACAGGATTCAGACCGGCATGTTCTTGATGTGGGGCTACGAAGGCGAACAGTTACAGGACATCGAAGCAACGATTGAGCACGTCAAGCGCTCCGACCCGGATATCTTCTTCACCACGATTGCCTACCCCATCAAAGGTACCCCGTATTACAAGAGCGTTGCCGATTCGCTCGTTCAGCTCAAGCCTTGGGCCGAGACTTCCGACCGCGAGATCGCGATGTCCGGTCGCCGTCCGGCCCGATTCTACGAGTGCGCCGACCGCCTTCTTCGCGATGAAGTTCAGCTCGCGCGGCTGCAACGAGGCGAAATAAGGGACCTGGGTGAAATTGAACTGCGAACCCGCATTCAAGCCGCGCGCGAAAGCCTGTACACCTCGATCAACGCGGTGGAAGCATGATTCAGGCAACCTCGCTCGGTGAACCTGGCGCATCCGCTGCTTTCGATCGCATGGCGGACACCTACGACGTGACCTTCACCGAATCCTCGATCGGAAGAGCACAGCGCAGCGTCGTCTGGAATTCACTGAAAAAAGCGTTCCGCCCGGGCGATCGTATTCTCGATCTGAACTGTGGCACCGGCGAGGACGCCTTGTTCCTCGCCAAACGCGGAATCTCCGTGCTCGGTTGCGATGCTTCCGTCCGCATGATTCAAGTCGCCGAACGCCGCAAGGCCCTCGAAGCACCGCACGCATCTCTGCAATTCCGCCTGCTCAGAAACGAAGACGTGGATGCTCTCTCGTCGGCCGTGTCTTTCGATGGTGCGTTGTCGAATTTCTCCGGCCTGAACTGCGTTGCCGACCCGTCGCAAGTCGCACGGAAACTTGCAGGTCTTCTGAAGCCCGGCGCGATAGCGCTCATCTGCATCTCCACCCGATTCTGTTTGTGGGAAATAGCTTGGCATGGCGGCCGCGCCGATTTCACGAAAGCGTTCCGGCGATTCCGTGGCAGCGCCCTCGCCCGGCTGAACGAAATCACCGTTCCTGTCTGGTACCCCACAATTGCTCGCATGCGCGAATCATTCTCGCCGTGGTTTCGCTTGGGCTCCACTCGCGCCGTCGGCTTATTCGTTCCGCCGTCCTATGTGGAATCCTGGGCCCGCAAACACAGGACTGTCCTCGCGCGCCTGGAAGCGATGGACAGGATCTTTTCCGCGTGGCCGGTTCTTCGCGCCGTCGGCGATCATGTTCTGTTGGAGTTCGAGAGAACATGCTGATTCCCGTAATACGGTCCGGGCGTCGTGCGCGAGGCCGCGCAATCAACGGCCGGAAAACTACCAGTTGAGGATGAAATGATTATTTTGTACAACCCGCGCTCCACTAGACCTCGCAACAGACGTTTGCCCCTCTCCGTCCTGGCCCTCGGCGCCGTTCTCGAGGGCAGGGAAGACTACGAAATCGTCGATGGGAACCTGGACGACAATCCCACCGCCACCATTCTCGGTCTGCTGCAGCAACACGAAGTCGAGATGCTGGGCGTAACGGTAATGCCCGGCCCTCAGATGGCCGCCGCTGTCGAGAGCTGCATCGAAATCCGGCGCCTCCATCCGAAGGTTCCCATTGTCTGGGGCGGCTATTTCCCCTCGATCTACAGCGATGCGGCGCTGAACGCAAAGTATGTTGACTACGCTGTGCGCGGCCAAGGCGAAGACACGCTCCTCGAATTACTGGACGCTCTCCGCGGCAAAAGAAAGTTCGAAACAATCGCGGGCCTGTCCTTCAAGGATATCTTCGGCCTTCATCGTCACAACCCCGAACGCCCCATGAAAGGCCCGGATGCCTTCCCCTGGACTCCTTTCCGCAAGCTTCCGGTAGAAAAATACCTGCGCCCTTCCTTCTTCGGCAAGCGCACCGCCGTGCATCACGCCAGTATCGGCTGCCCTTTCCGTTGCAGTTTCTGCGGCATCCACGCGGCCTACGGTAATCGCGAGCGCATGGAAAATCCGCAGCGCACCGAAGCCATCTTGCGCCATCTGGTCACGCAATATGGCGCCGACTCGGTTCAGTTTTACGACATGAACTTCTTCCTCCGCGAAGACCACGCCGTGGAGCTTTGCGAGCGCATCACCCCGCTCAGATTGCGGTGGTGGTGCGAAGCCCGCATCGACATCGTCAATAAATATTCCGACGCGACGCTCGCCGCCATCCGGCGCGCAGGCTGCACCATGATCTTCTTCGGCGCCGAGTCCGGCTCGGACTGGGTCCTCAAGGAAATGGAAAAAGACATCACCACCGAGGAAACGCTGAACCTCGCCAAGCGCATCCGGCAGTTCGACATCATCCCGGAGTTTTCTTTCGTCATCGGCAATCCTCGCGATCCGGAGCGCGACACTCGCGAGACGCTCGGATTCATCCGCACCATCAAGCGCATCAACCCCAAATCCGAAATTATCATGTACCACTACACCCCGGTTCCCCAGCGCACCGCCATGTACGGCAACATCGACGGGCAAATCGCCTTCCCCACCACGCCCGACGAATGGGCCACCAAGCGTTGGATGGACTACACACTGCGCATCAATCCAAACACCCCGTGGCTCGCCCGCAAAACAAAGGATCTCATCGATAACTTCGAAACCGTGGTCAGCTCGCGGTGGCCCACCGTGCAAGACATCCGCGCTCCCCGCTGGAGCCGGGCGCTGCTCAAGACTCTCAGCGCGTGGCGCTATTCCGCGCGTATCTACGCCTATCCAAAGGAACTCCGTTGGGCGCACCAATTCATCAATCTCCGCAAACCGAAGGCCGAGAGCCTCTAGTCCGCGCGGACGTCACGCTCGCAAGCCCATCGTCCGCTTCGGTTCTCTCTCCGAAAGACGGTTATCGCGTGGTCTCCTCCGTCTACGACTCCGAGCCCAATCCGATGCTCTCCCTCGAGCAGCGTTTCCTCGAGCAACTTCTGCCCGTGATCGAAGGCCTCGACGTCGTCGACCTCGGTTGCGGCACCGGCCGCTGGCTCGCCAGGCTGGCGGGGAAATCCCCTGGTTCTCTGCTGGGCGTGGATTTTTCTCCCGAAATGTTGTCTCAAGCAAAGGCAAGGCTGGGCAGCTCTGCAAGACTGGTGTTGGCGGCGTGCAGCGACCTTCCGTTTCCGCGCTCCTCAGCCGACATGATCGTTTGCTCCTTCCTCGCAAGCTACTTGCCAGACCTGACCGCCTTCGCACGGCAGATCCGAAGACTTCTGCGTCCTGGCGGATCGATTTTCGTCTCCGATCTCCATCCCGCGACCACCGTCGCACTCGGCTGGCGCCGCGGATTCCACGTCAACAGATCTTTTGTAGACATCGCGGCGTTTTCGAGGCCGATCAAGGAGGTCCTTCATTCCTTCGAAGCCCTCGACATAGAAGCCGAAGCTCTGATCGAACCAGACTTCGGCCGCCCAGAATTCGACCTCTTCAAACGAGCAGGTAAACTGGATGCATTCGACGCCGCGACTGGCCTACCCGCCATCTATATCGCGCACCTCCGCGTGAAGCACCGTCGCTCCGAATCACGAACAACTCCGCTCGGCCTCGGGAACGCCAATCTCCCTTTGGGCCTTCCGGGAACAAAGCCGTCAGCCCTGCTGAGTCAAGTCCGAAACGCCAGCGTAGCTCTAGGCCCCCAGGAAAGCACTCAAGCAGACCTCACCATCCAACTAGGTCGCATCGCCTCTCTCAAATCGACGCCAGCACTCTGCTCCCGTCGGTCAAAATCCACCAAGCACGGTGTCGATCTGACCGGTTTCCTGTTGCTCCCGGGCCTTATCAACGCCCACGATCATCTGGAATTTGCGTTGTTCCCCCGCCTCGGCAAGAGCGGATACCGCAGCTTTGTCGAGTGGGCCGAGGACATTCATCATCCCGAGGTCTCGCCCGTCCGCGAGCATTGTGAGGTTCCCAAAGATGTGCGCCTCTGGTGGGGCGGAATCCGCAATCTCCTCTGCGGCGTCACCACCGTCTGTCATCACAATCCCTATGTCAAAGAGGTCTTCGACAATAGCTTCGCCGTCCGAGTCCAGCGCGACTTCTCCTGGGCCCACTCCATGCACCTGGACAACGACGTGGCACAGAAGCAAAAGCTGGCTCCGCCAGATCAGGCCTTCATCCTTCACCTTGCAGAAGGCGTTGATTCGAAAAGCGCTGGTGAAATATTTCGACTCGCGGAGCTAGACGCCCTCACCGACCGCACCGTCATCGTGCACGGCTTGGGCCTCGATGAATGTGGATTCTCGCTCCTCCGCTCCGCTAGAGCGGCGCTGATCTGGTGCCCGACCTCCAACGTGTTCCTTTTTGGCCGCACCCATGACCCCAAGATTCTGGCAACTCTTCCACATCTCGCTCTAGGCAGCGATTCGCCCCTGACCGCCGCCGGCGATCTCCTGGACGAAGTTCGTTTCGCGGCCGAAAGCATCGGCCTACCCGTCGAGCAACTCTATTCGCTCGTCACCACTCGCGCCGCGCAAGCCCTGCGCCTCAAATCTGGCGAAGGCAACCTGCGCGTCGGCGCGCCGGCGGATTTCATCGCCGTGCGTGATACCGGCCAATCGCCCGCCCGCAGACTTGCCAACCTCCATTATCGCGACGTGGAATTGGTCGTCATCGGCGGTCAAGTTCAGCTCGCTTCCGCCAGACTGCTTCCCCGTCTTCCGAGGCTGGTCACGACGGGCTTGCGCCCTCTCGACGTCGAAGGCGAGGTTCGCTGGATTCGCGCGCCATTGCACCGCCTTTTCGCCGAAGCGCGAAAGCATCTTCCCGGCGAGATCAGTCTTGGCGGAAGAAAGGTGCGCCATGGCCTCCCAACATAATTTGGTGACCATCGGCGCTCCGACGCACGACACCGAACACCACCGCATAACTCAACTTCCCGTTCTCGTCCTGCACGCGCACAGCTCTTGCAACTGCCGCTGCGTGATGTGCGACATCTGGAAAACAGCCGACTCGCGCTCTTTGGGTCCGATGGATCTCGAGCCGCATCTCGAATCCATTCGCCGCCTCGGAGTCCGGTGGGTCGTTTTTTCCGGTGGAGAACCGCTGCTGAACCGCGAGTGGCCACAACTCTGCTCGATGCTTCGGCAAGAGCAGATTCGCTTGACGCTATTGACGACGGGCTTGCTGCTCGGCAAACACGCAGCTCAAGTCGCCGAATCGTTCGACGATGTCATCGTCTCCCTGGATGGGCCCGAGCGAATTCACAACGCGATCCGCCGCGTCGACAAAGCCTTCGTTCTCCTGCATTCGGGTGTCGATGCCATCCGGCAGCAGCGCCCGTCAATCACCGTCACCGCCCGCACCACCATACAAAAAACAAACCACGGCTACCTTTGTGAAACGCTAGCCGCCGCAAAACAACTGGATTTAAACGGGATTTCTTTCTTGGCATCCGATCTCACGTCCGAGGCCTTCAATCGTCCCCAAGCCTGGTCCGCCGACCGTCAGAGTGAAGTAGCCCTCTCGGTCGAGGAAGTGGACGTTCTCGAGAGCGAAATCGAGTCGCTCGTCTGCAAACACGCACACGACATCGATTCCGGTTATATTGCAGAATCGCCCGCCAAACTTCGCCGCATCGCCACGCATTTCCGCGCTCATCTCGGCCTCGACCGCAGCGAGTCTCCGCGCTGCAACGCGCCATGGATCTCTGCAGTGATCGAAGCCGACGGCACGGTTCGCCCGTGCTTCTTTCATCGACCCGTCGGCAACGTCCACCGGCAATCGCTGGAAGAGGTCGTCAATGGCGAAGACGCTCTGGCCTTCCGCGCGGCGTTGGACATCCCCAACAATCCCGTCTGCAAACGCTGCGTCTGCTCTCTCAACTATCGCTTTTGAGTATCGCCGGGCGTCGCAGGCTCGCTGTCGTCACCGCTATACATCGCCGGCTCGCCAAGGCTTCCTG
>JGI12635J15846_10000982_pt1 | contig 25001 bp, 16 predicted proteins | sample BlaSpr_A8_OM2_M2_FD_15846 | JGI IMG/M metagenome (IMG submission 15846) | reverse complement strand
GTCTCCACTCACGCCGACTCCGGCACGACCTCTGTGCTCCCCTCTTCTTCTACCGCCATCCCCCTCGCCCGAAAAGTCCCAATCAACAGCACCAAATTGCTCAGCAAAATCACCGCAAACGCCAGCGATGGCAAAAAATCAAACGCCGGCCCGCGCGCCTCCAATACATCAATTCCCAGCACCGCCGTAATCAGCCCCCGCGGCAAAAACCAAACCATAATCTCCCGCTCGCGCCCGCTGAACCCTCGCCAGATCGGACGCCCCGCCTCCATCGCAATCCATCGCGCGATCAGCAACGCTCCAAAGCACGCCAGCGCGAACAAAATATTCTTTCGCAGCCCGGCAAACTCCACCAAAGCTCCCAACAGCACAAAGAAAAACGTGCGCAACAAAAACGCCAGCTCGCCGTGAAACGTCAGCATCTGCTCGTGCTGCCGCTCGACACTTCCCCGTTTGTCCGCGATCAGCGAAGTCTGCGAAAACCATCCCGTCGCATCCGGCGCCTCATCGATGTGCAACCTCCTTCGCACCATGGGCAGATTCGACAGCGTCAGGCCAAACACCAGCACCGCTACCAGCTCATTCCCTTTGAGCGCGTGCGTTCCCGAATACACCAGCAGCACCGCCGCAAACGTCAGCACGTGCCAAAATCGCTCTTCCGTCAGTGCCGGCAGCAAATACGACCACAGCATCCCCGCCAAGACGCCGCAGCAAAGCGACAGAATGAGGCTCGACAGCAAACTCCATGCAATCGCTTGCGCATGCGCGCGTCCGCCCGCCGCTACGTCCAGCAGCGACGTCACCGCAAGCACCGCCAGCGCGTCGCCCAGCGATGCCTCCACCAGCAGTGTCACCTTGACCTCGCGCCGCAGCGTCACCTGTTGCAGCACCGGCAGAATGATCGAACTGCTGACGCACCCCAGCATCGCACCCACCAGCAACCCAGGAATCCATTCGAAGTGCATCACGAAGTGGCACACGGTCGCGACGCTCACACCCGCCAACAGGAAACTGACGAGCGCCAGAAAGAAACCGCCTCCAAAGTGGCTGATGATCTCGCGCAGCTTGAGATCGAGCCCGCCTTCAAAGAGGATCAGCATCAGCGCGAGCGATCCGAAGCCATGCGTCGCTCCGCGAAAGATGTCCGGATCGACCCAGTGCAGCACCGGTCCGATCAAAACACCCGTGAACATCAGGATGATCACGTCCGGCACGCCGGTAAAACGCACCAGCCGGTTCGCAATAAACGCCAGCACCAGCAGGCCGCCAAGCATCGCGAAAAACAGATTCAGGTCCATAATGTTTCGGTCGGCGATTCGTCCGGTCGAGCTTGTAGTCTTCGGCCTGCGTCTACGCTTTGGGACGGAGCGATCCGAGGATCAACGAGCCAGATAATGGCGCGAAGCCAGCGCTCGACGCAAACAAAATCAAGTGAAGCCAGAAGAACCTATGATTTCGACGAGCCTTATGAAACTGAGCGTAGTGCGTCGGAATCGGCTTGAAAGACTCGCGATTATCGGCGTCATTGGAGTTCTAAGCTTCGCAGGTCGCGCCGGCGCGCAGGCTCAGCCACAAACCCGCCCTGCCAGTTCCGCGGCCGCCGCACCACAATCTGCTCCCTCCAGCTTGCTGGTCACTGGAGCCGTCAGCCAGGATCTCAAGTTAAGCCTCGACGCCTTAAAGAAACTGCCCCGCAAATCCGTCACAACCAAGGGCCACGATGACCAAATGCACCAATACGATGGCGTTCCGATCGGCGCGCTGCTGGCCAAGGCCGGCGTCCCGCAAGGTTCCGCGCTGCGCGGCAAGAGTATGGCGCTCGTGCTTATCGCCGAGGGCAGCGACGGCTATCGTGCCGTCTTCTCCGTAGCCGAACTCGACGACGATTTCGCCGGCGAAGCTGCCCTCATCGTCGATTCTATCGATGGTCAACCGCTGAGCCCCGAACAAGGCCCGCTCCGCTTGGTAGTCCCCGCCGACAAGCGCCAAGCCCGCTCCGTTCGTATGCTCAAATCAATCACGGTAGTAAATCTCAGCGGCACACCCCAAAACTGAAAACCCAAGACCGACCTTCGCAAAAGATTCGCTTGACTTTCGCTTTATATTCGCTATCATGCAGGCCGCAGTAGAGGGAACGGGAAACGGCGGTCGGCCCCATTGCCTCCCTAGGCTCTCCCGGGTCGTCCGCCGTCAGTTTCCGCCGCACGCATCCAAGGAGCAACAAGGAGACGCCATGCAAGCCTGCATCGAAAATACGGCTCTGCCGCCAGTCAAATCCACTGCCCTGCCGCTCCTTGAATCGGCTCCAACGTGGACAATTCGCGTTGCCCGCCCACCAGCCGTGGATCGCAACGAACTCGCACAAGAGTTGCATGGCGTCCCCAAATCCGCCCTGCGCCAAGTTTTTGGCAAGCTGCTCGGAACCCGCCTCTGGAAACAGAGTCGCGCCGTTGCACCCTCTTCTGGCGACGCGAAGGACTCGAGCACGGCGAAGCCAGTCTCGGACGCTGAAATCTCCAGCGGCATGCTGCACCACCTGTGCGCCGAAGCCGCAGCCACGCTGCGCGAGCGCAACCGACTGGCGAAATCGATCTCGCTGACTCTGCAGTACCCCGACGGCGAAGCGGAGACTGCGCACCAACTAATGTTGGAATCGACGAACGATCCTAGATCGCTAGAGTCCGCGGCGCGTGCCGCAATTCGCGGCATGCGCTCTGACGCATTCGTCTCCCTCAAGCTCGATCTCACGGCCACGGCAACGCAGGCGTAACGAAGCCGACACCACGGCGTCACAGGCGTTGCGCGGCTCGTCGAGGCGGTCGCATACTTTGGAATATGAGAGTTCTCACGCGCGCACTGTGCCTGCTCGCGCTCGCCGCATTGGCTCGCCCTGTGCTAGCTGACGAAATCCATCTCAAAGACGGCAAAACCTTCTACGGCACCATCGTTGGCTACGACAATAAAATGTTCAAAGTCAAAACCGACTTTGGATTCATCTACGTCGAAAGAGACAAAATCGCTTCGATCATTCCCAACAAGACCGAAGGGACGCCATCCGCGGGAGCAAATGCCGCGCCAAGCAACGGCGCGAACGGCGGAGTCAGTGGCAACGCCGGACCTGCGGCACAGCGATCACTGCCAGACGCAACACAGGCTGTAAGAGCGAACGCAGTCGAGCCGACCGCTGAACCCGCAGTGGAAACCGTTGCGGTGCCGCCGGCGCCTCGCGTTTCGAGCGCGCCGGTGCGGCCCCAACTGCCGGCCAACGCTCCGAAATCGCACGCGATTGCGCCATCGATTAAATCCGCGCCGCCGAGCGAATCCGTTGCGCTGACAGCGTCAGTGTCGGCTGCTCCCCTTGCTCCAGCCGCGAGCGAATCGCCTCAAATCCCCGAGGAAGTGCAAGGCAACACGTACACGAATCACGTTTACGGCTTCCGCATGTATAAAGCGCCGAGTTGGCAACTCATCGACAACGCGACGGAATTGCCGAACGCGATCGTCGCGATGGGCACGCAAAACGAATCGACGTTGCTCGTCGTCGGTCGGGAAAAAACGAAACAGCAGCTCGACTCCGCCGCTAACACCGTGGAGAAGCGTTTACAAGACGTCTACACCGACTACCAGAAAACTTCGCAGCGCAAAATGACAGTCGGTGGATTGCCCGCGGTCGAATATCGCTATCGCGGCAAAGCGGATGAACACGATTGGTCGGGCACGCTCGTGGTCGTTGCTCGCGGGAGCGATATCTTCACCGCGCTCGGCATGACCTTCGCCGACACCGATTTGATCCAGATTCAGGAAAACGTCATCGCCAAAGCGATCGCCAGCCTCGACTTCAGCGTCCGCTAACGATCGCGCCGACTTTCTCTGTGAACTCTGTGCTCTCTGTGGTGAATTCTTTTTGCTGATACTCGGCGCGTGCGAGCTAGTCTGCGCTAGAGGCGCTTGTAGGTTCGGCGGGCTTTTTGTGCTCGCGAATAAGTGCAATCAGAGCTTGCGCCGCTCGCGGCAAGCTGCGATCGCGGCGATAGACCAAGCCGAGTTCGCGCCAGAGATCCACGCCTTCGACCGTTAGAAGTTTCACTTCGCCGGCTTTGACATAGTCCTTTGCGAAACTCTCGCTGATGAACGACACTCCGGCATCAGCCGCAACGAACCGTTTAATCATGCCGATGCTGGGCAGCTCCATGCTGATGCGAATCCGCGAGCGATACGGCCGAAACAACTTGTCGAGCACTTGCCGCGTGAAGCCCGTCTTCGGAAAAATCAGTGGCTGGCCAGCAACTTCTTCCAACGTGATCTTGGTACGATGCGCCAGCGGATTCCGCGTACTGACCATAAACCGCAGCCGGTCTTTGTGAATGTGGTGCACGCGCAGGTTCGGCGATTTCGTCGGCAACGTCACAATACCGACATCGACCGAACCATCCTCAATGCGCTGCAAAATCTTGTGACTGAAATTGCGATAAATACTGATATGAACTTGCGGAAACCGCCTCTGAAATTCCGCAAAAATATCTGGCAAAAGATACAAGCAAGTCGCTTCGTTCGCTCCAAACAGCACTGGCCCCTGCACGACGTTCCCGCGGTCGGCCACCACCTGCACCGATTCATCGCGCAGTCGTAGCAGCCGCTCGGCGTAGTCGAAAAGCACTTCACCGGCTGGCGTCAACTCAACAGATTTGGCCGAACGATCGAGCAACTTGGCGCGATAGGCCTGTTCCAACTGACGAATCTGCGCGCTAACTGCCGATTGCGACCGAAAAACCTTCTGACCAGCGCGTGAAAAACTCTTCAGTTTGGCGACGTATACGAAAGTGGCAAGTTGATCGAAATCCATAAGTGAACCGTTCGTCGTGCATTATATCGGAATCGTGCCGACGAGCGCGGTAAATCCTCCCGGGATAGAGAATCATCATGACATGAACCGTGTATGAACGGCGTGCGGACGTGGCACGCGTGCAGCGTCTAGGCGTGCAAAGCAGCTGGCGAATCTGCGGAGCCGGAGGCCACGAACAAATTCTCTGTGCGCGTCAGTCGCGCCATCACCGGCTTCCACGTATCGGCAACGGTCGCCTGCAAGTGCACCGGTTGTACCCGGACGAACGGCAGCCCATTGCGGCGCGAAAGCAGACGGCTCGCGCGCGGGCTCGCAGTGAATTGCACATGCTCTTCGAGCACGCGGCGCAACCAGGCTTCTTCTTCGGCATCGACCTCATGAACGCCCACAAAATCAAGATTAAGCACGTCTTCGACTTCTGCGCGCAGCACGTAGGCCAAGCCGCCGGTCATGCCAGAACCAAAATTCAGGCCGAGCGGACCGAGAACCAACGCAACGCCGCCGGTCATATATTCGCAACCATGCTGCCCGACGCCTTCGACAACCGCCAGCGCACCGCTGTTGCGCACCGCAAACCGTTCACCCGCGCGACCAGCAACATACAGCTGACCCGACGTCGCTCCATACAAAACTGTGTTGCCCGCGAGCACGTCGCCTCGGCGCGAAGCCGCCGAGCCCGCCGACAGCGCGATCGTGCCGCCCGACAATCCCTTACCGACGTAGTCGTTAGCTTCGCCGTTCAATTTCAGCGTGACACCATCGGCAAGAAACGCGCCGAAACTCTGCCCCGCTGCGCCCTCGAATGCCTGAACGACCTCACCGTCGTCACCCGAATTGTTCGCCCGGCGCCGCATCAATTCACCGCTCAAGCCCGCGCCAACGCTGCGGTCGAAATTGTGAATCGTCTGCGGTCGCGAGCGCTCTTCGGCAGGCTTGTCGAAGTAATACGAGTCGTCCGCCGCACCGGTATGCTCAACAGGAACTTGTCGCGGCGCAACGCGACGCGCCTCGGACACCGGCACAACCATGAAGGCGTCCATGCCCGAGCGTGTGTCGAGCAAATCGTACCAGCCGCGCAGTTCGTCGAGCGATTTCACGCCCAGCTTCGCCAGCTTGCCGCGCACTTCTTCAGCGAGCGAGCGGAAATACGCGACAATCATTTCCGGCTTGCCCGCGAAGCGCATGCGGAGCGTTTCATCCTGCGTCGCAATGCCGACCGGACAAGTGTTGAGATGGCACTGGCGCGCCATCACGCAACCAATCGCCAGCAACGCAGCCGTACCGAAGCCGAACTCATCGGCGCCCAAAATCGCCGCGATGATGATGTCCCGCGAAAACTTCAACCCCCCGTCAACGCGCAGCGAAATTCGCGAGCGCAGCCCCGCGCGCACTAGAGTTTCATGCGTTTCACGCAGACCGATCTCCCACGGCAGAGCCGTATTCTTGATCGAGGTCAGCGGCGAAGAGCCCGTGCCGCCATTGTGGCCGCTGATCGTGATGACATTCGCGCCGGCCTTCGCGACTCCCGCAGCGATGATGCCGACGCCGGTGGTCGAAACCAGCTTTACGCCGATGCGCGCACGCGGATTCACAGCGCGCAAATCATGAATGAGCTGCGCCAAATCCTCGATGCTGTAAATATCGTGATGCGGAGGCGGAGAAATTAGCGGTGTCCCAGGCGTCGCGTGTCGAATCTTCGCGATGTACTCCGTAACTTTCTTCGCCGGAAGCTGACCGCCTTCGCCCGGCTTCGAGCCTTGCGCCATCTTGATCTCAAGCTCTTGCGCGTGGATGAGGTAATTCGTGGTAACGCCGAATCGACCGGACGCCACCTGCTTGATCTTGTTCGCGGCGTGCGGCTCATCGGTGTAGAGCTTAGGATCCTCGCCGCCTTCGCCGGTATTGCTGCGGCCGCCGAGCTGATTCATCGCGAGCGCGAGCGTACGATGCGCTTCGAGCCCGAGTGAACCGAGCGACATCGCCTGCGTGCTGAAATTCTTCACGATCTCGTCGACCGACTCGACTTCCTCGATCGGAATCGGAGTCGCGGAAACCGTCTCCAATAAATCGCGCAAGAAAACCGTGCCCTGCGATTCCGCCAACTCTTCAAACGCCGCGTACTTCCCTGCCGTCGGATTCTTCACATGCGCATGCAGGCGTCGAACGATTTCCGGCGAGTTGGCATGCAGCTCCGCGCCCTTTCGGAAGCGATACAGGCCCGAATCGCCCATATCTTCCAGCGCGCCAGAAAACCCGTGCTCGTGCATGCGCAAATAATCCTTGAGCAGATCGTCGAGGCTCTTCTGCCCAGGAAAATCGGATACGTCCTCAAAAAATTCGGAACAAAAATCTTCTGACAAGCCGACGATCTCAAACAGATGGCTGTTGCGATAGCTCGCCAGCGTCGAAACACCCATCCGCGCCAGAACTTTGCGCAGGCCAGCGTTAATCGCAAGGCGCATCCGCTCCGCGCCGCCTTCTTCCAGCGATTCCGCAAACTGGTCGGCGAGATACGGCACAACAGCACTCGCACCCGCAGCAACGAGGAGCGCAACGTGATGCGTGTCAAATACCTGAGCTGACTCGACGATGAGCGGAACATCCCAAAGTCCGTCGCGGACCATCGCCTTCCAGACAGTCGCAATCGCCAGCAGCGCAGGCAGTACGCCGCGCTCCTTGCTGATGCCGCGATCGGAAAGGAGGAGGAGTCCCGGGCGTCCGCCGTCACTCAGAGGGGTAGTCAGCTGAGTAATGCTACAGCGCGCGCCCGAAACTCCCATTGGGGTAGGAAACGTGAAATCCACTTTTTGCACGGGGCCGAATGTGGCCGACAATTCGGCAAGCTGGCCCGTGCTGATGATGGGACTTGGAAGCACCACGCCGTGCGGCAGATGAACCGCGAGCGACATCACCTGCGATTCGCGCAGCGGATCGATCGGCGGATTCGTCACCTGAGCGAAGCGCTGCTTGCAGTAATCCCACAACGTTCGTGGCAGCGTCGAGAGAAATGCCGGCGGCGCATCGTCCCCCATGCTCCAGTCGGCCTCCTTGCCATGCGGCAGTGCCGAAAACAAAATTTTAAATTGATCTTCGGTCCAACCCGCCGCAGCGGCGACGCGCTTTGGCTGCTCAATGCTCGGCGGCGCGGCGGGCTCAGCTTTTTCGCCGAGCGGGCGAACCTGCGGCAACGAATTGCGCGATTGCTGCGTCGCAAGCCGCTTCAAAATTTCGCGCCAACGAAAAACCGTGCCTGTCACCGGATTGGCGAGAATCATTTCGCCGGGCCCGAGCCGCTGTCGCTCAGCAATCCGAGACTCAGGCAGATCGACGAGCCCTGTTTCCGACCCAGCAATTAGCAATCCATCATGCGTCAGCGTGTAGCGCAGCGGCCGCAGCCCATTGCGATCGAGCTTCGCGCCAACAAAATTTCCGTCCGAGAAAACGAGCGCCGCCGGCCCATCCCAAGGCTCGCTATCCTGGGACAGCGACGCGAGCGCGCCGCGAACATCCCGCGACAGCAACGGATCGTTCTCAAACGCCGGCGGCACCATCGACAGCATCGCCGCCTCTGGCGAATAGCCCTCCAGCAGCTTCTGCTCAAACGCATTGTCAAAGCTCGCCGAGTCGCTGACGTTCTCCTCGAGAATGTCGTACCACGTACCAACGGTAAGCTTCGCGCGCAGTTCGCGGTCCTTCGCGCGAATCCAGCGCCGATTGGAAATGATCGTGTTGATTTCACCGTTGTGCGCCGAATAGCGGAACGGCTGCGCCAGATGCCACGACGGCGATGTATTCGTCGAATAGCGCTGGTGAAAAACGGCAAATGTTGTGGCGAAGAGCGAATCGCGGAGGTCTTCGTAAAACTGGGGGAACTGCCACGGCGTGAGAAGGCCCTTGTAGACGACGGTCAGCGAAGACAGCGAACAGATATAACAGCGCTGCGGTAGCATCGACTCGGCGCGCTTACGCAGCAGCGCGAGACGAAACTCGAACTTCGCAGGCTCTCGCGTCGCGTGAAACGGTGAAACATAAAACTGCCATGCCTCCGGCATCGTTTCCAGCGACCGCGGGCCGAGAACGGCCGTGTTGACCGGTACCCGGCGCCATCCAAGAACGCGAAGTCGCTCAGTGTCGGCAGCGGCTTCGACGGCGCGGCGCGCATCATCGGTCGTCCCCGCCGGAAAAAACGCAAAGCCCAAGCCAAAGTGCTCGGGCAACTCGATGGATTGCTCCGCGGCCCGACCGCGGAAAAACGAATAAGGGATCGAGGTGAGCAGACCTGCGCCGTCGCCGCTGGCACCGTCGGCATCGACTCCTCCGCGATGTGTCAGCCGCTCCAGTGCGTTTAGCGCGTACTGAACGATGTCGTGGCTCGGCGGGCTCGCGAGCTGCGCAATAAACCCAGTTCCACAGGCATCGTGGTCTGGGTGGCCCCAATTGGGGTGCTTGCGCCGACCTCTTTGCTGCCCCTCGTGGCACAAAGACATATCTCTTTATGTTTCAGCTGTGCCCATCTTGTACAACTCAGATTTTTTATTCAGCAAAACGATTTTTTGGAGGAAGACGTGTACGTTACGCGAAATAGTGCATAAATAGCGGGTTCTTGGAGGTTTTGCCCTGGGAAAGGAGATCGTTGCACGTTACGCCCAGATTAAAAAATTCTAGGCCGGGCTACGGCGCCGGACGAAGGGTTTAACCTGTCGCACGAAATAAACCTGTCATTCCGAGCGCAGCGAGGTACTCTGCGCCATCGCGCGTCCTTTGCGCGATGAATCTGCTTTCTTTTCCGACGAGCAAGATCTGTCGCGCAAGCCTTTGTGGTGTTGCTTTCTGGCCTGCCTTCGCTTAGAACTTCGTGACTTCGGAAAAGGCGAACTCGCGGACCTTCATCGCCGGAACCACCATTTCGAACGCTTCCTCCCCGGTCGCCCGCACAGCCGGCCCCATCATCTCGACANTCTTCAGCATATCGAGCAGCGACTGATTGAAACGGAAATTCCTAACCGCGCTCGTAACCTTGCCCTTTTCAACCAGAAACAGCCCATCGCGCGTCATTCCGGTCATGATTTTCTCGTACGGATCGACCTCGCGGATATACCAGAGCCGCGTCACCAGCAGCCCGCGTTCGGTGGACGCAATCATTTTGTCGATCGAATCGCTGCCGCCAGTAAAAACGAGGTTCATCGGCGCTTCGCCGTATTCGTTGGGAAGCATAAAGCCATGGCCGGTCGGTTTTTTCTTCCCAGCTTTCGCGGAAGCCCGCGAGTAGACAAGATTCTTCGGCACGCCGCTTTGGACAAGCGCGATCTTTTCGCGCGGCATTCCTTCGCCATCAAAGGGCGCGCCGAGCTGCAACGGATGATACGCGTCGTCGGTAACGCTAATATTCTTGCCGAAGATCGGCTTGCCCATCCGATCGTTGAGGCACGAGCGCTTGTCAGCGACGGCGGTCGCGGAAAAATCGTAAAAGAGGAAACCGACAACATCGAGAACTGCTGACGGCTCGAGAATGACGGTGTACCTTCCCGGCGCAAGTTCCTGCGCGTTGACCGCACGGTGGGCTTTGTCGCTTGCGATGACGGCGAGTTTTTGTGGATCGAAGTCGCGCACGTTGCAGGCATTCGCCTTCGCCCAGCTTGCTGCGGGTGATTCCTGCATGGTGATCGAAAACTCGGCGTGCGTTTCGCGATAGGCTGCGAAAAGGCCGCGCGAATTGCCCATCGCGGATTGCGACATGCCGCTGGCGAAGATTCCGGCAGCGACCTGGCCTTCGCTGATTGCCAAATCGCAAGCGCGTTTGACAGCGCGGGCGCGATCTTCGGGATTGAGCGCAGCGGTCGGCGCGGCAAAACGATTCACCTTCTGATACTTCTGCTTCCCCGGCATCGCCAGGAGGCGCGGGTCCTTTGGCTGGCTGTGCGCTAGCGACAGCGAAGACTCAATCGCGCCGCGCAGCGAGTCTTCGTCGATGCGATTGGTGGTGGCGCGTGCCGTGCGGCCATCGACTACGGTGCGCACGGAAACGGTGAGCCCGCGCTCGGCAACGTTTTGGTGGATAGCGTTGTTGGCAAAGCGCGTCAGCGAATCGTCGACCTCGTCAACGTGAACTTCCGCTTCGTCGGCTTCGGTGGATTTCGCGAGACGCAAAACTTTTTCGACAATGGCGCGCAGTTCGCGTTCGGGAAGCAAGCCGCCGCTGCCGGCGGTTGCAACCGAGGCGCTTCGTCCGCGCTTGATGATCTCGCGAGAGGGGCTCATGCGTTTTCGCTCACGATTGTCGGCTCATGATTTTGCGAACGCCGTGCCGATCCGCACGTTGCGAAAACGCGACGGCGACGCTCCATGCCCCGTCCCCATCGTTTGCATCGGCTGGCCCTTGCCGCAATTCGGCGTGCCCCACAAAACCCACCCATCGGCGTCGCAAATCGCGTCACATGAATTCCAAAATTCCGTCGTGATACCGCTATAGCTGGGATTTTTAAGCATCCGGCCGCGTTTGCCGCCCTTGATCTCCCAGCCGATCTCGGTCGAAAACTGAAATTGATAGCGGCGATCGTCAATCGACCACGACCGATTCGTCTCCATGAGGATCGCGTCGTCGGTATCTGCAATGAGGTCATCGAGTTTCCACGTCCCGGGCAGCAAGCTGATGTTCGTCATGCGAATGATCGGCAGGCGATTCCAGCTTTCGGTGCGCATCGTGCCCGACGAACGTTTTAATCCGATCAAATGTGCGCTCTCGCGATTCGAAAGATAGCCACGGAATTCGCCATTCTTGATGATGTCCGTGCACTGCGCCGGCACGCCTTCGTCGTCATATGCAAAGCTGCCGAGGCCGGGTCCGTGTTCGAGCCGCGCGTCGGCGACGACGTTGACGATATCGGAGCCGTAGCGAAGTTTGTTCAACTTATCGAGAGTCAGAAAACTCGTGCCGGCGAAATTCGCCTCTTCGCCGAGCACCCGGTCGAGCTCAATCGGATGCCCGATGGACTCGTGAATCTGCAGTCCGAGCTGGCTGCCACCAAGGATCAGCGTCCCCGTAGTCTGCGGACAATGCGCGGCGGAATGCAGCGCGACCGCCTCTTCACCGATGCGCGGCGCATTCTTGATCAGCTCCATCTCTTCGACGAGCTCGTAGCCTCGGAGCGCGTGCTGCCCGCCGAAACTATTCGGATACGAACGCTTCTGAATCTCTTCGCCTTTGAACGAAGTCGCTCCTATGCCACAGCCCGAAATTACTTTGCTCTGGTGAATGCGCGATCCGATGCTCGACGCAAACCACGAATCGATCTTGCGAAATTGCAGATCGGTCTCAGTCAGCGTGACACCCTTGATTCGTCGCATCTCAGAATCCGCAGCAAGCAATAGATCAAGCTGCTTCTCGAGCGGGATTTCGAACGGATCCTTGCGAAACGGGCTCACCCAGCCATCGACGTAAGCGTCCTCGTGCGCCATCACAACTTCTTTGCGCTTCGCCAGCGCCGAAGCCTTCGCGATCGACACCGCCTGCGCCGCACACGCCGAGACTCCATCCCGCGTCAGCTTGTCGGTCGAAGCAAATCCCCATCCGCCGCTCGCCAACACGCGCACACCAAGCCCGATCGACTCCGACTGCGCGAGCGTGCCGACCTGCCCATTTTTCGTAGTGAGATCGCGCTGGCGCAGATGCATCACACGCACATCGGCATACTTCGCGCCGCGAAGCTTCGCGGTATCCAAGCAAGCTGTAGCCAAATCCCACATGAAATTTCCCGCCATCAACTTACAAGACTTTCCCCAAAAAGAAAAATGGGGCGAAGCCGAAGCCTCGCCCCATTCTCTGTCGTAATCATTACTTCGTTACATCTTGCTTCTTTACCTCAGCTTTTCCTACGTGCCTTCGTTCCACGACGCCAAATAATGCTCCTGCTCCGGCGTCAGCACATCCAGCTTATGCCCCATCGACTCCAGCTTCAGCCGCGCGATCTCGCGATCGAGATGCTCCGGCACAACGTAAACTTCCGGCTTCATCGTCTTGTGATTCTTCATCAAATACTCCGCCGACAGCGCCTGGTTCGCGAAGCTCATGTCCATCACCGATGCCGGATGCCCTTCGGCCGTCGCCAAATTCACAAGCCGCCCTTCGCCGAGCAGATAAACCTTCTTATCGCCCTTCAGCGTGTACTCGTCCACCAGCGGACGCGCCTCGCGCTTCCCACTCGACAACTTCTCCAGCGCCGGAATATCGATCTCGACGTTGAAGTGACCCGAGTTGCAAACCACCGCGCCTCCCTTCATCGCCGCGAAGTGCTCGCCGCGAATCACGTTCTTGTTGCCGGTCACGGTGATATAAACGTCGCCTTCCTTCACCGCTTGTTCCATCGGCATCACGCGGAAGCCGTCCATCACCGCTTCGATGCCCTTCACCGGATCGATTTCCGTCACGATCACGTCCGCGCCCAACCCCTTCGCGCGCATCGCAACGCCGCGTCCGCACCAGCCGTAGCCCGCTACGACCACTTTCAATCCCGCGAGCAAAATATTCGTCGCACGAATCACGCCGTCCAGCGTCGACTGCCCCGTGCCGTAGCGATTGTCAAAGAAATGCTTCGTCATCGCATCGTTCACCGCGATGATCGGATACTTCAGCGTGCCGTCCTTCGCCATCGCGCGCAAGCGAATCACGCCCGTCGTCGTCTCTTCGGTCCCGGCGATCACGTTCGGCACCAGATCCGTCCGCTTCGTCAGCAGCATCGTCACCAGGTCCGCGCCGTCGTCCATCGTCATCTGCGGCTTGTGGTCCAGCGCCGCTCGCAGGTGCGAATAATACGTATCGTTATCCTCCCCCTTGATCGCGTAGGTCGGAATGTTGTAATCGCGGTTCAGCGACGCCGCCACTTCATCCTGCGTCGACAGCGGATTCGACGCGCACAGCACCGCATCCGCGCCACCATCGCGCAGCGCGATCATCAGGTTCGCCGTCTCGCTCGTCACGTGCAGACAAGCCGAAACGCGCAGCCCCTTCAGCGGCTTCTCTTTCAAAAAGCGCTTCCGGATCGATTCCAGCACCGGCATCTGATTGCCGGCCCACTCGATCTTGCGCTTGCCCGCATCCGCGAGCTTGATGTCTTTCACATCGCCCGACTTCAGTTCAGCAGTAGCCAAGTGTTGCTCCTCTTTTTGAATTTTTCCGGCGAACCTTTTCCATGAACAAGTTCGCGAAGGGGACCTACGCAGAAATTCGTGGATACAAGCTACAACTCGAGGGCGAGCCCAGCCCGCCCCCGCAAATCCTTACCGCGCGCCGACTTCCGCGCCCGCCACCGCACCGAGCCCAGCCGCCTTACGCAGCGCATCCGCTCGATCGGTCTTCTCCCAGGTAAATCCCGCGCCTGTACGCCCAAAGTGCCCGTACGCCGCCGTCGGCTTATAAATCGGCCGCCGCAAATCCAGCGTCTCGATGATCGCCTTCGGCGTCAGCTTGAACGTTTCGCGCACCAGCGAATTGATCTTCTCTTCATCCACCGTCGCCGTGCCGAACGCATCGATCATCACCGACACCGGCTCCGCCACGCCAATCGCGTACGCGAGCTGCACTTCTGCCTTGCGCGCCAACCCCGCCGCCACGACGTTTTTCGCGATATACCGCGCCATGTAGCACGCCGACCGATCCACCTTCGACGGATCTTTACCCGAAAACGCGCCGCCGCCGTGCCGGCTATATCCGCCGTAGGTATCGACGATAATCTTCCGCCCCGTCAATCCCGCATCGCCCATCGGCCCGCCAATCACAAAGCGTCCCGTCGGATTGATGTGATACTTCGTGGTCTTATCCAGCATGTTCGCCGGAACGATCGGCTTGATCACATGCTCCAGAATTCCGTCGTGCAAATCCTGGGCCGAAATCTTCTCGCCATGCTGCGTCGAAATCACCACCGTATCAACGCGAACCGGCCGCCCATTGCGATACTCAATCGAAACTTGGGATTTTCCATCAGGACGAAGGTGAGGAACTTTCTTGCTCTTGCGGACTTCCGACAATCTCTGCGCCAACCGGTGCGCCAACTGAATCGGCATCGGCATAAGCTCTTCGGTTTCGTCGCACGCGAAGCCAAACATCAATCCCTGGTCGCCCGCGCCACCCGTGTCCACGCCCATCGCGATGTCCGGCGACTGCTTCTTCACCGTGCTCATCACCCCGCACGTTTCGCAATCGTATCCATACTTCGCGCGATCGTATCCGACTCCCTTAATCGTGTCGCGCACGATCGTGTCGTAATCCAGCGTCGCTGTCGTCGTGATTTCGCCCGACACGATCGCCAGTCCGGTCGTCACCAGCGTCTCGCAGCCCACTCGCCCCTTCGGGTCCTGGCGCAACACTTCGTCCAACACCGCATCCGAAATCTGATCCGCAATCTTGTCGGGGTGACCTTCCGTAACCGACTCGGAGGTAAACAGGAAATTCCGCAATCCTTCGCTCAAAACTAATTCTCCTTACGTAGGGTGCGAGGCCCAGGCCCCGCGGATCGCTCTGTGAGCTGGCAGAAAAGAGGACCAAAACAAGTTACCATCCCCCGTCCACAGAATCAATTGCCTCATTTCCAACGGCTTACAGCCGCATCCAACAGCGAGAATCGCCCCCCGAACGGCACCTCCCGGCATCCAGCAGTATCGCCCGCCCCGTCGGCGACAGGGCGAAGCCCTTTGGAGTGCGGCGCTCCCGCGCCGCCTTTACGGTCGCAACGTCGCGTCCCAACCAGCCTCGGAGTTATAGTGCCCGCCTCATCCACTCCACGGTCATNCCGAGCGTAGCGAGGTATTCTTTACCATCGCGCTTCGCGATGAATCTGCCTTTGCCTTTCGTCCGCTAAACGTTGGCCTTCCACGTCCATCTTCCCCAAATGGAAATGGGCGGCGCGATCGCGCCGCCCCCTGGTCCATTTTCCAATTTCTCTTTTCCAGTTTCCGCCCTACTCACTCCGGATGTTCATGTCTCCAGGTCCAATACGCCTCCTGCCGGTGGTGACTCTGCTTCTGATACTCCCGATACTCGTAATGCTTCTCCGCCAAATACCTCCGATACGCCCGATCCTCATGATCATCCCAATTGTGATAATCGTGATGATGCGAGTCATACACCCGCACATCCACCGACTGCGCCTCCGTCGTCCTCGGCGCAATCGTCCCCAACAATCCCGTCAAAATCAGTCCCGCGCCAACGCGAACGACATACTTCCCAAGCTTCTCTCCCAAAAATAGGTGTGTCATCCATCCTCCGTCGCAGCAAATTTCAAACGAGCCCAAATCAGCTAGGTTGCCGCGACTATGCCATCCTCACCTCTAAGTGTCCCTACGGTCCACTCCTGATATTCGGGCCAAAAACCCTGTGTCGCCTATCGTCCTGTGAATCCGACGTTTACATCGTTCTTGCCTCCGCGCCCCGAGCGAACTCTGTGGTAAATCGCTTTTTCGCCCTCCCCATTTCACGCCACCGTCACATTCGTCATCCTGAGCGAAGCGAAGGATCTCAGAACTCAAACAAACTCGCGCCTGCATCCATCTAAGTGAAACCTCTCCATCAATCCATAAAGTCTCCGCCCGCTCATAGAATCTCTACATATCTTCATAAAATCCGGCGAACCATATCCGCATCTTCATAGCTGCGCTCGCACGCGAAAAATAATTCGCCAACGTTACAGAAATTCAACAAAGTTGCGTACCCGCGTCCGCAAACTCTTCGTCACTCATATGTGTTCGTCGTCCGGCCCCGGGCTCTGGTCCCTCTTACTGCTTCTCTGTTCGCGGCAGCGTTCTTCTGCGCTCATCTCACCGCGCGCTCTTCATCCAGCTCAACTGAAACAAGCGTTTCACTCGCCACCGAAGACCGCGTCGAATCTCCCGGCTGGTGGCCCACCAAATCCGCCGCTTCCCTTTCCAAATTCGTCGGCACCGCCGAATGCGCGAAATGTCACACGCAAATCGCTGCATCGCAATCCACAACTCCGATGGCCCGTGCCGCCACGCCCGCAGCCAACTCCGAAATCCTGCAATCCCACGCCGACCTCACCGAGCAACGCGCCGCCTATCACTACGAACTCTCCACTTCGCAAAACGCCGTCAACTTTTCCGTCACCGACGGCGCGCAATCCCTCTCCGCCAGCATCGCCTGGGCCTTCGGACTAGGCCACAAAGGACAGACCTACATCTACGAACGCGACGGCGGCTTCTACGAAAGCCACCTCAGCTTCTACAAATCTCTCCAAGCGCTCGATCTCACCACTGGTCACGACGCCGCGAACCCCGACGATCTCAAGTCCGCCATGGGTCGCTGGCTCGACGCGGACGAAACTCGCCGCTGCTTCGGCTGCCACACCACCGCATCGAGCATCGCCGGCCATTTCGACACGTCGCATCTCACTCCCGGCGTGCAGTGCGAATCCTGCCACGGCCCGGGAGCCAATCACGTCGCTGCAATGAAGTCGGGAAAAATCGAGCAAGGCCGCGCCGCTATCTTCAATCCGCGCCGCCTCAATTCAGCCGCATCCGTCGATTTCTGCGGCGCATGTCACCGCACCTGGGCCGACGTCATTCTCGCCGACCAAAAACTGGGCAGTGTCATGAACGTCCGCTTCCAGCCCTACCGCCTCGAAGACAGCAAATGCTGGCGCAACTCCAACGGCGACCCTCGCCTCGCCTGCACCACCTGCCACAACCCCCACGAACAACTCAATCAAGACGCGTCGTCCTACGACACCAAATGCCTGACGTGCCATTCACCCGTAACTCACGCTCCCAATGCACACGCGATCGCTGCGACTANTCCCCATCGNGCTGAAAATTCACCTACAAATTTTCGCGAGAGCCGCGCCGCGACGCCAGTCGGTCAATCGCACGAGAACTCGACGCCAAAAATCTGCCCCCAATCCAAATCCAACTGCATCACCTGCCACATGCCCCAAGTCGAAGTCCCCACGGTCCACGCCACGTTCTTCGATCACCACATCCGCATCGTCCGCCCTAACTCTCCGTACCCGATGTAGACCGGAACAGTCACTCGTGGCGCAAAGCCTCCGTAGGGTCAAGTCGTGACGCACGTCGCGCCGGGATGTAGCTCGCCAGCAACGCCGTCGCGAGTAGGAACACAGGCACACCAACGAACGCAATCGGGTCATGCGTCCCGATGCCATAAAGCACTCCCGAAAGAACTCGCGAAACAGCCGCAGCCACGAAAATTCCAATCGTCCCGCCGACTACCACCGGCCGCATCGCCTGCCGCAACACAAGCCTCATCACTTCGCGCCCATCCGCCCCAAGCGCCAGTCGGATTCCGATCTCGCGAATGCGCTGGCTCACTCCGTAAGAAACCACGCCATGCACGCCGATCGCAGCCAATAGCAGCGCCAGTGCCCCGAGCACACCGGAAAGCGCCGCCACGATCCGCGATGGAGTCCGCCACAGCTCCAGGTTGTCTTCCAACTTCGTGAGATCCACGATCAGATCGGGATCCAAGTCTCGCGCTACTTCTCGAATCGTCTTCAGGGTCGCAGCGTCGCCATAGCCGTTTGCGCTATGCACCAGAACTTGCGCCGTGCGTTGCTCCTTCGGCCCCGCTGGCATGTACACGAGCAACTCATCAGTTTTTCCTAAGTGTGAAGCCTGCGAATCCCTTACGACTCCCACGACCTGATATTCTTCCTTTTCATCGCCCCGGAGCGTCTGCCCGATCGCCTCTCGTCCCGGCCACAACTGCCGCGCCGTAGACTCGGTTACGACCAACACCCCAGCGTCCGTCCGCGTCTCGACATCCGTGAACGTTCGCCCGCGCACGATCGGCATTCCCAACATCGAAAAAAATCCCGGCGACACCACGTTGAACTCAACCTGCCGCGCTTCCGTCTCGCCCGTGAGAGTCATCCCCGTCCCCAGAAATTGATCGCCCAGTGGCATGACTCGCGCCTGCTCCACTCCATCGACGCCCGGCAGCGCCGCAACACGCGCGATAAATTCCCGCTGAAATGTTTGCGCGCGTCCCGCGTCGTAGGCTTGCGCCGACGTCAAATCAAATCGCGCCTGCACAACTCCTCTCATCTCGAAGCCGGGTTCCACCGTTTGCGTCGAGTAAAGGCCGCGCATCAGCAGCCCCGCCGCAATCAGCAACACCATGCACACCGCCGCTTGGACGCCCACCAGCGTGCTGCGCAGCTTTCCTCCACTCGCGGCCTTGCCCAGGAACCCCGCGCTTTCTCCCTTCAGCGCCGAGCTCAGATCCTGCCGCGTCGCATGCAGCGCCGGCGCCAGTCCGAACACAATCCCGGTAACCGCCGTCAACGCCAGCGCGTACGCCCAAACATGCGGGTCAGGGCTGACATCCCACACCAGCTGCGGCATCTCCTTCGGTAAATGCGCCAACAAATAATGCGCAATGCCCCCGATCGACCAGAACACCATCACCGATCCGAGCAGGCCTCCCAGAAAAGCGATCAGCAAACTCTCCGTTAGAAGTTGCCGAACAATCCGCCAGCGGCTCCCGCCAATCGACCGCCGTATCGTGATTTCCTTCTGTCTCGCCGACGCCCTCGCGAGCAAAAGATTCGCCACATTGGCACACGCAATCAGCAGCACCAGCCCCACCGCCGCCAACACCACTCCTCCAATACCAAACGCGACCGACCGCTCCTCCACTCGCCCCAGAAATGTCGCCCGATGAACCACCAACCGCGTAACTCGCTCCGGATACTGCTGATCGACTCTTGCCGCGACGACGGCAAGATTCGCGCGCACTTCATCCAGTGAAACNCCGGGAGAGATTCGTCCAAGTAGCGCGAGCCAACCCGTATTGTCTTCGGGCAGCAAATTACGATCGGGCTCCAGCGCCCTTTGCATCGTCACCGGCACCCAAAACGCGCTCGGCCAGGGATCAAGCCCGCGAAACCCCGACGCAGTCACACCAATCACCACGAATCTCGTACGGTTCAGCGAAATCGTCTTGCCCACAATCTTGGGATCCGCAGCGAACTGACTCCGCCACAATTCATCGCTCACCACCGCTACCGCATTGGCTCCCGGCGCAATGCAATCTGCTTCCACAAACGGACGCCCCAGCGCCGGCCGCTCTTGCAGCACCTCAAAAAAATTGCACGATGCCGCAGCTCCCATCAGTGGCTTTGGAGTTTCGCCTCCCAGCGGCACATCGCCTATAAACGGCGCGTACGCCAGCAGCCCTGAGAAAACGCGATTGTTCTCGCGATAGTTTTTGTATTCCGAATATGAAAAGAGCCCCGGCTCGCCGTGTTCATTGCGGTGAACCTTCCCAGAAAACATCTGATCCACGTTAACGATCTGATCCGCAGCCGGCACCGGCAACAACTTCAGCGCCACACCGTTCAGCACCGAAAACATCCCCGCGTTGACTCCAATTCCGAGCGCGACCGCAAACACCGCCACGAATGTAAATCCAGGATTTTTGGCCAGTGCCCGCGCCCCATAGCGCAGATCCTGCGCGAATTGTTCCAGCCAGATCCACCCCCAACTTTCCCGCGTCTCTTCTTTCAGCACCGTCGGATTCCCAAACGCACGCATTGCCGCATGCCGCGCCTCATCCTTATTCATCCCCGCAGCGACGTTCTCCGCAATCTGCTGCTCAAGATGGAATTGCATCTCGTCGTCCAACAGCAGATCATTTCGCCGGCGATCCACCAATGCCAACACTCGCAGCCACAATCGCCGAGCCCACAACATAAGCCGCCACCTCAATTTGTTTGCACCACGAGGTTGATCGCCGTCGAAAGCCGGCTCCAATTCTCAGCTTCCTTCTCCAGCTGCGCGCGTCCCGCCGCCGTCAACGAATAAAACTTCGCGCGTCTTCCCGTCTCCGACTCCATCCACTTCGCTTTGATCCACGCCTGTTGTTCGAGCCGGTGCAACGCCGGATACAGCGACCCTTGCTGCACCTGCAAAACTTCTCCCGAGATTTGCTGGATGCGTTTCGCAATCGCCCACCCATGTTTGGGCTCGAGCGAAATCGTCTTCAGAATCAAAAGGTCCAACGTTCCTTGCACAAGATCAGTCGGCTTCGCCATACTATGATTATCTACAAGACGCATTGTAGATTGTCAAGGTATCCCCCCTGCGCGCTCAACTCCCGACGAACCGGCTTGGTCGGAAAAGTAGAATCTCGACGAATACCGCGCGGGCACGCGCCTTTCCGGCTACCATTACGCGAACGCTCCGTATCGTTAGCGCTCTCGCTCGGAGTGCCGGAGGCCAGTTGCTCTCGCCTGAACGACGTCGTAGGAGGCTCGTATGAAGTTCGCCATTCTCCTGGGGGCTGCGTCCATCGCCACGATCCTGTCGCCGCTCCTGGCCCGCTCACAGTCCGCCACCGACATGGCCGTTCTCAAAGGACTTGCCCCCGTGACGGTGTTGGCCAAGCCGAACAACTACGCAGGCCAAGCCGCTCTAGGCGCGAACTACACCGTCACGGGCGGAATTCAGACCGGCGAAATCCGCCAACTGACCCTGCTGCCCTTCCCGGAGCAACAGCAGCAAGCACTGCGAGATGTTTTCATCACGGGCAGCAACCTCGCCCAACTCGCCGACGGTCTCGGCACGGCTCTCGGTTCCGCTTACCTGGCGCGCGCTCACTACATCGACCGCCAAAATTCCACGCAATTGTCGCAGGCGATCACCGATCTCATCACCTACGCGAACGCGACGACATACTCCAATTCAAATACGGCCAAATATTTCTTCGCGAATGCAACCACCGATGGAAAAACGCCAGTTTCCGAGGAAGCGCTCGCAATCCTCAAAAACAACGGCGGTTCTCCCGACATGTTCGGCAAGCCATATGGTCTCCCCGGCGGTTCTCCGGGTGCGGATAAGTTCGGCAACTCAAGGCCGTTTCAAACCGAGCCGACTCTGACCCGTATTTTCGGTCGCGACTATCTCGGCACCCCAACCGACAACATCGTCTACAACCGCGGACCAATCATGGACCTCACCAACAGTCCTTCGTTCCCAAGCGGCCACACCACCTACGGATACATGGGTTCGATCCTTCTCGCAGTGCTCGTCCCGGAGCGATACGCCGAAATGATGACCCGTGCCGCCGAATACGGAAACGATCGCATCCTCATCGGCGCCCACTACGCCATGGACGTCCTCGGCGGCCGCACGCTCGCGCTCTACGATTTGGCGCATCTCCTCGCCAACGACCCGGCATATGTAGGGCAAACGCTCCCGGGTGCTCCGAAGCTCCCCGATTTTCGCGAAGCCGTGATAAAAGCTCGCGCCGACGTTGTAAAAGCTCTGGAACCCGCCTGCGGCAACTCAGTCGCCGTCTGCGCGAAACAGGATACCGGACGCTTGAGCAACGCCGCGATCGATGAAGCTTTCTACATGTCGACCCAAACCTATGGACTTCCCGTCGTCTATCCAAAAATGGCGAATGCTGTCGAAGATGTCGGAAAGCTCGCTCCAGAAGCCGGCTATCTGCTCACCGTCGCGTTCCCATCTCTCACGTTGGAAGACGCTGATCGAATCCTGACCGAGACCGAAGGCCCCGGCGGCGGTTTCCTGGACGACGGCTCAACCTCCAGCCCATCCTTCGGCGTCTATTCGCGCCTGAACCTCTACGCCGCCTCCCGCCGCGCCGCGCAGCTCTCCGCTCATTGAACCCCCATCACCAAAACTGTCACCACGGCCATAGCGAGGGATCTGCTGGAAATGAACGCAAAGAAAGCCGTCCTTACCGTCCGATCGTCCTTCCACGATTACGGAGCATAACGACTGCGGTACATAAGGACGAGCCCGATAACGAACAGCAATAAGTAGGCGACGGACAAAATATAGTAAGGGATGCGAAGCCTGGGCCACAGCCACGTCGGCCAGACATCGGCGAACTTATCGCTCCACGTTTCGCTCCATCGAGGCGGCGGAGCATACTCCGGCGACTCCGGTTTCCATCGCGAAGCAATCCAGATAGCTCGAAAATTAGAAAGCAGCAGGGCCGACACGAGAACTTTCACAACGTGCGGACCCGTGACGATCATCTCGCCAAAGTACGTCACGAATGCCCATCCTGCGGCATAGCGGCTCCCTTCCCGCACGCCCACCCCGGTCAGGTAATACAACACCAAAATAAACAGCCCCATGAAGGGTTTGCCGGAGATCGCCAGCACAACAAACGAAAGAACTCCGATCGCCGAGCACACCCAGAGTCCTTGCGATCCCAAATAATCGGCGTCGCTGCTCGTCTTGACCGAAGGCCAAAATAAACTCTTAAGCCGACCGTCCGTCCGAGGCGTGGAATCCGATAAGCCAAGAGTCTGCATGGATCGTCAGTTTTTTGCGGATGACCTGTCCGGAATACCTGCAGACTAATTCAACGAATGATCGTTATCAAGGGGGTTATGTCCAAAATGATCGTAAACCGGTTGAAACGCTCAATGCGGAAGCACTTTCGCGTTGCCTTAATTTCTGGCTCCGGTGGTCGAATCAGTAGTCCCACACGCTTCCGTATGAGTAAGTCTCCGCGGTCGCGATCGGTTCAAAGGAACCGCCACCTACAACGAGTACGGAGTAGACTCCAGACGGTTGCGATTGCGCGGTTGCCGAGTGTCCCGCACGCCCGAATTCCATGCTGCCTGTCTTGGTGAAAGAACCGGGAGATGCGTTGTAGAGCTCCGCAGTGGAGCTGTTATTTCCGCCGCCAGCGATCAGCACAGTGCCGTCCATGAGTAGGGTTGCCGTGTGTAAATCTCGGGCTTCGGTCATTGACCCGGTGGGTGCAAACAAACCCGTGGATGGGTCATAAACTTCGGCGGTAGCAGTGAGCTGCAAATTCGTGCTGCCGATGACCGGAGTTTGCCCACCGGTGATCAGCACCTGACCGTTAGGGAGCAGCGTCGCCGTGTGCTGTTCACGAGCCGTCGTCATGCTACCCGTGGCATTGAAAACGCCAGTTGTCGGGTCATAGAGTTCGGCTGTCGAAGTTGGGACGGATGAATCTGCGGGGACACCGCCCACGATGAGCACTCTGCCATCTCCCAGCAATGTGGCGGTATGCCGAAAGCGCGCTACGGTCATGCTTCCGGTTTGAGTGAAAGCGCCAGTGTTTGGATCATAGAGCTCGGCAGTCGCAGAGCCCGTGCCTCCCACTCCTTGATTCCCCCCGCCAGCAATCAGAACCGTGCCGTCCGCGAGCGGAGTAGCTGTGTGCCCACCGCGTGGGAAGCTCATGTTGCCGGTCATGCTGAACGAGCTCTTGCCGGGGTCGTAGATTTCCGCGGTGTTCTGCGCTTGCGCACCGACGCCCTGACAGTCGGAAGTGTTTCCGAAGCCTCCAACCATTAATACGTCGCCATTCTTAAGCAATGTCGCGGTGTGAGCGTAGCGCGGTGCGTTCAAGGATCCGGTTAGACTGGAGCCAGCACCGTACGCATCGTAGAGTTCTGCCGAAACGATACCGCCGATACATTGTGGGTCGGACGCTTTATTCGCACCGCCGGCCACCAGCACCGTTCCATCGTTCAGCAGCGTCGCGGTGTGAAAGCCTCGCGCCTGATGCAAACTCCCGGTGGGAAAGAAGGAAACCGAGGAATTGGTTACGGAGACTACGGCGCTCGCGGATGCCGTTCTGTTTTCAACGCTGGTCGCGATTACGTGATAGAAACCTTCGGCCATCGGCGCGGTATAGAGGCCGGCACCGTTGATGAGTCCCCCACCGGTCTCGTGGACCGTCCAAATTACTTGCGTATTCGCCAAATCCGCGACCGGTGCCGTGAAAGTCTGCGTCCCACCGGGAGCCAGCGCGACCTGCGCAGGAGAAATCACCACTTGTGACAGTTGAACCTCCACGGCAGCGCTACCCTGGGCGGCTGAACTGGCCTGGCTGGTAGCCACTACGTGGAACGTGCCGGCCGTATTTTGCGGAGCCGTGTACAGCCCCGCGCTGTTGATCGTNCCGCCGGACGCCTCTTGCACGCTCCACGTGACCGCGCTGTTGGTCGTCCCTGTCACCTGAGCCGCAAACAATTGTGTCTGGCCCGGCAACAACGTGGAGGAACTCGGTGTGACAATGATCGATATGGCCTCCGCCGTGATTGGATTAGGTGTTGTGAGTGTGGCAGGCGAGCCTCCGCCGCATCCGCCGCTTGTCACAGCTGCGACAACGACT
>JGI12635J15846_10000981_pt1 | contig 25008 bp, 30 predicted proteins | sample BlaSpr_A8_OM2_M2_FD_15846 | JGI IMG/M metagenome (IMG submission 15846) | reverse complement strand
CTCTGCCCGCCGATGCCGGGGAACCTCCCAAGCGATTAGTTGGATGGAGCAGAGTGCAACTGAGTCCTGGCGAGAGTAAAGAAGTGACGGTGACTGTCGATCCAAAGTATCTATCAATCTATGACGAGGCATCGGACGCATGGAAGGTCGTGCCTGGCAGCTATACCTTCATGGTCGGCGGATCGTCACAGGACTTGCCGCTGAGCGCAAAGGTAAGCATGTAACCTGACGGAAATCAAATAGGGACAGCCGAGTCTGTGTCGCAACCGATCTTTCGCCCCTTCGGGGCTTCTCTCATCTCCCACTTCGCACCCTGGGCTGCGCCCTGGGCTGCATTCTTGCGCCGCTTCGCGGCTATTTTTTGTGGTCGCGTTCCACTTTCTAAATCGATAAAGAGGTTGCGACACAGACTCAGCCGCCCTCGGCTGTCCAGTCGACCGGGAGCTCGATATGCTCAGGGATAGTTGCCAGAATTGGGCGGGTGCACTATATTTGCCCGGCTATTCCAGCGAAACTCAAAGGAGAATATATGCATAAGCTGTTGCTGTTTGCATTGGCTTTACTTGCGTCTGTGTCCGTGGCCGCCGCCCAGAGCAAGATTGACACCAAGTGGCATTGCCCGAAGGCAACGACGCAAAACAAACTCGACGTCGGCGACGCTCCGGACCATAGCTATGTAATCCAGCAGGGCACCTGTGACGCTACCTCCAGCGATGGTGACCTGAAGGAAAAGTCTGGCACTTTCACGGAAGTCGACGATCAATGGAAAGCGTCCTTCAACTTCCACGGGTACTACATCGCGAACACGGTCGATGGCGACAAGGTTAACTACAAGTATGAAGGTTCCGCCTCCACCGATATCACTAAACCTATCGCGAATAAATGGAAAATCGTGGGTGGTACTGGAAAGAATAAGGGCATCAAGGGCACCGGGAGTTGCGCCGGAAAAGCCAATTCGGACGGCTCCTTCGACTACGAGTGCACCGGCACGTACTCGATGGGCATGGCCAAAATGGACAAGATGGGGAATTAGCAGTATTTTGAATCGGGATTATCGGTCCGCCCGGAGCTGTCATTTTTAGGGCGGGCCGCATCCTCTGCCCTTTCTCCCGCCCTTACGCAAAACGTATGTCAGACATCGAAAATCAAAAATTAAAAGCGGAGACGTTTCGGAAGTTGCATCGCGCTGCCCGCATCCTGGTGCTTCCCAATACTTGGGATGTGGCGAGTTCGCGCGTCATCGAGGATGCGGGCTTTGGAGCGGTGGCAACCAGCAGCGCGGGAATCGCATTTAGCTTGGGTTATCCAGATGGGCAGCGGATATCGAGATCAGAGATGATGGCCGCGGTCGCCAGAATCGCTCGCGCCGTAAAAATTCCCGTAACCGCAGATTCTGAGGCTGGCTACGGGGATCGACCTGAGGATGCCGGTCAGACGGCGACTGAGGTTATCGTGGCCGGAGCTGTGGGAATGAACCTGGAGGATAGCCGCGACGATGCTATGCATCCCCTGATTGACTTGACCCTGGCGCTAGAGAAAATCAAGGCAGTGCGGGAAGCAGCATCGGCGGCCGGAGTAGCGATCGTATTGAACGCGCGAACCGATGTGCACCTAGCGGAAGTGGGAAAACCTGAGAGCCGCTATGACGAGACCGTTCGCCGGCTGTCCGCGTATCGCGAGGCCGGGGCGGATTGCCTGTTCGCGCCCGGAGTGCGGGACAAGTCCACAATCGGTCGGCTGGTACGGGATCTTAAGGCGCCGCTGAACATATTAGCCGGGCCTGGATTCCCTTCTGTCCTCGAGTTGCAGAAACTGGGCGTGGCGCGCGTGAGTTTGGGTTCGGGTCCAATGCGGGCGACGCTGGGACTATTGTCGCGAATGGCGGAGGAACTAAAAACGTCGGGAACTTATGAGGCGATGAAGGGCGCACCCACACACGCAGAGGTGAATCGGATGATGGAAGCCAAACTACAGCGCCATATCGGGTAAACTCAGTTTTGGGTTCCGTCTGGGTTACCCGATTTGGGAAACAGGTTCCGTATTCGAGAGGCGTCCGAGAATCCACGGTTGACATGCCGCCGTCAATCCCGTAAATACCGTGCTGGTATTGCGGTAGCGTGATGAACCCAGAATATGATCGTTATCTAGAAACGCCCCATTGGAAAACCCTGGCCGAGTCGGTGAAGGACCAGCGACCCAAGTGCGAAGACTGCGGTCTGCGGAGGCTTTGGGCAAAGTGGATATATGGCCAAGACCTAAACGTACATCACCTGCCGTCTGGCTATAGTAGGCTCGGCGCGGAAGAACTCTCTGACCTGGTGGTGTTGTGTAGCGCTTGCCATGCCAAACGTCACGGATTACCTACCCCTGGATTATTCCAGCGATTCGTTCGGTGGTCGGACCCCTGGAAGTTGCCGGATGTGCGGTTTGAGTACAAAGTATGTGCCAACTGCGGAAAAGCCGGCCGAGAGCGCGTCTATGACCAGCGTGATCTCGATCCTGAATACTTGTGCGACGAATGCCGACTCTAGCTTTTGACCACTCTGAAACCGGGTTTCACTAAGCGGGACTTTGACTATGGTTTCAGTTTGGCTACCGAGTCGTCGCCGTTACTGGACCCATTCCGCGAACGCTTCACAAACTCCACTTGAGCCTTGGCCGTTTCGCGTAGCTCGCGCCACTCCTCTGGAGTACGCTCGGATCGTGTCCTGTGCGGAGGGCGCGAATCGCCTTTCAGTTCATCCGGAAGCGTGTTTTCCATTTTCATCTTAGCTAATATTCCGGCCAGGCCTGGAAGATCAGGCAATTTCTCAACCTGCCCGGTCAGCAGACCTCCGGCCTCCGCTGGGGGTAGCATTTGCGCAAAATCGTTCTGTCGCTCTCCCGGAACGAAGTTTAGGGCACTCTCCAGACTCATTCGTTTTTGCTGAACTGCGGTCGCCAGCGTGGACAACCGATGCCCCATGTCGAAGCCAGCGCTCATCGTCCAGCGAACCGGCCTTCTTTGGGAGCGGGCTTCGGCAATCTCCCTCTCATAGCGCTCTTTGAACGCCATGCGTGCGCCGATCTGATCGCCGTCGAGCAGTAGGCTTCGGCAGGCGCCGAAGGCATTACGCTCTTCCTCGCACCACACAACGCTGTCTTCCTCCATGCGTTCTCCCTTTGGCATTCTGGCCCACGCCTCCTCCGGTCCCGGACGACCATCGTTCAATGCGCTACGCAAAGCGCCCGCAAGCTCGCGCATTTCGGCGAGTTTCGGAAACCATTTCAGCTCATAACGTGCCCTGCGGAAGGCAATTCGCAGTTGGTCTTGATGGATGTCGGCTAGGCCGCCACAGTAGATTTCTTGACGCTGCTCGGTCAATGTTTCTCCGAACGCCTCGGCCAAGATTGTCAGCTCATCGTTGATCCAGTCAAGAAGTTCCAAGTCTTTCCCTAAGTCGTTGCTTGACCTTGGCGTTGACCTCAAGGTTATCAAGTTTTCGCTGTTCTGCTTTGCTGGCTCTGACATTCGACCTCCATTTGCAATTTTCAAAGTAGAACCTGTCGATCAGTATCCCCCTCCGCCGATCTTCGATTGCTGCGGTCGTGATCAAGGACGCTGTTTCTTCCAGACCGAGATCTCGATCCTTCGCCTCAGCCTTCAATGCAGCCATAACCGTTGTAATGGAGTTATTCAGGGCAGGGAGATGAATGTCGTCTAATATCCGCTCAGCTAACGTCCTTGCCAGGGAATCCGCAAGAAAGTTTTCGCGGGAGATGCCCCTACGCTCCGCACGGATAGCCTCGGTCCAAATTTCCTGCACAACTGCCTCCGTCGATAATTTCGTTCCACGAGTCTTAATCTCAACTGCAGCCACTGCCGCATTGATCATTGTGTTTCTTAGTGAGAGGTTTTTTATGACACGCTTCGCAGCTTCGTGTATTTCGGTGTTTTCTTTTTCGGGAGTCTTGTTAATAAAGTCTTGTTCTTGAGTCTTGTTAATAAAGTCTTGTTCTTCCTTATATGCAGCGACGTCAGTGTCGCTCATCCGCGACATAGGTGTCGTTACCCGCGACACAGAAGTCGGCTCAGCGACATAGATGTCGTCATCCGCGACAAGTGAGTCGTCGCTCGCGACATGGATGTCGCTCATCCGGAGTATTTCATCGGGTATTGCGTCAAACAACGGAGCAGTGGAAGTCTTAGTCCTTTGAGGAACAGGCATGACAACATAAGTTGTTAGGTTTGCTGTACGCAGAATTCGAATGAGACGTAAATCCTCAAGCGTCTTAAGAGTGCGTTGCACTGTTCTCTGGGAAACGTTCAACAAGTGGGCAATTTTGGAGGTCCCGATCCAAGTCGAACGCGTTTCGCAATTCATATGGCGTTCGAGGACATGATAGACAGCGATGCCAACCGGCCCGACATCTCTCGCGTAATGGTCGATAAAACTGTTCTCTGTAATGTAAAAATTTGTCTTGCGACCGCAGCGCACAACTTCCCGCATCTGTATCATCTTTCCCCTCGGCATTCGAAAAGCAAGCAGAGCATATCCATCCAGACGCCCTTTGCCGCCTTGGAACAGCGGCGGAGGCAGGGGTCCTTCTGCCAGTCTCCAGGATAAAACATGAAAGCTGGTAACTTTCCCATTCCCAAATTCCTTTTAGGGTTTTTTCTGGTTGGATTGCTGTTTGAAGATTGCGCCATGCTTTCGGCGAGCGCAATAGAAAACAAGTCGTCGTCTGTGTACATGTTGTGGACATGTGGGACGCCTTGTGGAGGGGAGAGGAAAAGGAGACTCTCACTCACCTCTCGTCCGTTCGAGTAGCGTTTCGAAACTGGAATTCGAACCGGACGTGCAAATCCTTGAGATCATTAGAAATCAAGCGCGAGTGAGTGGTCCATCCGGCAAAAGCCAGTGCTGTAGCGGGAAGTTTTCCCGGCCTGACTCAAACAAGGCATCCAGCGCGGATTTTCACAGTTGACATTCTGCTCGCGCAGTAGCTAAATAGGGCCGCCGGATTTCCAGCGCAGTGAAGCCCTCTCCCGCGTACTAAGCGTGGGCTGGACAAAGCGAAACCGGCACAGGAGAAACCATGAACAAAGCCGATCTAATTGATCGCATCGCATCGGGATGCGACATCAGCAAGACGCAGGCAGCAGGCGCCATTGACACAACCGTCGACAGCATTACGTCAGCGCTCAAGAAAGGGGACCGGGTTGCGCTCATTGGTTTTGGCACATTCTCTGTTTCCCAGAGAAAAGCGCGCAACGGACGCAATCCGCAAACTGGCGCTACCATCAAGATCGCAGCCCGTAAGGTTGCGAAGTTTTCCGCTGGGGCCGAACTCAAGAAAGCAGTGAACCGGGGTAAGTAGGATTTTTGGATTTCAGTTCAGGACGGTAAGGGGTCGGCCCTGCCGTCTTTTTTTGTGCGGTCCGAACCGCCCCTCAGTCCGTCATCCCGAAAATCCGGCGCACTTCAGCCGGGCGAGGGACTTCGCGTGGACCCTCACGAGAACTCGCAAGTTAGACGGCAACCTTCAAGTTCTCCGGCTTGTTAAATGACTGAACAGCGCTGGCATCATCGGCCTCAATCGTAAAAACGCCAGCCAATTTCGTAATGTTGAGTAGGTCCTGAACTCTCTTGCTGGGATTAACTAATCTGAGTTGTCCGCCCTGGCCGCGCACTGTGGTGTAAGCTTTCACAAGTTCCCCAATACCTGAACTGTCTACATATCCGACTTCGTGAAGGTTCATCGCAATATTCTTGTGTCCAGCTTCGAGCAATTGGCGAACTACTTCACGCAGCATGACGTTGCCTTCGCCGACCGTGATGCGGCCGCTGACGTCTACAAAAGCCACATTTTCCAGTTGCCGCGTGCTGACCTGCATCTTGACCGGAGTTTTTCCCTGAATACTTAGGCCTAGCCGATCCAAAATCGCAGACGCCGAACTGGCAATTTCTTTCGATTCCGTCCTTACTACAACCAGCGAGCGTCCTTCCCGCAAGACTTCGCGGAAGAACAACACATCGTCGGAACATTTTTCGTCGGCCGTTGGTTGCGGGCCGGTCCCCTTCCCGATTGACTTACCCACGGCCGCACCGCCACCGGCTCCCGCAAGACCGAGAAGAGCTGCCGCCCCAAATCCCAGCGCAAAGACAGGTCCAATTCCGGGAAGCATCAAAGTCGCGGTTACGATGCCCGCCCACATTCCCGTTGCCATCCCCAAAAAACCGCCGACGGTCGCTCCCGCCTGCTTGCCTTGCGTTACCGATTCCGGGTCAGTTCGAGTTAAAAATACAATCTCGCCTTCCGGCACTTTACTGGCCAGCAGTTGCATGACTGCTTCCTCAGCACGTTCGCGCGAAGTGAAAACTCCAATAGCGGTTTCCATGGAATTGCCCCCAGGGTGTGGAAAACAGAAAATATGCGCCTCAACCTTGCTAATGTCAATCAGAATGTGGTGGCTCAGTTTGGAGCATTCGTCGCGTTTGACGCCCGTCCTGTCCGGACGTGAGTCCGCGAAGGATCTGGCGGGCAGCATATGCACTCGCGGATTTCGAACAAAAGTACTCGCGTTGTCGGCGCGTCGATGGACTCTGCATCTTGCTGAATCCGGCGTCATTCCTATAGAATCTAAAGACTTGATCTGAGGATTCTAATCATGAAAGCAGCCATTCATCCCGCTTATAACGAAATTCGCGTCATGTGCGCGTGCGGACACAGCTTTAAGACGCGGTCGACCCATAAGGGCGATATCCACGTGGAAATCTGCTCTAATTGCCATCCTTTCTTCACCGGGAAGCAGAAGTTGCTGGATACCGCTGGCCGTGTGGAGCGCTTCCGCCGGAAGTACGCCAAGGTAGAACCGGCCAAAGCCGAAACGGCAAAGAAGTAACCCGCAGTTTGGACCATTAGAAGCCCTCGCTTACGGCGGGGGCTTTTTGTTTGGAAAAATTTGCTGATGCGGCTGGGCTCCTACTCGTCGTCATCGAAGGGCAGAGGCTCTCCGACGCTGTTGTAGACGATCTCTTTGGGCGGCTTCGGTTTTCCTGGCTTCGGAGGCGGAGGGGGCGCCGCCTTCGCGGGCGCAGGTTCAGGCGGCGACCAGAATTGGCTTAACGACTGGTTTGCCGTCGGGGGTGGGGCGGCCAGAGTCGCTGTGGCCGTAGCGGGGACTGCTATAGGGGCCGGTTGTGGCACTGGTTCTGGGGCTTGCACTGGCACAATCGCCAACGGCGCCGGCCGCGGAACCGTAGGCTGAACTGGAATTGGGGTTACCCTTACCGGCTTGTTGCGAGTCGGTTTTGGTTTGCGCTGGATCAAAGAATTCAGGATTACGGCGACAATCCCCGCGAAGCAAAGCTCCAGCACCGAAGTAAACAGGCCGGGGACGTTGAATTGTCCATTGCCAAGGGACATAGGCGACCGGACATCCGTGCCCATGATTCTCGCCATGATGGGCAGAATCAGGTTGGTGGTAAGCGAAACGATGAGTCCCCAGATGCTCTCCCCTAGAATCACGGCGATCAGAAGGCGGCCTATCCATCTGCCCGTGTCAGTACCGGTCGCAGGGGACGGTCTTGCAATGTCATCCATAGTTATGTGATGCAAATTGTGCCACAGCTGAATAACTTGGGGAAGGCAGTAAAATAGTTGGGTGCGAAAGTATTGGGACAACTCGGGCGGTCTCGCGGGCGGGGGCCCCATTCGACTTCGCTCAGGGCAGGTCCGCGCCACACAGGCTCTCGTTCCGAAGGTTCTTACTATCGGCGACGTGAAGATTTCTCCGGCCACTGTGCTTGCTCCCATGGCGGGGGTGACCGACACCGTATTTAGGCGCTTCATCCGCAATTTGGGCGGATGCGGACTGATCATGACCGAGTTCACTTCGGCTGACGGAGTGCTTCGTGCGAAGGACAAAAAGGCCAAACGCTATTTGCATTTCTACGAGGATGAGCATCCTATCTCGGCGCAGCTTTTTGGGAGCAATCCCCAGGTGATGGCTGATGCGGCGCGGATGGTTGAAGACCTCGGCTTCGATCTGGTGGATCTGAATCTGGGATGTCCGGCGAAAAAGGTTGTGAAGTGCAATGGGGGATCGGGCTTGCTGCGAGATCTGCCGGCAATCCGTGAGATTTTTGAGGCGACTCGCTCGGCGGTGAAGATTCCGTTTACGGTGAAGTTTCGCGCAGGGTGGAATGACGAAAATATTATTTGCGTGGAACTGGCGAAGATGGCGGAGGATTGCGGGTTGAACGCCGTCGCGCTTCACGCACGGACACGGGAGCAGGGGTACTCCGGTCCCGCACGATGGGAATGGATTGCCGAGATAAGAGACTCAGTCAAGATTCCGGTGATTGGCAACGGGGACATCCGAACGCCGCAGGATGCCTGCGCGATGGTTGAACAGACTGGATGCGATGCGGTGATGATCGGGCGGATGGCGCCGTCGAATCCGTGGATCTTTCGGCAGATCGAGCAGTACACGGCGTGGCTTAGCGAAGGTCACAGCTCGGGTGCACAAACCTCCGCCGATTCTGGCGAGCTCGCGCTCGCCCGGACAGCCGAGGGCGGCTGTCCCTATGTGGGTCGTGACGCTTACGAGCAGCCTACTGAGGCGGACCGTTACTACATGATCCACACTTACTTTCGCATGCTAATTGAGGAAGAGTTGCCGGACGCGCAAGGCAAGATGAAGCAGTTTGCGTCATGGTTCACGCATGGGGTTCCGGGCGGGGCGGCGCTGCGCAAAGCGATTTATGAATCCAAGAGCGCGCCGGAGATCCTGGTTCGAGTGGAAGAGTTTTTTGCGCCTGTGCTTCAACTTGTGTAGGGGCTATACGCGAGCGCGGTTAGCTTGGCGCCCGCCAATGGACCGCATCGGCCCGGTTCCCGTGGGCGGCTTCCGCATTCCTTCCAGCAGTTCCTTGAGAACGACGGCGTGATTATGCTGCTCATCTTCCGAAGCGAATAGTAGGGTGAGCCGTTCCGGTCGTGAGGCCAAGCTATAAAGTTCGCTCAATGCAGCAACCGCATCCGGCTGCTTGAGTTCCTTGAAATACAGCTTGCAGAAAGTCGGCCACGATTGCGGATTGTTATGGAACCACCGCTGCAACTCGTCGGAGGGAGCAAGCTTTTTCAACCATCGATCCAATGTAGTTTGGTCTTTGGTCACACTACGGGGCCAGAGGTCGACCAGAACCCGTGTTCCATCCGCCCGGCTGGGCCTTTCATAGATTGGTTTGGTGCGAATTCGTTGCGAAAGTGCAGGCATCTTAGGTGCCTATTCTACGTCCCTGAACTTAGCCGGGGAATGGCACGTTGGTATCATTCCGTGTACCCATGAGTCTTCGCTCGCCGTTTTGTCGCCAAGCATCATCATTCTTGAGGAGGCCGCTGGTAATTATCTTTACAGCAGGAATCCTGTTTTTAAGTCTGGCAGGGTGCGAGGTGGAACGGCGAAGGAGTGATGCGGAACTTGGACTGAATCCTCAACAGGCTGCGGGACGCCGTATCTACGACCAGCATTGCGATCGCTGCCATGACCCATATTCATCAAAGAATCGCAAGGGACCAAGTTTGAAGGGCATGTTCAAAAAGCAATATCTGGAAGAGAGCGGCCTACCGGCAAATGACGATCGCGTCACGGATATTATTCAGTTGGGGCGAGACAAGATGCCGGGCTTCGGTCCGGTGTTGAATCAGCAACAGATCGCCGACCTATTGGCTTATTTGCATACGCTTTAGAAAAAGAGGATAGCCGGGCCGATTTGTTGAAATGTTATGATTGTCGCTTCTCAGAGAGCTTCGGGATAGCGGCCCGTGTTTTCCGGGCGGCTACTCTTGCATGCGCATACGACGACGCCTTCCAATATTTTTTGCTGTTCTGCTGATCGCGGCCGCAGTAGCCCTGGTCGTTGTACTTCGCAAGCACGCCCCGCCTGAACCAGCACGACTGCTTCCCGCCGCGGATGGATTTGCCTATGTCAATCTGGAATGGATAAGGGCAGCGAATATGACCGGCAAGTTGCCGCCGGTTTCGCATGATGCCGAGTATGAGCAGTTCATACAGGAGACTGGCTTCCAGTTCGAGCGTGATCTGGACCACGCTGCCTTCGCAATCCATTACCCAGCAAGCACGCAAGAAGAAGTCCGGTTCTCTGAAATATTTGTCGGGAAGATTGACGGTGAGCGCTTCCGAGCCTATCTCCATAAAATTTCTGGATCTGTCGACGACTTTGGTTCCACGCAGATTTACAACATCCCGCTGGAGGGAAGAACCCTGCGGGTTGCGATCCTTAGCGTCGATACCATCGCCGCGTCAAATAACGGCGACCCGGAAGTGATCCGTGGGATCGTTTCCCGCTCGCGCAAGTTGGCGTCTCCTTTTGGAGGGCCGGCACTGCTGCGGCAGTTTTACAAGCATGTTCCCTTGGCGAGTCTTGCATGGGTGATTTTCAGGACCGGCAGTTCGGCTGATGCCGCGGCGAGCCGAGCGGTTCCATTCGACTCGTCGTTCCTCTTCCCTCATCCTGCTGTAGTTGTCGGCTCCGCGCGATACTTGGGCACGGTGCATTTAAGGGCAGAAGCCTTCACTGGAAGCGAAGATGAGGCGCAGCGCGTAACCGAAAAGCTCAAAACATTTCTGGCCATTTTTGGTTCGGCGGAAACCTCTGCTTCGATTGGGCCAGATCCGGATGTGAAGCAATTATTCGCCAGTTTGAAAGTCGAGCAGCATAAGGAACGTTCCGTGCTCACCGCAACCGTGCCAACAAACTTCATCCGCAAACTCGTGGCAGAGGCACCAAATGAAGTTGAGCAAAAGAAGCAGTTGCAGACTCCGGCTGCCCCGCCTCAACAAGAGAAGTCGGATCAGAAGTGACTGCTGCAGGGCGTGCCTGCCGCAACGAAAGGCTCCGGACTACTTGTTCTAAGGCGGGCCCTATTGTGTTCCTTCTTCATCGCCGGCCACATCGAGCACTTCAGCGTCGTGTCCCCGGACTGAGTACGTGAACGTCTGACCTCTTGTGGTGAAGGTTACGCGAGCGGGCTGCCGCTGCCATAAGGGGGCTGGGCATTCTGAGTCAGGCAAGTCTTCAGATGGCTTGTCCAGACTTTGCCGACTGGGGCCTGGCGCATCTCCCGGAGCTACTTCTCCGAGAGATTTTTTCAAGATTGGCTTTTTCCGCCCGAGTTGCGCGACTACGACGTAGACTTTTTTCCCATCATCAGAAACTCCGCAATACGCAACGTAGTCGCGGTACCAACTGGGCGCGGAGTAATATGTGTCAAACTCTGGAAGGCTGAGTTGCGAAATGTGGCCGGAGACGCGGTCCACCAGCAACCATCCTCCACGCTGCCACTTCCAGCGCGGGATTGCGGTTCCCTCCTCAGGGAGAGCATCATTCACGTGAAACGCTCGCCTGACCACGAAAAAATGATCGGTTACGTCGTGTGGATTCCCTAAGGCAAATTCCTTCAACCGAGCGTCGACGTAGAGTGGTCTGACGTTGATTTCCATCGGGTAGCTCTCATCTGCGCCGACAAACCATTTGGCGGATATTGGCTTGCCGAAGCTGATGACGTGAGGTTTGGAGGCTGCGAACGCCGAACCAGCAAGTAGGAACAAGACAAGCGACTTAACAAGATTTCTCATGGCCACAACCGTAGGCGCATTTCCAGACAAGAAACAAGGTCAGACGGCACATTGCTCGCGTTGTGAACCTAAGTTGGGAATTGTGGCCTGCCCCATTGACGAGCAATATCTTTTACAATAGAAGCTTGGAACTTTAATGGATTCGCAAAAGAGGCATCAGCCCCCGTCTTTCATCTCTACCGATTCTCTTCTAATTACCCAACGTCGCCCTGCGCGTTTGTTGGTGGTCGATGACAATCCCGACCTCACGCTGGTGATGCGCGAGCTATTATCCAGCGCTGGCTATGAAGTGGTTACAGTCTCCGACGCGGCAGCAGCGTTAGCGGAAATCAAGAATCAACTTCCTGACCTGATTCTTTCGGACGTCATCATGCCCGGCTTGTCCGGATTCGATCTCTGCCGGCGGCTGAAAGAAGATCCGTCCACACGGTTGATTCCCTTTGTATTGATGACAGGCCTGGGTGATCGAGGAGACAAGCTGCGGGCAATTGAGTCAGGGGCCGATGACCTGATCAGCAAGCCAGTCTCTTCCGAAGAGCTGTTCGCGCGAGTCAAATCACTGCTCAAGCTGAAAGAATTCACCGACGAACTGGAAACCGCGGAGTCAGTGCTTTGTACGCTCGGACTGAGTGTGGAAAGCCGCGATCCGTATACCGAAGGCCATTGTGAGCGATTGGCGCGGGATGCTGCCAATTTAGGAAGACATCTCGGACTGGAAGAAGACTCGATTGTGGCGTTGAGAAGGGGTGGATATTTGCATGATTTAGGGAAAATCGCGGTTCCCGACGAAATTCTAAAGAAGGGAACCGATCTCACCCCGGCCGAATGGGAGATCATGAAGCAGCATCCGGCCACGGGCGAGAAGATATGCCGTCCGCTCAGATCGTTGCGGCTTGTACTTCCAATCATTCGAAGTCATCACGAGCACTCTGATGGTAGCGGCTACCCTGACGCACTGCGTGGAGAGGACATACCGCTGCTCGCGCGCGTGCTCCAGGTAGTGGACGTTTATGATGCACTTCGGACTGCGCGTCCTTATAAGCCGGCGCGGACGCACGAGCAAGCTGCGGCCACTATGCGTACCGAGTCCGGCGCGGGTTTGTGGGATGAAGAGATCGTGGCCGAATTCTTCGCTATGCTGGAGAAACAGCGACTGGCGGCATGAAGCGATTGCTTCAGGGTCTCTTGACATCCATTTTCATCATTGCCCTATTCCGGTTCCTGTAGGACACTGTACGCCGTATCTCGCGTGCGTTTCGCTAACGTAGGGACAGCCGCCTAAGCCTGCCCTGAGCGCAGTCGAAGGGGCTGTCCGGCCGGGTCGAAGACCCCGCAGTAACTGATGAGCGAGACGGATCGATCTCACGATCGATTGGACGGCCGAGGGCGGCTGTCCCTACGCAACTAAGAATTTTGGAACCTACTTACAGTATCGTGTTGCCTGCCTACAACGAAGGGGCGCGCATTGGCGCCACTTTGGATAGGATTCTTGCGTTCGCGGCGCAGAATGACTGGAATGCAGAAGTAATCGTAGTTAACGACGGTTCCAGGGACAATACGGCGGAACTGGTGCAGGAGCAAGCGATTCGCAATCCGATTCTGCGGCTGGTGAATAATCCAGGGAATCGCGGCAAGGGATACAGCGTTCGTAATGGGATGCTCCACGCGCAGGGAGAAATATTGCTGTTCAGCGATGCTGATCTCTCGTCGCCAATCGAAGAAGCTCCCAAACTTTTTGCGGCAATTAAAGAGGGCGCTGATATTGCCATTGGATCGCGGTGGCTTAGGCCTGAACTCCAAACCACGAGACAACCGTTGCGCCGCCAACTTTTTGGACGGGTTTTCAATCTGGCGCTTCGGGTAATTTTGGGTCTGCAGTTTAAGGATACTCAGTGCGGTTTCAAAGCCTTCAACCGGCACGCGGCGGATGTGCTTTTTCCCTTACAGAAGATTGAGCGGTGGGGATTCGATCCTGAAATTCTTTTTCTCGCAAAAGCGCACGGTTTCAAGGTGGAGGAAGTCCCGGTTAAGTGGGCGCACCGGGAGGGTGGTGCGATCAATCCACTGCGCGACGGTTTGCGAATGGTATGGGAGATGGTGAGGATCCGCTGGAACTCAATGACTGGAAAATATGCGGTTACGCAGCCCGCATTAAAATCGTACTAACTCGGAATCCGCGGTAAAAACCCCCAGCCAGCTTCAGAAATGATCTTCTACATGCACGCCTAGTTGCACGCTCTCGCTTAGCGGATGAGTGTCTGGATCTGTGGCCTGAATCGCCTTATCCCAGGGGCCCGATTGCCAGTTGTCTTTTTTCTTCTCGGACTGTATCCACGGGGGCAATGTAATCAGGAGATTGCGTGCGATACCAAGGGCGTAAGCCTCATAGAGCGAGCGCAAATGTCTCAGCTTCTTTTCAGACTCTGGCGTGTCATTTAATCGAATCCCACGTTTGGCCAGCGTCTCTTTCAGTCGTGTCAATTCCTGTGCCGGCAGCCGGTCCAATTGGCGCGGATCATACCGGGCATTCACCACTTGTGCTAAATCAACCATGGCGTGGCGGGCCATAGCGAAAGTGATTTTCGCCTGCTCGCTGCGTATTCCGTCGATGCCGGAGATGACAAGCGCGGTGGCGTCGAGAATAGTGGTCAGCGCTCCAAGCCAGGACTGATTGTTGTGCTGTGAACGAAAGAAACTTAACGCTGGATAAGAGAGATGACTTTCCAGTACTTCGGCGGCCCAGCGTTCCCAGTCTTTGAAAATCTGATCAAGCACGGTCTGTTCAGGACAGTTACCGAGCCGTGCCAGTAGTTCCGCAGCCGTCGGCGGAGAGCCAGCGCGGGCGTCGAGCAAAGAGATTTCGATCTCACGCCGGGAGAACGATGAATAAATTGTCGGAAGGTATCCGATGACCACGCCGAGAAAGGCGAAACCCATACCGCCTTCCAACACTGTTAACGCTCTGGCGGAGGTCCCGGTCGGCAGCACGTCTCCCAATCCGAGAGTAAAGAAAGTTTCGCCGCTCAGGTAAAGCAAAGTCCAAAAACTGATGTGCTCGCCGGCCAGCTGAACATTTTTGCCGAATCCGTATTGCAGAAGGGCGAATCCGAAAATGAGTCCCAAGGCCCACAGGGCCAGCAGAAAAATTAAAGACAAGGGTCCAAAGTAGCCGAGAAAGTTTTCGCGCCGGCTTACGGGTTTAATATGGCTAGCAAGCCATCTCCAGGGGCGCCAGGTCCGCCGATAGAACCACGCCGTCAAACGGAAGTGCCGCTGAACCCGCCGGGGCAGAACGATGGTCTCAAAGGCATCGAGCAGGACCCCAAAAATAACCATCAGCCCGAAAATGATGATGAGCGTGCGCATTTCGAATGAAGTATTGATGCGTCCGGTCCACGGGTGGAGCGGAGTTATAGCATTGTAAGCCAGCCTTGATTTTTTGAAGGGCTTTGGCTGCGACCGGACTGAAGCGAGGGTTCTCGAACTACTTGCGCTGCCCCTCCTTCAGGAAAGTTCCCTCCTGAAGTTCTGTGAAGGCGCGCTGCAGTTGTTCCTGGGTGTTCATCACAATCGGGCCGTACCAAGCCACCGGCTCCTCAAGGGGTTTTCCCGAGACGAGAAGGAATCGGATCCCGTCGTCTCCGGCTTGCACGGTCACCTCGTCGCCGCGATCAAACAGGATAAGTGAGCGATTGTCTGCTTCCACCGGAGGCGTGGTATCCAACCACTTCACTGCTTCGGTTGGCACGGCGAGCGGACCGGATGCGTTGCAGAACTTCCCCGACCCGGCGAAAACATATGCGAACGCGTGGCGAGTCGTCTCAATCGGCAGCGTCTTTCTTTTGCCGGGAGAGACCGAGACATCCAGGTAAATTGGATCGGCCGCAATGCCGTCAACCGGCCCTTTCTTTCCCCAGAAGGTTCCGCAGACGACTCTCACGTGGGTGCCGTCGTCGTCCTTTATCTCAGGGATATCTAAAGCTGTCACTTCTTGGTAGCGTGGCGCGGTCATTTTGAGCGATGCCGGGAGATTCGCCCACAGCTGAAACCCATGCATGCGTCCAGACTGATCGCCTTTTGGCATCTCCTGATGGATAATGCCGCTGCCAGCCGTCATCCATTGCACGTCGCCGGCTGCGATGGCGCCACGGTTCCCCATGCTGTCGCCGTGCTCGACCGTTCCCGCAAGCACATAAGTGATGGTCTCGATACCGCGGTGAGGATGCCAGGGAAATCCCGCCAGATAATCCTCGGGAACATCATTGCGGAAATCATCCAACAAAAGGAATGGGTCGAAGTCCTTGGTGTTTCCGAAGCCAAACGCGCGGCGCAGGTGAACGCCCGCGCCCTCAAGAGTTGGTTTCGATTTAACTAGGCGCCGAACGGGTCGAATGGACATCTTTGCCTCCGATAGTCACAGTAATAGAGTGATGCGTTGGGTGCAAAAGCGGCTCAAATGTTATTTGGACCGGGCTTACATCCTCAGGATTCCCGTTCGAAGCGGTAGTTGCCGCGCCGTTCCTTTGCGATTGATTCCGCTACATTCAAGAATGCGCGGGCAGCGTGGGAGAGGCTTGCGGACTTGCGGTAGATAATCCGCAATTTGCGATGCAAGCGTAACTCTTTTACCGGGATTCTGATCAGCTCGCTGCGGGCAATCTCGTTTTCCACGCTAATTTCGGGCAACAATGCCACTCCGTTTCCCATGGCCACAAATGTCTTGATGGCCTGCAAGGTCGGCAGCTCGATATCCATGTGCAGGGGGGTTTTGTGTTGCTTGAATGCCTGAATCACTTTGTCGCGATAAGGAGATGCGACAATGTGGGCGACAAACGATTCGGTCCCCAATTGCCGGATGCTGACTTGCGTTTCTTTCGCCAGCGAATGCTGGGGAGGGACGACGAATACAAGTTCGTCCAGGTAAACAACTGTCGTTCGCAGCTGCGGGTCCTGGGGATCGTAGGTTAGGACTCCAAGTTCAGAGTTCATACCGAGAACATCGTCAGGAATGTGGCTGCCCAGCGAGCGCTGAACCATAACTTTAATCATGGGGTGCAGGCGCAAGAACTCACCCAGGACCGGTAGAAGATAAAGCGCGGTGAACTCATTGGCGGCGATGGCAAGCTTTCCTTTTTGAAGCGCACGCAATTCAACCAGCGCTTCTTGCGCGCTTTCCCGCAGGTTCAGTAATCTCTCCGCGTAATCTAGGAGTACACGGCCGGCGTCGGTCAATAAGCCCCCGCGGGAAGACCGGTCGAGGAGCGGTTCTCCCACGTCCTGCTCAAGCTTGCGGACCGACTGGCTGATTGCGGATTGAGTGCGGTGCAGTTTCTCGGCCGCGCGGGAGAATCGTCCTTCACGCGCGACGGTGAGGAAAACTTCGAGTTGGGCCAGATCCATAAGCGATGTCCTTTAGGCTTCGCGTGGGAGGCCCGACTTTTAGTCGGGCCGAACACCCGTTAGGCAGAATTGCGGCATGGCTGAAGCCATGCCCTCCCCGGCTTCCTTCATATTCCGTAATGCTTAATTAGCGATTCATAAGCATCTCTAATATAATAACTGTTGCTAATACTTGTTGCAATATTATTAGCTTCTCTTCAGGTCGTCTTTTCCCTACTATAAAAACGAGCGGGAGACTTCCCGGAGGTCGGCCATGGAACGGGCACGAATCACGATTTTTGACACCACATTACGAGATGGCGAGCAATCACCTGGCTGCAGCATGAACGTGCAAGAAAAGCTGCGCCTGGCTCACCAGCTCGACCGTCTTGGAGTGGATGTCATTGAGGCGGGATTCCCGATTGCGTCTGATGGTGACTTTACAGCTGTGCAAGCAATCGCCGCTGCTGTGCCGCGTCCGATTATCGCCGCGTTGGCGCGCGCTTGTACCAAGGATATCGAGAGAGCAGGGCAAGCTTTGGCTGGCGCCGTTTGCCCCCGGATTCATGTTTTTCTGGCCACGTCAGAGATTCACTTGCAGCACAAACTCAGGATTACTCAGCAACAATGCCTGGAGCAGGCCCGGGACTCGGTGCGACTGGCGAAATCGCTTTGCCCGGATGTGGAGTTTTCGCCGGAAGATGCGACCAGGACGTCACCTGAGTTTCTTTACAAGATTCTTGAGGCGGTTATCGAAGCCGGAGCGACGACGTTGAATATCCCTGACACGGTGGGATACAGCGTCCCATCGGAGTTCGGTGAACTGATCGCTGGAATTCGCAAACACGTGCGCGGAATCGAAAAAGTAACGATCTCTGCTCACTGCCATAATGACCTTGGGCTCGCGGTTGCGAATTCTCTTGCCGCTGTCGCTGCCGGAGCACGGCAGGTGGAGTGCGCAATTAACGGGATTGGTGAACGCGCCGGCAACGCCTCTCTGGAAGAGTTTGTAATGGCGTTGCGTGTGCGTTCTGACCGCTATCCCTACGATACGGGCGTGGTGAGCGAGCAACTCTTTCCTGCGAGCAAGCTGCTGAGCGAAATCACTGAAGTGCCAGTACAGCCCAATAAGGCGATTATTGGCCGCAACGCGTTTGCCCACGAAGCTGGAATTCATCAGGACGGAATGCTCAAGAACCGTTTGACATACGAGATCATGACTCCTCAATCCGTGGGCGTGCCTGACTCGACGCTGGTATTAGGCAAACATTCGGGGCGGCATGCGCTGGGTCTGCGTTGCGAACAGCTGGGCTACAGTTTTGACCGTCGCGAATTGGACGAAATCTACCGGCAATTTGTCGTGCTCGCCGACGAAATCAAGCACGTACACGATCATCATTTGCTGGACTTGGTTAGGAAGACTCGCGGCATCCAGGCCAGTTCGACACCGCATACACTATCTACGGTCGCTGCACAGACAAACGTGGCGCAAGCAAAAAAGCCACGACCCTTCCCCGCGGGGTTTCCGGGCGACTACAGCGCTGCCACCCTGCCTCGCAACACTATCACCGAGCATCTTCCTGACCAGGAAGACTATCTTTGGGGCGTCTAGCAATCAGCTCTAAAATTAGTTTCGAAGAAAACATATAATCTTCAACTTGCGGTAGAATCTCGCAAACGACGGCTTCCATCTGGCCGAACAGCAACCCATAAAATTCACCTGTCGGGGATTTGGGTTCCACATGCTTATCACTGTAGCCATCCTGCCCGGAGACGGTATTGGACCAGAAGTAACTGAGCAAGCGGTTTGCGTCCTGGAGACGGTGGCTGTAGCTTTTGGTCACCAGTTCAACCCCATACGCAAAGATATCGGCGGCGCGGCGCTGAGAAGCAGCAAAGATCCGCTGCCGAATGACACTTTGCAGGCGTGCGTGTCATCGGGGGCAGTTTTGCTGGGTGCGGTTGGCGGGCCTTCCTTTGATAGTTTCCCTGCCTATCTACGTCCCGAGAGCGGGCTGTTGAGGTTGCGACGCGAGCTTGGAGTATTTGCGAACTTGCGCCCCGCGATCTGCCATCCCTCACTCGAGGACTGCTCTCCGCTCCGGTCGGAAGTCGTGTCAGGCACGGACATAATGATTGTCCGGGAGTTGCTGGGGGGGATTTACTACGGCGAGCCGCGTGGGACTGAAGGTCACGCAGGCGATCGCAAAGCGGTCGATACCATGCGCTACACGGAGAAAGAAATCGAGCGCGTGGCTCATGTAGCTTTCGGTTTGGCGCGTTCCCGTCGCCGCAGCCTAGTCTCAGTCGATAAGGCGAACGTGTTGGATTGCTCGCGGCTGTGGCGAGAGGTGGTTACGCACATTTCGCTGGATTATGTCGACGTTAAAACATCGCACATGTATGTGGATTCGGCCGCGATGGCGCTGGTATCGCGTCCCGCCGACTTCGATGTAGTTTTAACCGAGAATATGTTCGGGGACATTCTTTCAGATCTGGCCGCAGCTACAGTCGGCTCCCTGGGCATGCTTGGTTCGGCGAGTCTCGGCGGCTCTGTGGGACTCTACGAACCCGTTCATGGATCGGCGCCCGACATTGCGGGACAGGGAATCGCAAACCCTGTAGGCGCGATACTCTCGGCCGCCATGCTGCTGCGCCATTCGTTTGGACTCAAACAGGAAGCAGCCTGCATTGAATCAAGCGTTGCGACGGCGCTGGCGGCAGGAAATCGCACTCGTGATATAGCCAAGCCGGGGCGGGTTGCTCTTACCACCTCGGAGATCGGGTCCAAAATAGTGGATGCCGTCAGCGCCAGCGTTAGAAGCGATCAGAACATGGCGAGCTAGTGCTGGTTACCTCAGGGGGCTTTAACCTCCCATTTCAGAACTTGGCTGATACAGAACAACCCTTCCCGAATTGAGGCGCATCGAAGTTTCGCGTTTTGTTGCTGTTGTGAGTTTCCCATTTTTTTCACAGGGTCGCGGCAAATTGGTAAATAGACTTGTTTCCCCGAGGAGTACAATTTTTGTAAGACCCATTATCACCTGATGAGGAGCAAATGCTTTCCAAGTGCTCCAACCCGGACTGCACGACCTTGTTCCGTTATTTGCATGAAGGCAAGTTGTTTCGAATTGAATTGGACGTGGTAAAGGAAGACACCGCCACTTTCGGCGTCGATCCTGAATTGAGGAAACCGGTTAGACGAACTGAGTTCTTCTGGCTATGCCGCGAGTGTTCGGCAGAGATGACGTTGGATTTTAAAAAGGGGGTTGGAGTCGAGACCCGGCCGCTAGCGCGCCCCCACGCCGTGGCATCCTAGTGTGCCGCCCGCAGAAATCCTTTCCGCCGTTGCTCACTGTAGCGGTGCAAAGCGTCGCTGATCACAGGATAAGCTTCCGACGCGGGACGTATTTCATCCACTTCTACGGCTTTGCCCTCAAGCAATTTGTAATCCTGAAAAAAGCGCCGGAGCATGATCATACGGTGCGGAGGCATCTCCTGGGCTTCGCGGTACGAATTAAACTCAGGATCTTCAGTGGCGACCGCGATGATCTTATGGTCCTGCTTTCCGGAATCGATCATGGTCATGAGGCCTATTGCCCGCGAGTGAATGATCGTCAGAGGCACTACGGTTTCCTGGCACAACACCAAAACGTCTAGAGGGTCGTCATCCTCGGCCAGGGTTTGCGGGATGAATCCATAATTGGCAGGGTAGTAGACCGCGGAATAGAGCACGCGGTCGAGTTTTATTAACCCGCTGGTCTTGTCCAGCTCATACTTCACGCTGGAACCAAACGGAATCTCAATTACGCTCTGAAATTCTTGCGGTAGTTTGTCGCCGGGAGTTACGTCATGCCAGGGATGGATCATAGGTTGTCGAAAAACCTCAGGCTGGATACTCAGATTGAGTTGAATTGTGGAATCAGCTTCATTCTATCGGATTGAGCGTGGAGGAGCGGTAATCGGAGGTGACATCGATCCGCGAAGGCTAACGTGCCCCGTGGACGCTTGACCCTCCCTCGCTCGACGCGTAGAGTTTGCAAAGATAGGCGAGACAACATTTTTTAGATATGTCTTCTCAGACCAGCAGGTTCCTGAAATTTGGCGGAGCGGCGGCGCTCATCGTCGTCTCACTTGGTTACCTCGCATACACGGGCGTCCAACAGAGTAAAAGCTATTACGTCACCATCGCTGAACTTCAAGGGATGGGTAACGGCGCATATAGTAAGCGGTTAAGGGTCGCGGGCAACGTGCAGCCGGGATCGATTAAGCGCAGTGGAACCGATGTGCAATTCGTGCTGGTCGAGAACGACAAGATACTGTCCGTGATATATAGCAGCACCGAGCCGCCGCCGGATACGTTTAAGGACAATTCGCAAGCACTTGCGGAAGGGCGAATTGGACGCGACGGCGTTTTCCGCGCCAACCAATTGCAGGCCAAATGTGCGTCGAAGTATACTCCGCAGCCGGCCACGGTAGCACCTGCGAGCAGCCAGCCAAGAATGTGACTCAGGTTCGGACTCCAGCGTCGGGCATGTCGAACTAACGCGGGTGTTGACTAGTCTTGAGCGGCCCTCCAACGACTTGAATTTTTCAGATACCCCTATCAGCACGTTCAGCAAGACGTTACACTGCTTCCCGTGAACTCTCCGCAAGTCCCATCCGCAATTCCCGCAGTAGTAATTTCTGAGGTACTCAAGCGCTTCGGACGCTTTGCGGCCCTGCGCGGTGTGACTGCGGAATTCTTGCCTCATCGCCTCTACGTTATTCTCGGCAACAATGGCGCGGGCAAAACCACACTCTTACGAATCCTGGCGGGGCTCGCCCGGCCCACGAGCGGGAGAGTTTTGATATTAGGATCGAGTGATCCGCGAGCCTCCGGTCGGGAAATTGGATACATGGCCCATCCCTCGCTGCTCTACGACGAGATGAGCGGGATTGAGAATCTGCGGTATTTCGCGCGGCTTTATGGGATTGAAGATGATGAATGTTGCGCACGGGTGATCCGTCGAGTGGGCCTTGATCCTTCGCTTACAAGGCCCGTTGGACAATACTCTCAAGGCATGCGGCAACGAATGTCGCTGGCCAGGGCGCTATTACATGATCCGAAAATACTTCTACTTGATGAACCTTTTTCAAATGTCGACGCACGTTCGGCGGTGGAGATGGTGAGATTACTGGCAGCGGTTCGCGATGCAGGCACGACTGTGTTTGCTGTGACTCATCAACCGTCTCTACTCCAAGCCTCGGCGGATGAATTTGTCTGGATGGAGTCAGGAAGGATTGTCGCCCGCACTGGCGAGCTGCCGTCGTTGCTTGATGCGCCCCAGTCCGAGGACCCCGGGTTTGAGGAGGGACCATGAGTTCCTCCGCGCGCATTACTCGAGCGACTCTCGCGAAAGACATCCGCCTAGAGTGGCGATCGAAAGATGCTATCAATTCGATGCTGTTCTTCGCGCTGCTTGTCGTTGTTATCTTTAGCTTTTCATTCGATCCGATTGCCGAGGAGTCGCGACATATTGCGGGCGGTCTGATTTGGGTCGCGTTCTTGTTTGCTGCGGTGGTCGCGCTGAACCAGACATGGGCGAGGGAGTTGCGGAATTCCGTTCTGGACGCTTACCGAGTCTCTCCAGCGCCGCCGAACGCGCTGTTCGTTGCCAAAGCCCTAGGGAATTTCATTTTTGTATGCGTTCTGGAAGCCCTGATGGCGCCCCTGTTCACGGTGTTTTATAATCTGCGGCCCCTAGGTCCGGCGTGGCAGCTGATTCCAGTCGCGATTCTCGGAACTTGGGCTCTGGTCGTGAACGGGACGTTTTTCGCAGCGATATCCATACACACTCGCAGCCGCGAAGTCATGCTGCCGCTTCTGCTTTTTCCCATCACGATTCCAGCTTTGCTGGCAATGGTGCAAGCCACCAACGCAATTTTGACGGGGCAGGATTCTGCCAAGTTCTGGATCGTGTTGCTGCTGACGTATGATGTGGTGTTTACTATTGCTTGTCTGCTTTTGTTTGAAACCGTGCTGTACGCGGAATGAAAAAGGCTTTTCCAATCCTCGCTGTTCTTACAGTACCCTTGCTGGGCTACGCCTTCTATCAAGCCATGTTCGTCGCACCGGCGGACCAGATGCAAGGCGAAGTTTATCGCATCATTTACTACCACGTGCCTTCGGCTTGGACGGCTTTCATTTTTTTCTTCATCAATTTTGTCGCGTCGATCGTCTACCTGATTCGGCGGAACCCGAAAGCTGATGCCGTCGCTGTCGCTGCTGCTGAGGTGGGAGTAGTCTTTTGCACGGTGGTGCTGGTCACAGGACCGCTATGGGCGCGGCCAGTGTGGGGAATATGGTGGACGTGGGATATTCGCCTGACTTCGACTTTGGTTCTATGGCTGATCTACGTTAGCTATTTGATTCTGCGCCGATTTAGCCAGGGCGATCAAATGCCCGTTCTAGCCTCCGCGCTAGCGGTATTTGGAGCGCTGGATATGCCTTTGGTCTACTTCTCCATCTGGTTTTTCCGCACTCAACATCCGCAGCCGGTCATTGGTGGAGGCGGTTCGATTGATCCGCGCATGCTGCATGTCTGGCTGCTCAACTGGGCCGCGTTTTTGTGCTATGGGCTGCTGATCTTCTGGGCGTGTTATCGCCTTGAGAATCTCAAGCGAGAGTTGGAAGAAACACAATCGCTCGAATCGATGCTGGAAGCCCCGAGGTTTCGATGAAATATCTTTACGCCGCATACGCCGCGACATGGATCATCCACATCAGCTATCTTGGCATTCTGACGACAAGATACCGGCGCCTCAAGCGCGAAATGAGAGATCTGGAAACGAAACACTAGGTACGCTTGTCAGTAAAGTTGAATTCGATCTATTGCAGGTTAGACTTGCTTTCCGAGTCCGGGAAGTCGGCATTCGGAGTCGGCCGCAAAAACTCGTATTCCTCAATGACGGCCGCGACCCCGACGCGTGAGACCGGCAGAGGTTGTTCGATACGAACAACGCGTGCGATAAACCTCACGCGCACCGCGTCGGTTAAGGTTATGTTGGGTGGGAAAGTCATAGTGACCTCAATGCGGGCGCCCTCGACGACCGTCTGATCCAGGTAAAAGAAGATTCCTCGAGCGCTGACGTTCTGAGTCTCCGTCGCGATCTCATAGGCGTCGCCACCGAGCGGCATTCTTACTGTTGCTGGCAGGCGCATATAGAAACGGCGCATAGTGCGTCTTTCCTGCGTTCCCTGTGAGCCGGGTTGTTGCTCCTGAAGCATAAGAATGTGGTTCCTGTCTTGCTAAGCTCAACTTCTCATGCAAGAGTCAACTACTTACACTTTGTTTGCAAGCGCAAAATGCGGGGAATTGCTTCAGTTAATGTCATACGCAGCTTGCACTAATCCGCACCTACTAATACGTATTGACGCGGCCGGCTGCTTTAGGCCGGGATAGCCCACACTGCGCTTGAATACGTGAAAGTTAAGATCGAGAAGCGCACCGGCATCTTAAATGTGCGTTGCTGGCATCTCACCAATCTTGCACTCCGCAATTCTGGGAAGCCACGCATCTTGACATGCTATCCGTCAGATGTTTAAGTAGTTACTTATTTTCAAAACAGGTGACAGGCACCGATTCCGCTTCTTCGGCGCTGCGCCGGAGCGTCTTGCACATCATTTATTCTTCTGTTTTCTCTCCACTAGATGGAAAACTCGGAGGAGCTCTTGAAATTGAATTTCCGTAGGCTACGGCTTTTTACGCGGCGCACCCCACTGATTCTTGCGGCGTTGCTGATTGGAATTAGTCTTTTCAGGCTAGACGCCCGTAATGCTCTGGGTGGCAGCGAAAACGCGCTGAGCCGAAGCCGCAGGACAGGGGTTTCTTCCGAAGAGTCTCCTCGAAACGATCTGCAAATTGCGTCTGTCTACGGACATCTTCCTTTGAGTTTTGAGCCGAACCAGGGGCAGGAAGATCCGCAAGTAAAATTTTTGG
>JGI12635J15846_10000980_pt1 | contig 25013 bp, 19 predicted proteins | sample BlaSpr_A8_OM2_M2_FD_15846 | JGI IMG/M metagenome (IMG submission 15846) | reverse complement strand
CCGGCTGGATCGAGGTCTGGCTCTTTCCACCAGGTAACTGTGTTGTAACCGCCGACGGGAACTTGCCGGGATACTGCTTCGAGAAGTTTTCGAAGAACAGCATCGCCAGGTCCGAAGGTTGCGGCGACGGCGTGCCAGGGTTCTGTTTGATCCAGTCTGCGACTTCGGCCTTATGGTCCTTCTCCCAGTCAGTGATGTAGGCCGCATGCGACGGATCGGCACTTACCCATCCCTGTGCCGCTCCGTTGTGAATATCCGCCCACTGTGCCACCACGTGCGGCTGTCCGCCGAAGCTGTCCTGCTGGAACCATGCTTCGATGTCCGGCGCCACCAACTGACCTTGTTTAGGTCCGCTGCTGTACTTGACGATCGGTCCCAATTGCTGTGCTACGCGGTAGCGCAACATATAGTTCGATGCCGCCAGCGCCGATGAGGCCGAAGCTGAACCGTCATAGGACGCTGCCGAAGGCCGCGGCCAGAAGTACTCATCCTTGGTAAAGGGCTGCGCTATCAACAGCGACCCTACTGGCTTGCCGTCCGGTCCATTGACTATGCTGCCGTTGGCCGTGAACGGGAATAACGTTTGCCCGATTGCCCATACCGCCAGTGGGTAGATCAAGCAGCAGATAACTACGCTGGCGCACAGGAGCCATAGACTTTTGACGATGTGAGTTTTCATTGTTTGTTACCTTCCACCCGCCTTGTTCACGCAACCAGGTGCATAGCACTTAGCACCACATCGATAAGCTTGATTCCGGCGAAGGGCAGGATTACCCCGCCGAGCCCCCATACCAGGAGATTCTGTCGCAGCAGTGCGTCGGCGCCTAGCGGCCGGTACTTAACTCCTTTCAAGGCTACCGGTATCAGCGCCGGAATGATGATCGCGTTGAAGATGACCGCCGACAGGATCGCGGAAGTCGGCGAGTGCAGATGCATCACGTCCATCGCCGCCAGCCATGGGAGTGTGCCGGCGAACAGCGCCGGAACGATTGCGAAATACTTGGCCACGTCGTTGGCGACCGAGAACGTCGTCAGCGCACCGCGCGTCATCAGCAACTGCTTGCCGACCTCGACCACCTCGATAAGCTTGGTCGGGTCGCTATCAAGGTCAACCATGTTGCCGGCTTCCTTGGCCGCCTGGGTGCCCGAGTTCATCGCGAGGCCTACGTCAGCCTGGGCCAGCGCAGGCGCGTCGTTAGTTCCATCGCCCATCATCGCGACCAGCTTGCCTTCAGCCTGCTCCTTGCGGATGTACGCGAGCTTTGATTCCGGCGTCGCCTGCGCGACAAAGTCATCGACGCCCGCTTGCTTGGCGATCGTCGCGGCGGTGAGAGGATTGTCGCCGGTGATCATGACGGTGCGCAGACCCATGCTGCGCAGCCGCTCGAAGCGCTCGCTCATCCCGGGTTTCAGGATGTCCTCGAGCGCGACCACGCCCGCGATTTTGGAACCTTCAGCCACTACCAGCGGGGTCCCGCCCTTCGAGGCGATCCCATCGACGATCTCATCCAACCCCTCTGGCACTGTGCCGTTTCGCTTGCGGACAAACGCGATCACCGCGTCCGCCGCGCCTTTGCGAATGCTGCTGCCATCGGACAGATCGACGCCGCTCATTCGAGTCTGCGCGCTGAAGGCGATGAATTCCGCGCCGGCCGGGCTTTGTAGGTCTCGCGCGCCTACTCCGGCTTCCTGCGCTGCGATCACGATACTCTTGCCCTCCGGAGTTTCATCAGCCGCCGAAGCAAGCGCCGCCAACTGCGCCAATCGCAATTTGGTATAGCCTGGGACAGGCTCGAAGTGTTTCGCCTGGCGATTGCCTACGGTGATGGTGCCGGTCTTATCCAGCAAAACGACGTCGATATCGCCCGCCGTCTCGACCGCCTTGCCGCTCTTGGCAATGATATTGGCCTGCAGCGCGCGATCCATTCCTGCGATTCCGATCGCAGCCAGCAGCGCACCTATCGTTGTAGGTATAAGACACACCAGCAGTCCCACAAGGGTTGGAACATCGGTGCCGAGGCTCTTAAGCGGTTCGCTCGTGCCTAGGTAGCCCATCATGTACTGTTCCGCATTCCAGGCCATCGGCCAGATCGGGATGACTACGATCAGAAATGCAAGCGTAAGTCCGGACAGCACCAGGGTTAGCGCGATTTCATTCGGCGTCTTCTGGCGTACGGCGCCCTCCACCAGAGCTATCATGCGATCGAGGAAGGTCTCGCCCGGCTGCGCGGTGATCCTTACGACGATTCGATCGGAAATAACCCTGGTTCCACCGGTAACGCCGGATCGGTCGCCGCCCGCCTCGCGGATAACCGGAGCTGACTCGCCGGTGATCGCGGCTTCGTCCACCGACGCGATGCCACTGACTACTTCGCCGTCGCTCGGAATCACTTGTCCAGCACTTACCACGACCCGATCGCCCGGCCGCAGATCCGTCGAGGAAACTTCTTCGACGACATCGCCGGCTTTCAGACGATAGGCCGGAGTCTCAGTGCGCGTCTTGCGCAAGGAATCGGCTTGCGCCTTGCCGCGAGCCTCTGCCAGCGCCGTCGCGAAATTCGCAAACAGCACCGTCAGCCAAAGCCAGAAATCCAGCGCTATGAAATACGTAATCGGGACCTGGCTCGCGGAGCTACTCACCAGCGCCTGTGCGATGAATAGCAGGGTAAGCACCGCGCCGATCTCGACTACGAACATGACTGGGTTGCTCCACTGGATGTCCGGACGAAGCATCACGATCGACTGCTTAAGCGCGTCCCGCACCAGTTGCGGTTCGAACAGGTTCCGGCTCCTGATCCGCCGTGGCGGACGCGGATGCTGCGGTTCCTGAATAGTACTTATCTGTGTTGCGACTGCACCCATTTTAGATCCTCCGACTAGGTCACTCATCTGCGACATCTATCCTCGACCGTGTGACAGCTGACTCCATCCTAACCGCCGAACGGTATAGGTCCCAGGTGATCAGCCAGTGGGCCGAGCGCGGCGACCGGCAGGAACAGCAGTGCGCCGACGATCACGATGGTGCCCAGAAGCAGACAGCCAAAGGTGGCAGTGTCGTCGCGCAAAGTTCCCAACCCGAACGGCGTGCTCTTCTTCATCCCGAGAAACGCCGCCATCGCGATAGGTGCTACGATAGGAAGATAACGTCCGAACAGGATTACCAGGCCGCCTGCTATGTCCCACGGCACCGCCTCAGCCGCCGGATTCGGATTGCTGTTCAGCCCATAGCTGACCCCGAGTCCATCGAAAGCGGATCCGTTGTTGGCCGACGATGACGAGAACTGGTAGACGATTTGCGACAATCCATGCGCGCCGGGGTTACTGGTGGCTTTCATGCCCCAGCTGGTCGCGGCGAACAAACCCGATGGTCCGAGAATCAAAATCGGATGGACCAGCAGGGCGATCATGGCCAGCTTCATCTCACGAGCGCCGATCTTCTTGCCAAGATACTCAGGCGTGCGTCCCACCATCTGACCCGCCAGAAAGATACCGATGATTAGATAGAGCAGCGCGTTGATCATTCCAACGCCCTTGCCGCCGTAGATGCAGTTCAGCCACATGCCGACGAAGGGCGATAGTCCGGCTAGGGGATTCAAGCTGTCATGCTCGGAATTTATTGCACCGCAGGTTACATCGACCGTCACGGCAGCGAAGGTAGCACCCGCCGAAGTACCGAAACGCAATTCCTTGCCTTCCAGATTACCCAGGTGCTGATCGACTGGGAGCCCTGCCACGGCCGGCAACACTATCTGCCGCTTTCCGCCCGGCGCACTGGCGCTGGCGACCGTATACGTTCGACTTTGAGGATGCGCCGTCAGTCCGGGATTGGGCTGCATCGTGTCAAAGTAGATCGCCCAGATCACTGTGCCGACGAATAACAACAGCATCACCGAGAATATGACGATCGAGTGACCCAATCGATTGAGCATCCGGCCGTACATCAGAACCAGCGCAAACGGAAACAGCATCATGCAGAAGGTGGTGAAAAAGTTAGTGCCGGCGCTCGGGTTTTCAAACGGATGGGCCGAGTTCATTCCGAAAAAACCGCCGCCATTGGTTCCCATCATCTTCATAGGAACGAATGCTGCCAGCGGCCCGATAACTATGGTCTGCTGCTTGGGCTGGTTGCTGCTATCAGTTCCCATCGCGGCAGGCTCAAGCGTATTGACCTGGTAGGAGTTCTGATAGGTCATCGGCATTCCCTGGACAAGGAAGACCATGCTGATGACGAAAGCTGCGGGCAGGAACATGTAAACAACCACCCGCCACATATCGAGGAAATAATTGCCAACGTGCGAATCGCCTCGCAGCGCCCGAATGATCGCCGCCAAAGCGCACAATCCAACCGCGGCCGACAAAAAGAAATTAACTATGCAGAAGAAGATTTGGCTGAAAATCGAAAATGCCACGTCTCCTGAATAGTGCTGCATGTTGGTGTTGGTTATGAAGGACAGCACGGTGTGAAAGATCGTGGTCGGCGCCAACATCCCAAGCCCGCGCGGATTAAGCGGCATCCACGGTTGCGCCGACAGCACGATGTACCCGTAGACGAACAGGACCGCATTGAAGACCAGAAGCGCTACCGTGTACTGCTTCCAGTTCTGTGGCCCGCTATCCAGCTTTTTCTCGAACCAGGCCAGCGGTCGCGGAACTGTGTACTTGCCGTCCATGATTTTCGCCATGTAACGGCTCAAAGGAACGGCAATGATTATCGTGAAAACGATTATTGAAACTGGCAGAAGCCACATAGGCCTTAAGTCCTCTCGTTTAGAATCAAGCGGTAATGACTAGAACCACTCGGGACGAACCATTGCAGTAACCAGGTAAACAAACACCAGGGCCGAAACGACTGCGGTTACGTAGATCATGACTGTCTCCCTAAATTTTCTCGCAGGCGACTAAAAACGCGAGACAAAGGCCAAGCCCAACCAGACCCAATAGAAATGTTGCGGGTAGCCATAGTACTTCGTTCATTTGAGTTCCTCCGAAAATCGTGATTGACGACAGGGGCTTCGAGCGGACAGCGAGCTTCGATCTCGGTCAGCATTGGACATGGTCCTTCCGCGAAGGTGGCGAAGCGAGCCGAGCTATCAGGATTATCCAACGGATGTCCGTCTTGGTCCAGCACAACGACCGTCGCTCCGCAGACCAGAAAACGCCAGTTGCATCGGACGCAGTAGTAGAGCCGCGCCTTCTGGCGAAACAGCGCGCTATCGCACATCGGCCCGATAACAAACTCGTGCCGGAAGCTCGATGCACCCCGCTCGGGGCGGAAAGTGTGGCTCTTCCAAAGCTTCATGGGAAGCGAGATAACGCATTTTCCGGACCAACGGGAAATCCCGCGGAATTGCAAAACAAATCAAAATGAAATGCCAAGCCTGCCCGAGCGTTCATGCTTCAAAAAGCAATGTGGAAATGCGTTTTGAAAGCCACCACCGACTGGATGACATCGTCCAATTCTTCGTGCAAACTACGCTCTGGTGAGTCATCAGAGTGTTGAAGTGGATCTTCGATCGCCATCGCATTCTATTTCGAACCACCTTTGCGGCCTGTCTCATCAATGCCCTCGTCTTGATCTGGAGCCATCGCTTTCTACCGATATCGGACTACCCCGATTGGGTGTTCGAGGGCTCGATCGTTGCGCAGCTCTTTCACGGCAAAGCGCTGCCCTCCTATTCGTTCAAGCACTACCCGGTCCCCTATGCCGTAACTGTGGCGTCGCTCGGACTCCTCGATCTAGCCCTTCCGCCCGAGGTGTCGGGAAAGATCGTACTGAGCCTGTGCGTCTTCCTGATCGCTGTCTCCTCTACATACTTGTTGAGATCGCTTACCCCCGAGGCCGATAATCCGTTGCTCCTGATTCCGCTGCTGTTCCTGCTTAACACCTTCTTCTTCTGGGGAGAGCTAGCCTATCTCTTCGGTCTGTCAGTCCTCTTCTTGTATTGCGGGTACCTGTTTCGTCGAGTTTATCGAATGGAGCCGATCAATTGGTGGCTTGTCGGCAGCGCATCAATCGCTATGTATTTTTGTCACTTTCTGCCCTATGCGACAGCTATCCTCGTTACAGCGACGTTTATCCTTGCAGAGTCACGCCTGGATTTGATTCGTCCTTTCGTCATCACCTTCGCACCTTCGATAGGACTTACAATCTGGTACGCACTTGAGCGTTCCTCTATAAAGCCGCAAGGGCCGGCGTGGATGTTCTGGACGCCGCATCAATTCGCTGGCCGCTGGCTCGCGTCCTTCTCCCCCTTTCCAGAATTTCTTCCCTGGCTTGGAATCCAGGCTCCCTGGATGAAGGAGTTCGCGATATTGAACCTAGTCATAGCAGTCGCTCTGACGCTGGTACTACCCCTCTGCGTCCTATGGTTGATCAGACTACGCGCAAGGTACTTTGGAGTCCTGGCATGTGCGATCGTTTGCTCAATTGCCGCTGTCGCTTGCGGCTACGAGTTCGAAGGAATGGTAAGTCCGGGAGAACGGTTTCTCTATCCCACTGTATGGCTTGGATTATGTTGGCTTATCGGCGCGCAGCTACCTAGCCGAGTCTCTGCGTTAAGCCGAGTCCTTACCGCAGGCCTCGTAGGTCTACTAGCTGCTCAAATCGCGTTCATGCAGATTAACGTGGGAGCAGTATCGAACGATCTCGCCGCTCTTTTCGCGAAGCTACAATCAGCGAATTCCCAAACAGAATTCTGCGCAACCTATGAAACCTGCTTGCGGCAAAGTTGGGATGAGCCGCATCGGACCGGACTGGATGTGCTTCTGACAAATCATGCCAGTGCCCCGCGCCTGCCATACTACCTCTACCTGGAGAATAATGTGGCAGCGCCGATTTTTCAGATCGGGATTCTCAACTACTCGGGCAATGGAGACAACGAAGACCTTTGCAAGTCTAAGTGACGAATGCGCGCCGTCTAACCTACGACGGCTTGCTCTCCAGGGTCGAATCGCGCACCAGGATACCTTCCGCATAAAGCTTTTGAATCTTATCCGCCGGCATCTTCAATAATTCCCGCAGCACTCGCTCGTTATCCTCGCCGAGCCGCGCCGCACGGACTGTTGTCTTATCCGGCCACGCGGAAAACTTTACCGGCACCGCTGGAATCGCGACCGTACCCAGCAACGGATCCTTGACCCATCGAACGGTCTTGCGCTCATTGAGATGCGGATGCTTGATCGCTTCGTTGACTGTCAGCACCGGAGCGCACGGCACGCGCTCGGCGTCCAGCACTGCAATAGCCTCGTCGCGGCTGGAAAACTTCGAGAGCCAGTTCTCGATCACGTCTCTCAGCTCTTCTTTATTGTCGCGACGCCCGCGCGCATCCTTGAAACGCGGGTCACTCGCCAACTCAGGCATCCCAAGCGCGCGCACAAACTGCGGCCACTGATGTGGCGTCGAAGTAATCTGGATGTACTGGTCCCCCCGAAAATGAAAAATGCCAGTGGTGCCGCCATCGGGATGCAGCGATCCGCTCCGGGTCGGATGAAATTTATCGCCGCGCAGTGACACGATCGGCACGGTCTTCTCATGCATGTGGAAGTAAGTATCCAGGAGCGACGCATCAAGGTACTGNCCTTCACCCGTGCGCTCGCGATGCAACAGCGCGAACCCGATGGCCATCGCCGCGGCTACCCCGGTCGACACATCACCTATCGCCATCGTAGTCAATGCAGGCGGACCATCTACCTGTCCTATCCCGTCGGTAACACCAGCATAGGCCTGTCCGATAAAATCGTAGCCAGCCTTGACTGAGAGCGGTCCGGTCTGCCCAGCCATCGAAATCGAACACATTATGATTTTCGGATTGACTGCCTTGACATCCTCATAAGCGAATCCTAGCCGGTCAATCACCCGCGGCGCGAAGTTCTCGACCACCACGTCGACCTGCGGAATCATAGACATCACGATCTCACGCGCGCCGGGCTTCTTGAGATCGATCGCGAAACTCAGCTTCGAGTGATTGTGCTGCAGGTAGTAGGTGCTATGACTCGATCCCTTGAATTCCGGCGCGAGTGACTTGAGCCCGTCAGCACGCACGCGATCGCCAAACGGCGCCAGTTCTACCTTGATGACCTCGGCGCCCATCTCGCCAAGCAGTCGCGTGCAGGTAGGTCCCGCGACGAACTGCGTGAAATCCAGCACCCGGTAGCCTTCCAACATTTGCGGCTTATTCGCCATCGCTCTGTCCTCTCGTTCAGTCTCTATACCACCTCAGCCGCCCGAGTGGTAATCGTCAGAGCCGTAGCAGTTGACGCGCGTTCGCCGCCAGAATTTTGTTTTCGTCATCGGTGTCGAGGCCGAGCGCTTTGACTTCTTCTACCGGATGCGCAAGGCCGGCAGGCAAAGGATAGTCGCTGCCGACGACGAATCGCTCGGCACCATAGGTCTTCACCAGATGACTGAGCATCGTACGACTATGCGCAATGATGTCGAAGTAGAACTGAGACGCATAGCTCGACGGCGGCCGCGGAATCGCGGCGCGGCACTCGGGCACGATCCGATAGCCCATGTCGAGTCGTCCCACCAGCGCGGGCAGCGCACCGCCGGCGTGATAGAGGACCACCCGCAGATCCGGATGGCGCTCGAGCACGCCACCGTAAATCAACAGCGCGGCCGCCAGGCCGGTGTCGTAAAGATTGCCGACCAGGTTGCCGAGAAAATATCTGGCAAGGGCGCCCGCCGGCGCGGCTTCAAACGGATGGATGCAAACCACCATCCGCATCGCCTCGGCCGCATCCCAGAAAACTTCGAAGTCCGGCTCGTCGAGCTGACGCTCCACGACTTTCGGCGGAATCTCGACTCCATGAAGTCCGAGCTTCGCCGCGCGCTCCAGCTCTCTCGCGGCGGTCGCTGGATTCTGCATCGGGACGCTCGCCAGCGGCACGAAATGATCCGGGTCGCGCGCTCCCAGAGCTGCCATCACGTCGTTGTTGACCTGCGCGATCGCGAGTCCGAGGCTGGCATCGACGTCCGGATACATCAGGAACGGAACGCACGACACGGCCTGCGCGCTGACGCCCTCGCGCTCCATGTCCGCGATGCGCGCTTGCGCATTTGAGATCGGACCGTCGATCGGCCGCATCGCTTTTTCCTGGATCAAGAGAAAGCGGCGGCCGTCACGCTCGACGATCCTCGTCGCGAAATGCTTACCTTCACGCGCGAGAAAATCGATTATTTCGGGCGCGATGAAGTGGTTGTGCATGTCGATAACATCCATCGCGTCCTCCGATACGCTCGCGGACCGGTTCTTTACAGGATGAAGCTGATCTTGCCGTGCGGGCGCAGCGCTTCGTTGTCGAGGATAGCTCTTCGCTCGCGAATCTTCAGATCATTGTCTCGACGCACGAGCTTGTAGTCGTAGTGTCCTATGTAAGTATCGACCGATTCATAACGCATCCTATGCACCGCGAAGTTGGCGGTTACCAGGACGTTATCACCATCAGCGCCGACCACGCGCACGTTGGCTATCATCCTCCGCGTGCGCGACCTGGGATTTTCCGACCACGCCGCCTTGCCTAGCAACTGCTTGACGCGCGACCTGATCCGCACCGCGTCGTCCGCGATGATGAACAACGTATTGCGCGAGTCTCCCTCGGGAACGTCGGTAGGTGGAATTTCGTAAACCGCGTCTTCGGTCAGAAGTTCCAGCCACTCATCCAACCGCCACTCGTCGAGCAGCGCCGCCTCCTTATATAGGAGGTCCTCGACAGTTTGTCGGCTTGGCAGTTCGATGCTACTCATGCCGCTTTCCTTGCGCGCTTCAACTGGGGTTCCATCATGAGTTGATTCCAACGCCGCCAGAACGCGCGCATCTGTAGTTCATCGTTGATCGAAGGATTCTCGCGCTTCATCCCGCGCGAGATATCTGACCAGGCCACTTCGTGATTGGCAAAGCCGCGCTGACACGACTCGAGCATCTCGACGTCGTCCGGCGTGGCGAATCCTCCCGGGCCAAGGAATGTCAGAAAGTTGTCGAGCCGCAGCGCGGAGTCCTCAGCACTTTCATCCGCCGGCGCCAGCGCCCACGCGTTCACCTCCATATAGTCGGGCGAAACCGGATAGAAGGTGCGCACCGTGATCGCCATGATGTCGTTGATCACCAGGTTCGGAAAAATCCCGAGGTTACGGCTCGTCTCGCAGATTCGACGAGCCCGCTCGGGACCGAAGCGCGCGTCGAATTTCCGCCGCACCTCCTCGAAGTGCTGTTTGCGATGCTCACCGAAAGGCGCGACCCAATGCGCGATCGGCCGTCCCCACGCGCTCTGATACTCGAGCACCGCATGGCCATTGCCTAGATCGACCGCCTTCTGTTGCGACGGTGCCGCTACGTCGCGGCCTCTCAGATCGACACCTATGTCAGTAAGGAAGCCGAAGTACCGCTGATGAGTCGGCAGCCCATGATACCCATCATAACTATTCTCTACCAACAGCTTCCAGTTAGCACGTGCGCTATAGGACTGCTGGCCCGAGACAATCTTCATGCCTAGCTCTGACTGATCTGCAACCAGGTCCAGATACTCACGCGCGCCGGCCAGGTAGTCATAGAGGCTATCTGCGGCGCTATCGAAGCACGCAAAAATGAATCCGCGATAGTTATCCACCTGGGACGGGGAAGCTAAGGCCATGTCGTCACGTTTGAAAGCCTCGCTATAGGAGTCCTCGCCCGGCACACCTACCAATTGCCCGCGCGAGTTATAGGTCCACGCATGATAGGGACACTGGAACGTCTTGGCATTGCCAGACTTCTGCCGGCACACCAGTGATCCGCGATGAGTACAAGTATTAAGCAGCACGCGCACGACGCTGTCGTCGCCACGCACAAGGATCATCGGCCGCCCGGCTACGTTACGCGACCGATAGTCGCCCGCGTGCGGAACCTCCGACTCATGACCGACATAGATCCAGCACTTATCAAACACCCGTCGCCTCTCATCCGCGAGACACTCCGGATCAGTAAACGCCCGCCGATTAACCCGAAACAGCCCCGCCTCCTGATCATCCAGGATGTAACTCTCACTCGACTTATCCATATTTCTTTCTCCTGCCATCCTTCTGTTCCCCTCTCCTGAAGGGAGGGGTGAGGGGAGAGGTTCCGTCTCCGACTTAGGGGATCGATTCCCCCGGATTCCACGCCCAGTACCGCGCGATCGCCCCCGCATCAACCCGAAGGTCCGTTCCGGTAATCATCCCAGCATCCTCCGAAGCCAGGAAAACCGCGGCGCGCCCGTAGTCGCTCGGACTCGGTAATTTCTGCATCGGTACACCTTTGCGAAACGGCTCGAACGCATTCTTGAGTTGCTCGCCACTTCGCACCGAACGCCCCCATCGCGCGCCGCGCTCTAACGACTCCATCGGATCCGTCGCCGTCGGCGTCAGGCTGTTGACCCGGATGCCGTGCCCGACCAGTTCCATCGCCGCTGATCGCGTGAAGTTCAGCAGACCAGCCTTAGCCGTGCAGTACGCGATGTTGTTCGGCTCGCCCTGATGGCCCGCCGTCGAAATAATATTGATGATGGCGCCTTTGCGACCCTGTTCGATCATCGACTTCGCGACATGCTTGGTGAACAGGAACGCGCCGCCAAGAATGATCTCGATCTGACGCCGCCATTCGCCGACCGGCATCTCGATCACGCCCTTCTTGTTGAAGATGGCCGCATTGTTCACCAGGATGTCGACGCCGCCGAAATGCTCGCGCGCCGCTGCGATCGCCCCAGACACCTGGCCTTCATCGGTAACGTCACAGGTCACCGCGGTGGCGCGTCCGCCGATGCTCTTGATGTAACGCGCGCAGTCCGCGCCGTTTTCCGCGCGCGCATCGACGCACACCAGCGCGGCGCCTTCCGCCGCGAGACCTTCTGCGATTCCGCCGCCGATATTCGTGCTGGTGCCGGTGACCAGCGCAACTTTTCCACTTAGCTTCATCTGATTACCGCGGCGGCGGCGCCGTCAGGAAACATTTCGACGAATTGAAAATCCACGTCTCGATGAACTCGGTCTCCGCCGGCTTGCGTTTCAGCTCTGCGAGCACTCCCGCGAGACACATCCAGTTGAGAATTTCCTGCTGGCCGCTCGCCTCCACCGACGCCGCCGGATAATTCCGCCACGCGTCGAAGTTGCCGGCGCGCAACGCCTCGAACAGCGCGCGATCCGCGGCCGTGTCCGGATACAGATAATTGTTTTTCGCGGTAAGGAACGCATGCGACCATCCCGACGACGCCATCAGCGCGACCCGCCACGGACTGTTCGCAAAGATTCGCGCGGTCGCGGCGCCTAGGTCGAACAGTCGGCGCGGCGTCGGCGCAGGCGGATCGAGCTGCGCTTCCGACGGCGGATTCTCGAACGCCGGCAGACCGCCACGCTGCGCGATAACTCTTCGCCCATAACAATTTATCGCGAATGGAATGATCGGATACGGAAACCCTTTGCGCTCGTAGTCGAGATACAGCACCGCATTCGCGAACGCGTGACCCAGCGGATGATGCAGCGGCTTGTACGAGTACGCAGTGTCGAAGCCCGCCTCGATCAAACCGCTGGCGAGAAACTTCGCTGCCGCAACGTTGCCGGCCGCGCGAAATTTCTTGTCGGGCGCATCATGCCACACGTTGTGCACAGGCGGCGCGAACTCGAATGATTCGTGCGCATAGATGCAGTACGGCGGGATCACATCCTCGCGAAAATTTTCGTATTGATCGTCGCCCCACACCACGATGAAGTCGGGATGAAACGCGTCGATTTGCGCGCGCGTCCGGCGCAGCGACCGCAGCAACGTCTCGCGATGTACGTGCGCGGCGGCTGTGCCTTCATCGTTGCCCCATTCGGCGCGCATCGCTTCCGGCCAACCCTGCGCACTGCGAAATTTTTCCGGCAGATGCGGGTTCTGCAGCATCCGCTTCAGAATCCACGCCATTGTTTCATCGCTGCCGGCTAGCGGCGGGTAGTGAGTTATTCCGACCGCAAGAATCTCACCCATTTGCCTGTCCTCCCGCAGCGCGCTCGCCATCGTCGTGAAGGATCTGTTTCTCGTATAGCGCCGAAATACGCTCTGCGGAATACCCGAGCACGCTCGACAGCACCGACGCATTGTCCGCGCCGAGCGCCGGCACATAGTTGCGCGCAGACGCGTTCGCATCGCCGAACTTGAACGCTGGGTTCGGCACCTTGAGCGGCCCGGCGCCGTCGTCGATCACGCTGAAACTTCCGCGATGCGCAAGATGCGGATGCTCGAGCGCCTCGCGCACCGTGTAATATCGCGAGCATGGAACGCTGCCCTCAGTCAGTATCGCTTCGCACTCTGCCATCGTTCGCGTTGAAGCCCAGTCGTCGAGCATCGACATAAACCACGCCCAATTCGCAGCCCTGCCTTTCGCCGTAGCGAATCGAGGATCGTCCATCCATTCGGGATGCCCCACCGCGCGCGCCAGCGCTTCGTAGTTGTTGGGCTTCACCGCCGCGATCATGATGAAGCCATCCTTCGCTCGCGTCGGCTGAAAGGTGTTGTTCTTTTTTTTCTGCGGAAACTGCGCTTCCTGGAACTCGTAGATGAGCATGCCGAGCACGCCGTCCATCATCGACAGATCGATGCAATCGCCGCGGCCAGTGCGCTCGCGCGCGAGCAGCGCCGACTGTATCGCGCCGAACGCGTAGGTCCCGCCCAGCACGTCGCCCACATAGATGCCGGTGTTGAGCGGGCGCTCGAGCCCGTCCTGGTACGACAGGTTGACCAGGTCGAATCCGCTGGCCGCGTGCAGCATCGGCGCATACGCACTGCGCGTCGCCCACGGACCGCTTTGCCCGAAGCCCGAAATCGAGCAGTACACGATTCGCGGATTTGCGCGCACGAGCGTCGCGTAGTCGAGCCCGAGCCGCTGCATCACACCCGGCCGCGAATTCTCGACCACCACGTCCGACTTCGCCGCAAGCTCCTGCACCAGCTCGATCGCTCCGGCTCGGTGCAGATCGATCGCTATACTCTTCTTGCCGCAATTCAGATGAGCGAAGTACGCGCTCTTGCCGGCGCGCATCGGCGGCTGCGTGCGGATAAAATCGCCCTCGGGCGGCTCGATCTTGATCACCTCGGCGCCGAGATCCGCCAGCAGCCGCGTGCAATACGGCCCCGACACGATGGTCGTGAAGTCGATCACGCGCACGCCGCTTAGGATGTCGTTCGTCATTGGAAGCCTGCGCAGCTCAACCGTTCACTTCAGTGATCTTCGCCGATGACTCACCGGCTTCGGAGCGCGAAAACGCTAGTTCAAAAATGCGACGGATTTCCGCCTTGATCGCCCTCAAGTCGATCGAACCGTCTAGCAGCCATTGCATTGAAGTCCCACGCAGTATCGAGAGCACTACGCTTGCGACCGCGGAGACGTCAACTACCGCTGGAATCTCGCCCAGGTCGATCGCGGCTCGAATCGTCTTCATCAGCAATTCGCGGAAGTTGCGATCGGCCCTCACGAATGTCTCGTGGATCTCCGGCACCAGCACGATCGATTCTCCAAACAACTCGTAGTATGCGCGGCCTAGAGTGCCGCTGCCCGCGACCGCGTCGAGATACGTCTCGATCATCACGATAAGCGCATCGAGTCCGTGCCGCTCTTTGAGCTCCGGCTCGAGTTTGTCGATCGCGAAGTAGTTCTGGAACTCCGTCGCCAGCATCCGGATCAGATCGCTCTTCGATCCGAAGCGTTGGCTGACGAGACCGTGGCTATAGCCGGCCTTCTGCGCGATCTGCGCGATTGTCGTTGCGCTGTAGCCCTGGTCGGCAATCAGTTCGGTGGCGGCTTCGACCAGGCGCTTCGACGAGCGCTCGCTGCGGGTCCTTCTCAGATCGGATTTCTCGCGGCTGGCCGGCATTTCAGATGCTCAACATTTCCGCGATACGTTCCCGATGAAAATCGGCGTCACCCCAGAATAGCTCGCCGTACTTCTGACGGCGAAAGTAAAGCTGGATCGTGTACTCCTTGGTGAACCCGATTGCGCCATGGATCTGCTGCCCATGAGCGACCACGCGACGGCTCGCCTCGCTGCACCACGCCTTTGCCATCGAAACCTTAAGGTTCGCAGACTTGTCTCGATCGCTGATCGCGGCGGCAGCCCTGTAGGTGATGAATCTCATTCCGTCGACGTCGGTCACCATGTCCGCCACCTTATGCTGAATGGCCTGGAATGACCCGATGGGCTTTCCAAACGCCTCTCGATGCTTCGCGTAATCGACCGTGATCTCGAAATCCTTCTGTGCGAGGCCAACCAGATACGCGCATTCGAGGACGGTCGCCCGGTTCGAGAGGACATTGAGATTGGGAACCTTGATGACATCTTGGTTTGGCACCGTGACATTCTCAAACATGACTTCCGCAAGCTTCTGCCCGGTCATCGTCGTGAGAGCCGACAGTCGAACGCCCTTCGCAGTGCGGGGAACCGCGCCAGCGATGAAATCATTGTCGTCGCGAGCGAGCACCCATAGGCGATCCGCAGCCTGCGCGTCGGGCACGAAGAGCTTCGATCCGTCGAGAACAATACCATCGCCGACGCGCCGCGCTTTCAGCACAACGTCATCGGCACCCCATCGGCCGGTGCTCTCGGTGTAGGCGTACGTGTGTATCTGGGATCCGTTTGCGAGCATCGGCAGAAAACTTTTCTGCTGCTCAGGTGATCCCAGTTCCAGCAGAAGCCCGACCGCGACCTGGCTCGGAATGAAGGGCCCGGGCATCAGCGATCGCCCGGTCTCTTCCACCACTATGCACAAATCGTAAAACGACAATCCGGCGCCGCCGAACTCTGCCGGAATCATCAGTCCGTGCCATCCGAGGTCGGCAATCTTGCGCCACAACTCAGGGCTATAGCCCTTTTTGTCTGTTTCCATCGCACGCACGTGTTGCTCGGGACATTCCTTCTCGAGGAAGTCGCGTGCGGAGCTCTTCAGCAGTTCCTGATCTTCATTGAGTCCGATGTCCATTGTTGGAAACCTTCAACCTTCGAGTTGCGTCAGCCGCGCGGCAAGCCAAGGCCGCGAGTCGCGATAATGTTGCGTTGGATCTCCGAGGTCCCGACCTGGAGCGTGAGCGTGCTCGCGTACAGGTATTGCTGCGCGATCATTCCATCCAGCGGTGCGTGCTTCTCGCCCCGGAACAACAGACCATGCGTCTCGATCAGCTTCATTCCGGTGGCCGCGAGACGTTGCGCAAGTTCCGTGTGGTAGAGCTTCAAGACGGACGCCTGATGGACCGGGACTTTGCCCTGGAACTGCAACTCAGCAACTCCCTGGGATAGACCGCGCAGGACTTCTACTTCGATTGCGCGGTTCACCAGTTCCGTGCGCGCNGCGTTCGANAGCGGNGGAATATTNGGAGATCGCGCCAGCTGGAACAGCGAATCCAGCGTGCGCTCAATCGTCGCAACCTGGGAGACCGCGGAGCGNTCGGTGTCGAGCAGACTCATCAGGTAGTAAAATCCGCGGCCTTCCTCACCGATCAAATCGTTCGCGGGCACGCGAACGTCCTCGAAGAAAACTTCGTTGAACTCGTGGTCGGTGAGATTCTGGATGCGGCGGACCGTTACTCCCGGTGCATGCATGTTCACACGAAGCATGCTGATCCCGCGATGACGCGGCGCTTCGGGATTCGTTCGCGCCATCAGCAGACCCCAGTTCGCACGATTCGCATAGGTGGTCCAGATTTTCTGCCCGTTAACCACGTATTCATCGCCGTGTTTCGTCGCGCGGCATTTCAAGCCGGCGAGATCGGACCCTGCGGCCGGCTCGCTGAAGAGTTCGCACCATTCGTTCTCACCGGAGAGGATGGGCGGCAGCATGCGATTTTTCTGTTCTTCGGTCGCGTGCGAGATGATGGTCGGGCCGACCATTCCGAGACCCATGTCGAAGAATCGCGGTGCGTTGTGTTTGATGAACTCGTCGATGAGTATGAACTGATGAGCTGGTCCGAGACCGCCACCGCCGTATTTTGTCGGCCATGCAGGCACCAGCCATCCCTTCTTGCGGAGCGCCTCGCGCCATTCGCTCTTGGCTTTCTTCAGCGACGGATCGGAATGGCCGGATTCCGGACCTTCCTCATCGAAGGCGCCACGAATGGTTGACACGTCGCTGAGCGCGACGGGCAACTCGCGCTCGATGAACTCCACTACTTCTGAGCGGAACCGGGTCAGTTCCTCTTTCGCGGCCATTTGTGCACCTGCTCTGGTTTGGCGATGTAACGAGGTATACTATATGGTGGTCTATATAGTCAAACGCAAATCGGATAGGAACCGTCGATCGCGAACGCCGCGGGAGGAATGGCGGCGCGAAAGATCACACAACGATGTATCGACATCCTAGGCCCCGAAGCGTTGTCGGAAGACCGTCCACTGGATCGATGCTTCCAGGACGGCCGCATCTTCGACATCTACGAAGGCACCGGCGAAATCCAGCGCGTGATAATCGCGCGCTCAATCATGGGTTACACTGGCCGCGATCTCAGGTAACTTGCCGTGGAAGGCGGTTCGGTCTACGGTTTATAAGGAGACGCACAGACCAGGAACCACCTTGCCTTTCAGGAGAAAGAGATGAAACCAGGACTTCGTATCGTACTTGCCGCTACCACTGTTCTCTTTTTGAGTTGTTGGTCACTGCCAGCGCATGCCGCGACGGTCAAGACCGGCTATCTCACTTGCCATGAAGCTTCGGGATGGGGATTCGTTCTCGGATCTTCGCGCGAGCTCAGATGCTCCTACTCCAGCAACGGCGGAAGAGTCGAATACTATAGTGGAAGCGTATCGAAGTTTGGCGCTGATATCGGCTATCTCAAGTCGGCAGTGATCCTGTGGGCGGTCGCGGCGCCGACCAACGATCTCAAGCCCGGCGCGTTGGAGGGGCACTACGGCGGCGCGACCGCGAGCCTCTCGCTCGGTGTGGGTGCGGGCGCCAACGTGCTGATCGGAGGCTTTGATCGGTCGATCGCTCTTCAGCCAGTTTCCGTCGAAGGGCAGAACGGACTCAATGTTGCCGCCGGAATCGCGGAGATGACCCTCAAGTACCGCGGCGAGAAAGCGCCACGCTGAAGAACNCGGCCGCCACGTCACCATCCTGAGGCTTGCAGCCATGCGATGGTGCTGGTGAGATCGTACGCTTGCGCCAGGGCCATCAGGTCCACGATCTTGCTGACGTCGTCCATCGCGAACGACTTGCCGGCAGGAAATACCGGATCGACGCGGCAGTAGCTGCTGCCAAGGAGTTGCTGGCACTCGAAATCGGCGACCCCTACGCTGCCGTCCATCATCACGTTGAGGATGGGCTTGATCCATTGCGCGTCGCCCCAATCGTGGTCCACGCCGGCGACGTATTGCAGCGAGACGCCGGTGCCCACCGACAGCAACTTGATGCCCGTGAGCGTTGTGCGTTCGGTGGCTTGATTGCGCCCGTCGAGCACCTGCGCAATCGCGGCAACGCTGGGATTGTTGGCGATCACGCCGCCATCGATGAACACGCCGTACGAGGGGAAGTAGGTGGGGGCCGCGCTGCTGGACAAGGCGACGTCGACCACCAGCGATTCGCCGTCGCTGTCGGTACCGGTAAAGTTGTGGAAGAACTTGGGATTCCAGGTGCGGGTGGACGGATCAGCCTGATTGTCGAGGCTGAAGGACGCGATCAGCACGCGTGGATGTAAGTCCTGGAGTTTCTTTGCGCCGAAGGTCTCGAGCAGGATCTGTTTCAGATTCACGTTGTCGTACTTCGAGCCGCTGAGCCCGCCTATCTCGACAACGTCGCGCGCCCACGAGGAATCAAAGATCAGCTTTCCGTTTATCACGTAGAGGTCGCGAATCTGCGCGGGGGTGAGACCGGCAGCCAGGCCAAGCGCCAGGATTGCGCCGGTCGAGGTGCCGGCGAACATCGTGATCGTGTCGGCTCGATCCTGCAGCAGGCCAGGATACGCGGTGACAAGTCGATCGAGCAGAACCGCGGTCAGCACTCCGCGAATCCCGCCACCATCGCAGGACAGTATTCGAAAGTTCGGCATGCGATTTTTACCTCCGAATGGCACATACATATGACTAAAGGTTGAGCGCAAGTCGATATCGCCCAGGGTGATTCAAATTACCCGTCAGCGGCAGATTTTGTGCCTTGCGGCACTCGGGCGGGCGCGTATCTTTTCATCGGCGCTGGATTTCCGCGCGACGGTGATGTTGTTACTAATGATGCCGGGACGGCTTTAATTTGATGTCGGCAGAACGATGAAGAGGGTCGAGGGGGCGGTGGTGGGCGGCGGCGCGAGTGGGCGGGCGTCGGACGAAGTGCTTGCCGTGTTGCGGCGGTTTTGGGGATTCGAGGGTTTGCGCCCGCTGCAGTTGGAGGCGATTCAGGCGGGGCTCGAGCGGCGCGACTCGTTAGTCGTGATGCCGACCGGTGGTGGGAAGTCGCTGTGCTACCAGGTGCCGCCCGCCGTGGCCGGACGCACCGATATCGTGGTCTCGCCGCTGATCGCGTTGATGAAGGATCAGGTCGATGCGCTGCGCCTGTCCGGCTATCCCGCGGCGGCGATTCACAGCGGAATGGACCCGGCGGACGTCCGTCAAGTCGAGCGCGAGCTCGCCGATGGCCGTCATCATCTTATATTCGTGGCGCCGGAGCGATTGCTGACTCCACGCTTTCTCGAGCTTGCGGCGCGGCTCAAGGTTTCGAGCTTCGCGATCGATGAAGCGCATTGCATCAGCCAGTGGGGACACGACTTCCGGCCCGAGTATCGCCGACTCGCGGAACTGAAGACGCGCTTTCCGGACGCGAGCATTCACGCATACACCGCCACTGCGACCGAGCGCGTGCGCGGCGACATCGTCGATCAACTCGGGCTTCGAGATCCGGCTGTGCTGGTCGGATCCTTTGACCGCCCGAATCTGCTTTACCGCGTGCGTCCGAAGCTGGATGTGAACGCGCAAATCGCGGAGACGATCCGGCGGCATAAAGATGAGGCGTCGATCGTCTACAGCATCAGCCGCAATGACACCGAGCGGATAGCCGCGTACCTGGTATCGGAGGGCGTGCGCGCCGCCGCGTATCACGCCGGGATGGAAGCCGACGAGCGCCGGCGGACCCAGGATCGCTTCGCCGCCGAAGAGATCGATGTGGTGGTAGCGACGGTTGCGTTCGGGATGGGAATCGATCGCAGCGACATCCGATGCGTGATCCACGCGGCGATCCCGAAATCGATCGAGTCCTATCAGCAGGAAACGGGACGCGCGGGGCGTGACGGTTTGCCCGCCGAGTGCGTGATGTTCTACTCGGCGGCCGACGTGATTCGATGGCGCAACCTGATGGAGCGGAGCGCGCAAGAAGCGGCGACTCCGGCTGAAGTATTGGAGAGCGGAAAGCAACTGCTCGAGGAAGTGCGCCGCTTCGCCACGGTCGTTCGATGCCGTCATGCGGCGCTCTCGGCCTATTTCGGCGAGACTTATGAAGGTACAAACTGCGGCGCGTGCGACTTTTGCCTCGCGGAGGTGGAAGGCGTCGCGGATTCGACAGTGCTCGCGCAGAAGGTGCTGTCGTGCGTGGCGCGCGTCGAGCAGCGCTTCGGGGTCGAGCACGTCGTTGACGTACTGATCGGCGCGAGCAGCGAACGCGTGCGTCGATGGGACCACGCAAAACTTTCCACCTATGGCATCCTGAAGGAGCTGCCGCGTAAGACCTTGACCAACCTCGTGTACCAGTTAGTCGATGCGGGACTGCTGGAGCGCACGCCGGGCGAACGCCCCGCGCTGAAGTTGAACGCCTTGTCATGGGAAGTGATGCGCGGCGGACGCGCGGTCACGCTGCTGCAGGCGAAAGAATCCAAATCGAAGCGGACGCGACTCGAAGAAGCCTCGTGGCGCGACGTGGACGAGGGGCTGTTCGAGAGTTTGCGCAAACTGCGGCGCGAAATAGCCGCCGAGCGCGCGGTGCCCGCCTACGTGATCCTGCACGACGCCACGTTGCGCGAACTCGCCAGCGTCAAACCGACGACCGTGGAAGGGCTGCGTTACATCCGCGGCATGGGCGAAAAGCGGCGAGTCGACTTCGGCGCGCGCCTGATCGAGTGCATCCGGACTCATCAGTAAGAGCAATTTTTCACCGCTTGGCTGGCAGTCGTCACCAGACCATACTCAGAGTTTGAAAATGCTACTAACCGCAGAATGACGTGGCATTAAGAACTATATGAAATACTGCATAGCCGCGCTGGCGTTTGTCGTCCTGCAAATTTCACCCAGCACTCCCGCCTTTGCGCAAAGCGGCGCCTGCAGCGGAATGACGGTTGGAAGCCTCACGAGTCTGAACGGGTTTGTGCCATTCGCGACGAGCAGTCTCTGGAATACGGATATTTCCAGCGCGCCGGTGGATTCGAACTCAGCCAACATCATCAACTACATCGGCTCGACGGTGACCCTGCATCCGGATTTCGGATCGGGCGAATACGAGGGCCAATCGATCGGCATCCCGTACGAGATTGTGCCCGGCACGCAGCCCAAAGTGACTGTGCAACTCGGCGCTTACGCTGACGAAAGCGATCCTGGACCCATGCCGATTCCCGCCGACGCTCTGATCGAGGGATATCCTGATCCCGGCAGCGGTGACCGCCATGTGATTGTGCTCGACAAGGACAATTGCTGGCTCTACGAACTGTACAACTCCGACGAGTTGAGCGACACGAGCTGGAGCGCCGACTCGACAGCCATCTGGGATATGACGATCGCGCCGCAGCGTCCTTATACGTGGACCTCCGCNGACGCCGCGGGTCTGCCGATTTTCGCCGGGCTGGTGCGGTACGATGAGGTCGCGGCCGGCGCAATCAATCACGCGGTGCGCTTCACGGTGCCGGTGACGCAGCAGGCGTTCGTAGCGCCCGCCTCGCACTGGGCTTCATCGGTGACAGATCCCGACGCACCGCCGATGGGAACGCGGCTGCGGCTGAAGGCCAGTTTCGATATTTCAGCTTTTTCGCCCGCGAATCAGGTGATCCTGACGGCGTTGAAGAAGTACGGGATGATACTCGCCGACAATGGCAGCGCGATCTATATCAGCGGTGCGCCCAATGCCGGTTGGAACAACTCCGATCTGCATCTCCTCACGAGTGTCACCGCGGCGGACTTCGACGTCGTGTCGACGGGAACGGTTTATACCAACGCCAATGTGCCCACTGGAGCGAGTCCAACAATCGGCAGTTTCAGCGCAAGTCCGTCGAGCGTCGCGAAGGGCAAACCGGTCACGCTGAGTTGGACTACCAGCGATGCAATCTACAACATCATTTCGCCGACGGTCGGGCCGGTGCGCGGAAATTCGATCACGGTGAATCCGACAGTGACNACTACCTACACGCTGTACTCGACCAACCAGTNCGGACGGACGACGGCGAGCGCTACGGTCAAGTTCCCTGAAAAGCGTCTTCGGCTCGCGCGCGTAAAGCTCTCCGAACGGCGTGTGCCATAAGTTTTTCCCTCGGCTAGCATCGACGTGGAATGTCCGGACTTACGCCGTGCGCGATCGATCCCGCAATGCTCGGCTCGATTCTCAGTCGAGTGCGGACGCAGGCGGCGGCCGACCCGTTCAGCAATCCGATCTTGCTGTTCGCGCTTGAGTTGACGTTGCGGATGGACCGCGGCGAGATCGATCTCGACGGCCTCGAGCGCGTGGTGCAGCGGCTGACGGCGGAAACTTTTGCCGACCGCGCCGAACGGCTCAAACATTACCTGGGTGAAACCGCGCTCGCGGCAAATGAGCGCGCGCTTGCGGATCTGCTCGAGCAGCAGGCGCGGGCGGGCGGTTTCGAGGATTTTCGCGCGGCTCTGGCCCGCACTGTTTTCGGCGTCGTCTTCACGGCTCATCCGACGTTCTCGATTACTTTGGAGTTGGCGCGCAGCCTGGCCGAACTCGCGAGCGGGCAGACGGTCGCAGGCGTGCCGCTCGATCAGCAGGGACGCGACGATCGGATGGAAGCGGCGGCGCGCGTCGATCATCGGCCGCCCGCGGAGCTGTCGCTCGAGGTCGAGCATGCATGGGTGACCGAGGCGCTCAACCACGGGCATGACGCGCTCGAGGGCGTGCATCGCACGGCGTTGCGGATCGCGCGCGAGCACTGGCCGGATCAATGGACTCGGCTCGAGCCGCGGCTGGTCACGCTGGCCTCGTGGGTCGGGTACGATCAGGACGGGCGCACCGATATTACCTGGGCGCGCACGATCGCGGCGCGTTTGGCCGACAAGTTCGCGATGATCGAACGCTATCGCGGCAAAGTCGCAGTGCTCGAGCGCGCGGCCAGCAGCGATTTCCTGGCGGCGCTGGAACCACTCGCGGCCATGCTCGCGACGGCGAGCACGACGGTGACAAGTCAGCTCGAATTGCTGGCAGCGGCCGAGCGCGATCCGGCGTGGGCTGCTGCGTTCGGCCGCGCGATGGTGTCGGGGAGGGCGGACGCGCTGGTCGAGCGGGCGCCGATGGTCGCGGCGATCGAAACTGCTCTCGTAGCTGCTATGGACGATGAGCAACGCGAGACGCTGCTGACAATACGCGCGAGCTTGCGCACGCATGGCATGGGCCTGGCGCATATCCACGTGCGGCTCAACGCGTCGCAGTTGCACAATGCGGCGCGGCGGCTGGTCGGCCTCGAGACGGAGCCGAACGATCCTGCGAATCGGCGATCGTACTTCAATATCATCAACGACCTGCTCGGGCGCGTGCGGCCGCTGACGATCAGCTTCGAGTCGCTGATGGAAGAGCGCGCGTCGGCCAAGCGGCTGATGATGACGGTGGCGCAAATCGTCAAGTACATCGACGCCGAGACGCCGATCCGGTTTCTGATCGCGGAGACGGAAACCGGCTTCACGCTGCTCACGGCGCTCTACTATGCGCGGCTGTTCGGAGTGGACGATCGGATCGAGATTTCGCCGCTGTTCGAGACCGAGGAGGCGTTCGAGCGCGGCGAGCGGGTGATCGACGAGGCGCTGAAGAGTCCGCACTACCGCGCGTACCTGGAACGGCAGGGGCGGCTCTGCGTGCAATTCGGATTCTCCGATTCAGGGCGATTCATCGGGCAGATGGCGGCGACGTTTCGCATCGAGCGATTGCGCCTGCGGATCGCGCAACTGCTCGAGCGCCACGGACTGGGCAAGCTGGAAGCGATCCTGTTCAACACGCATGGCGAATCGATCGGCCGCGGCGGACATCCGTTGACGTTCGCCGATCGCTTGCGCTACGCGGCGCCGCCCAACAGCCGCGCGGAGTTCGAGCGGCGCGGCGTGCGGGTCAAGGAGGAAATAAGTTTCCAGGGCGGCGACGGCTACCTGCTGTTCCTGACGCCCGCCGCCGCGAGGGCGAGCATGCGGCAGATTCTCGGCTTCGCGTTCGACGTGAGCGACGAGACCGGCAACGATCCGATTTACGCGGCGCCGGACTACACGGCGGAATTCTTTGCGACCGTGCAGCAGGAGTTCAGCAACCTGGTTGACGATCCTGACTACGCGGCGCTGCTCAGCCTGTTCGGCACCAACCTGCTCTATCGGACCGGGTCGCGGCCAATAGAGCGCGAGACAGAAGAATGGGGCCGCAAGTCAAAGATCGCGCATCCGTCGCAGCTGCGGGCGATACCGAACAACGCGATTTTGCAGCAACTCGGCTTCATGGCGGTCACGCTCCACGGCGTCGGGCGCGCGATCTCAAAGGACCCGGAAATGTTCCAGGCGATGCGTGAGCGGTCGGCGCGCTTTCGGCGGGCGGTGCAGATGGTCGCGGCGGCGCTCGATCGCACGGAGATCGACGTACTGCGCGCATATGTGAGCACTCTCAATCCGGCGATGTGGCTCAACGGCGCGGGGCGCGCGCGGCGTCCGGCGCGGGCGAAAGCGTTGCGCGAACTGGCGCGGCTGACGGGACAGCTCGATCGGCACGACCGGCTGGCGCGGCTGGTGCGGCGCCTGCAGGCGGATCAACTGTGGCTGCTCGACGCGATCGAGCCGGCAGAGACCGTGCCGCGGCGGCGCCTGATGCTGCTGCATGGAA
>JGI12635J15846_10000977_pt1 | contig 25051 bp, 20 predicted proteins | sample BlaSpr_A8_OM2_M2_FD_15846 | JGI IMG/M metagenome (IMG submission 15846) | reverse complement strand
GCGAGCCGTTCACGTCGCTGCCGCCCACGCGCCCGGTGAAGTTCTCGTACCTGAAGACATTGCTGTCCGCCTTGAACTGGCCGACGAGCCGCCCTTCCGTTGCATACGGCGGCGTCGACGGTAACGTCACGCCGACGATCGGATACAGATGCTCGAGGCTCACACCCTGCAGCCACAGGCGCAAATCGAGCGCGGCGAGATGGGCCGGGTCCGTCACGGTCCCCACAAAGGCAATATGCGTATCGCCGATACGAACGTCCGCCTGCACGGGGAACGGGCGCATGGCGTCCTGCAGCGCGAGTACGCCGCCCACCTTGCCGTCGCCGGACACCGCCACGTCGTTGTATTTGCCCTTCACCGACCAGCCGATGCCGTAAGGTGGCACGGGCGGCTTCGACCCTTCCTTGGTAGTGATGCTGGTGTTCGCGGAGACGCTCGCCGGATTCGGTGCGCTCGCAGCAGCAGCCGACGCAGCAGATGCGGCCGCGGCTTCCGATGCCGCGGCTTGATCGACTTGCTGGTTCAGCTTGTTCGCGCCGCTCTTGCCGACCATCTGGGCCGACGATTTTTGCGATGCCGCTTCCTGCTGTTTCATGACATCGCCGATGGGAATCATCTGGCCGAGCGTAGTCACGACGGCTTGCATGTCCGCTTTCGTGATCTCGTCGGCGTAGGCGATGTTGCCTTTGTTCAGGCCGATGTCATGCAGTTGAAGATTCCAGGCCGACGGTTGCGCCGACTGCTGGAACTTGAACGTCCAGTTATTGCGGTTGTCCTTGAGGCGCTCCAGATCGACCGATGGGTTCACCAGGTTGATCGATGGAATCACGATGTCGTGCGCGAGCAGCGGCAGGATCTCGACCTGGAAATCGATCTCGTCGAGGGTCGCGAAAAATTTCTGTTTGGTCCAGTCAGGGTTTGCCACCGTGATTTTTTCGGCCGAGAAACGCGGCCATGGAACCCAGCGGCGCCAGCCGGTTTCACCGGGCGGCCGTTGCCAGCCGACCTTCAGGTCGCCGGTAATCTGGAACTGCCGGCCGATGGCCTGCGAGACTTTATCGTCGACCCAGGGGCGGGCCCGGTTCCAGTCGAAGGTGAGAAACACGACCACCAGCACGGCGATCAGGACGATCAGAACCGCAATGATCCAGGCGACTATTTTTCCGATTTTCCGGCCAAGCGCCATAAAGACTCCATCGTAATTCTTGAGTTTTTCTTGACTGACACGCGCAGCACACCCCGTGCCTGGCGGATGATACCGGGCGGGACCGGATGAACCCACCGTTCGCGACGTTTAAAAAGCGCGATCAAAACACACACGCAAACACGCGCAACTGATTCCCAAGCGTCGCGTAAGGACGGGTGATTTATGATTGCGCTCCGAGATCATTCCCCGAGCATGTCTTCGCCATGTCCACACTAGCCGACACGCCGCTGATTCGCGCCACTGCCCTCACACGCCACGAACCCGTGCGCAACACAACCTTGCTGCACCCGACCACGTTTATTTTATCCGGCGGCCAGCGCGCGGTTATTACGGGACCATCGGGATCGGGCAAGAGCGTGTTCTTGCGTGCCCTTGCACTGCTCGATCCCGTCGATGACGGTGTCATCCAGTGGCGCGGGCGGGCTATCGCGCGCGGTGGAATTCCGGCGTACCGGCGACGGGTCGCCTATATTGCGCAACGGCCGGCCATGCTCGATGGCAGCGTGGAAGACAACCTGCGTTATCCGTTCTCGCTGAAGGTGTATCGCGACGCGCGCTTCGATCGTGAGCGTGCGGTGGAGTTGGCGCGCCGGGCAGGCCGCGACACCGATTTCCTCGATAAGCGCGCAAGCGAGCTATCGGGAGGCGAAGCGCAGATTGCCGCGTTGATCCGCGTGTTGCAAGTGGACCCCGACGTCCTGCTCCTCGACGAACCGACTGCATCGCTCGATCCTGCCTCGGCGCTGGAAATAGAAGCGCTCGTGAGCGCCTGGTTCGACGATGGCCATGACGAACGCGCCAGCATCTGGGTATCGCACGATCCGGCACAAGCGAAACGCGTGGGCGAGCGTCAGCTCGTCATGACTGCGGGTACTTTGTCATGAGCGGCTATCAGAGTCTGAGTCTGCTTGACATTGCAATCGCGGCGGCGTTGATCCTGGTGAACGGAGTGTTATCGGTTGCGTTGAAGCTCGATCTGGAACGCAAGCTGGTCTGGGCGGCGGCGCGCAGTGTCGTGCAGTTGCTCGTGATCGGTTATGTGCTTGGATGGGTTTTCCAGTTTGACCGTTGGTACGTCGTAGTGCCGTTGATGGCATTGATGACGCTGATAGCGGGACTGTCGGCGTCGAACCGCGGGCGGCGCACGTACATTGGACAGCGCGTGGATAGTGTCGTGTCTATCTGGGTGAGTTCGTGGCTGGTGGCCGCGGTGGGATTGTTCGTCGTGATCCGGATTCATCCCTGGTACGAACCTCAATACGCAATACCGATCCTTGGGATGATCCTCGGCAACACGTTGACGGGTGTGTCGCTGGGCATCGAGCGGATGACGGAGGAACTGACGGCGGGACGAGGTGCGGTGGAGATGTCGCTGGCGCTGGGCGCTACGCGGTGGGAAGCGGCGCAAAGACCGGCGCGGCAGGCGGTGCGAGCGGGAATGATCCCGACGTTGAATCAGATGACGGTAGTGGGACTGGTGAGTCTGCCGGGCATGATGACGGGCCAGGTGTTAGCGGGTCAATCGCCGCTGCAGGCGGTTCGTTATCAGATCGTGATCATGTTTTTCATCGCCGCCGCCTCGGCTCTCGGAACGGTGGGCGCGGTGTTACTGACCTACAGGCGGTTGTTCTCTCCCGAACATACGTTCATGGCGTCGAAGCTGATAGAGAGGGAAAAGCCGAAGCGCGGATGAAACAGAGAGAGACGACATAGTCCCCGAACTCAAGCGCCGCCCGGCCGCCGCGCCAAAGCATGAATCAGCGATTCGAGCCGGGCGAAGTTGACCGGCTTGGTGAGATGATCCATGAACCCGGCATCGCGGCATCGGCGGATATCTTCGTCCATGCCGTAACCGGTAATGGCAACCGAAGGCTTACCGGGCTGCAACTCGGTCCACGCACGAGCGACGTCGAGACCGCTGCCATCGGGCAGGCCGATATCGCTGACCAGAAGGTCGAACACTTCGCTCCGGGCCAAAGCAAGCGCCTCGGCGACAGTCGTGGCAACCCCGACCTGATGCCCGAGCACCTCCAATACCTGCGCCATGGCCGATGACGTGTATTCGTTGTCCTCGACAAGTAGCACCTTCAGCGATCGCACGATCTCATCCGGATCCTGCGCCGCACGAGGCGAAGTTTCGTCCTCGGTCGGCGCCTTGACGAGCGGCAACGTCAGCGTAAACCGGGCCCCCTTGTCGCGCCCTTCGCTCTGGGCGGTCAACGTTCCACCGTGCTTCATCGCAAGCGTACTGGCGATTGCCAACCCCAGCCCCAAGCCGCCAAACGCGCGCGTAATGGAGTCATCGGCTTGTTCGAAGGCCGAAAAAATCCGCGGCAACGCTTCGGCACTAATCCCGATGCCGCTATCGGTCACCGAAATAGCGATGGTCGACGCATCCGGATTCCACATCCGCACCGCAATACGCCCCCCCGCCGGCGTGAACTTCACCGCGTTTTTCATCAGGTTCCACACGATCTGCTGCAAGCGCGCGGCATCGCCGAAAACAAGCGTGGACGTGGCGCCCAACGTGGTTTCCAGCGTCAGTCCCTTGCCGCGCAAATCGGACTCCGACATATCGAGCGCGCTCGACATCAGCGTCTCCAGCACGACGTTCGCAAAATTCAGCGAAAGCTTGCCGCGCGCGATACTGGTCAGATCGAGCAAATCGTCGATCAAGCGCGCCTCCAGCTCCACATTGCGCCGGATCAGTTCGAGTGTTGGCTGGGCATCGGCGGGCAGCGCATGGCGTATCTCCAGCAGGCGCACGGCGGCGACGATCGGCGTAAGCGGCGTGCGCAATTCGTGAGACAGCACCGCCAGGAAGTGGTCTTTCGCCCGATTCGCGGTCTCGGCCTGCTCCTTCGCGACGCGCAACGCATCGGCGGCCATGTGTTCTTCGGTGACATCGCGGATGATCTTCGAATAACCGATCAGATCGCCGTTCTCGGCGCGAATCGCCGTCGTCACGCCCGACGCGAAGAACGAGCGCCCGTCCTTGCGCCAGAGCCAGCGGTCGTCGCTCGCGCTGCCATCGACTTGTGCTGTTTCCAGTTCCTTCGCAAACACATTGGTGTCGCGATCTTCCTGCCCGTAGAACACCTCCGCGGACTGGCCGACCACATCGTGGGCCGCGAATCCGAGAATCCGCTCCGACGCCGCGTTCCACGTCCGGATCCGGCCTTCCTGATCGAGCGTGATGACGGCGTAATCCTTGAGCGCATCCACCAGCAGGCGGAAGTGCGTTTCCGTTTCCCGCAGTGCACGTTCGACCGCAATACGCTGTTGGCGCTCGGTGCTTTCCGTCAACGCACGCCGCACGACCGCGGGCAGGCGCTGCAGGCGTTGCTTCAGGACGTAGTCCGTGGCGCCGCGCTTGAGCATGTCCACCGCGTGCTCCTCGCCAAGCACGCCCGAGACGAAGATGAACGGCGTATGCGGCACCCGCTCGCGAGCAATCGCAAGCGCTTCGACGCCGGAAAACACTGGCATCACGAAGTCCGCGAGGATCACATCGAAGTCGGATGCCTCGAGCGCCGCGATGAAACCCTGCTCCGTGTAGACAATCTGCACGTCGACCTTGTAGTCGGCGCGCTCCAACTGGGTCAAGGTCAGTTCCGCGTCGAGCGCGTTGTCTTCTACGAGAAGCAGGTGCAAGGGCTGCATGGTCTGGGCACTCAGGCGAACCGGCGCGCGCGATACTGCCGGGCGGGTCGCATCGGGCGAAACAACAAATGGACCAGCGTGCCCGGACCGGAACGCCGGGGGCCGTGCAGGATGAAGAAGTCAGTGTGCACCAGATTCATTCCGACGCCGGTTGCCGGCGAAAACGCGTGGACCCGGGCGGCGGTTCGTTCAGCACGGCCCAGAACACGCCGAGATCGGCAATCGCTTCCACAAATTCGTTGAACTCGACCGGCTTCACCACATAAGCGTTCACACCAAGCGCGTAGCTGCGCACAAGGTCCTGCTCCTCGCGCGACGACGTAAGCATGACCACGGGAATCGACTTCAGCGTGTCGCTGGAACGGATGGTTTCCAGCACTTCGAGACCGTCGATTTTCGGCAGCTTCAGGTCGAGCAAAATGACTGCTGGATTACCTGGATTGCGCGCGCTCCAGTTGCCTTCGCCACGCAGATAGTCGATCGCTTCCTGACCGTCGCGCGCCACGATCAGTTCATTGGCAAGCTGGCTCTTGTCGAGCGCCACGAGTGTCAGTTCGAGATCGCTGGGATCGTCTTCGACAAGCAAAATGGGTTTCAGCATAATCCGGAATGACGGGTTTAAAGAAACGTTGGCGGGACCAATCGATCAAGCATCGCACATTCACCTCGACGATGACGGCGAATCCGGCTTGCGCCGCTTACCGGCGTCGGTTTCGGTGCCCGCTGTGTCGGCCCTGAACACTTTCGGCAGCGAAAAATAGAACGCGGCGCCCTCGCCTTCACGCCCTTCGGCCCAGGTCCGGCCGTCGTGCCGCTCGATGATCCGGCGCACGTTCGCAAGGCCAATGCCGGTGCCGTCGAATTCTTCCGCGCGATGCAGCCGCTGGAACACGCCGAACAATTTGTTCACGTACTTCATATTGAAACCAACGCCATTGTCCCGCACGCTGACGATATATTCGTCCGCCGTCGAATTCACCGACAACTCGATTTTCGCCGATTCTCGTGTCCGCGTATATTTCACCGCGTTCGAGAGCAGATTGCGCAGCGCGATCTGCAGGAACGCCGGATCGCCGGTCACTTCTGGCAGATCCGGGATGATCCATTCCACCTTTCGGTTCGCTGTCTCGGCCCCGAACTCCTGCGCGACCGATCTCACCAGCTGGTTCAGATCGACGGCCACCGGGCGCAACGCGGCACGGCCCATTTGAGAAAACGTAAGCAGATCGTCGACCAGCACGCCGGCGAAACGCGCCGAATCGAGCATATTGTTGAGAAAACGCTTGCTGCGCTCCGACAGCTTTTCCCCTTCGTTCTCCCGCAACAAATCGCCATACCCGGCGATATGCCGCAGCGGCGCGCGCAAGTCGTGCGAAACGGAATACGAAAACGCCTCGAGTTCCTTGTTCGCACGACGCAGTTCGTTCGCGAGTTCCGCCAGTTCTTCCGCGCGGCGCAGCACGATGTTGAGCAACCCCAAGCGAAATTCACCCGCGATTTCCAGTTCCACCGGACGCCAGTGGAGCGACCGGTTGCGCACGGTTTCAAGCCACGGCGCAAAGTCCCTGCGCGGCGCGACGCTGCCGTCCTGGCTCGACACGCGCTTGACCGGCTCGCCCGCCCACTTGATCGTGCGCATAGATTCGGGACGGAACCAGATCACGTAATTGCGGAAAATCTGCGAGATCGGTACGGCCAGGATGCCGCTTGCGGTGTCCGTGTGACGGGATGCACGCGGCCACGCTTCCGGCAGCGCATCGGTCGCGTAGACGCCCGTTGTGCTCGACGCAAGCCACTGCGCGAGCGCAAGCACGGTGTCCTGATCCGGCGTGGAACCGACCAGCGTGGCTTTCCCCTCGACCACGATCGCGGCACCGGTCGATCCGGCGAAACACAGCAAGTCGTCGGGCGCGGCTTCGAGACCGGCAAGATAGTCGTCGTGCTCGGCCAAGGTGCCGATCAGGCGCGACATCGTGCGCCGCAGGCCCAGCAGATACGCTGTCTCGGCGCGCTCCTCCTTCGCCTCGATCTGCAGCGACAGGATCTGCCCGAGATGCTCGATCGCCAGGCGCACTTCAAACGGCACGAGGCGCGCGTCGCGGTCATGGCACGAGATCAGGCCCCAGAGCCGCCCACGCACGACCAGTGACACCGACATCGACGCATACATGCCCATGTTGCGCATGTACTCGAGATGGATCGGCGAGAAGCTGCGCAGCGCGGCATAAGTCAGGTCCGTCGGCCGGCCGGTCGCGGGGCTCACAGGCGGCACGAGCCGCGCGGCTTTCGCGTCTACATTCGCGACGAGACGCACGCGCTGTTTCACGTATAACGCGCGGGCCTGGCGCGGGATGTCGGAGGCGGGGAACAACTGGTTCAGGAATGACGCGTAGCCATCCTCTATATGCTCCGACAGCACCTGGCTGCGGCCCTCGTCATCGAATTTGTAGAGCAGCACGCGGCCGAAACCCGTCATCGCGCGCACTTCGCGCACGGCGAGGTCCGCGAGTCCGGTTACGGTCTCGACGTCCTGCAGACTGCGCGTGAAGGTGCGCACGAGCGGGTACATCGATGCAAACACGTCCGCATTCGGATGCCACGTCACTTCAAGTTCGACGAGCAGGTTGCCGTCGTGCCGGTGCATCGTGATGTCGAGTTCAGGACCGTGCGTTGCCGTGGCTGGGCGGTCCTGCGGGGCTTCGCGCGGGCTGAAGAGCGGGTTCTCCACCGAGCCGATATAGAGCGGCGCTTCGTCAAGCGTGGCCGTGGCCGCGGCATGTGCGACCCGTGCTGCAGCCGCAGCACCGATCAGCATGTCCACGGGTTCGCCCAGCAATTGCTCCACTGGCCTGCCCGCGAGCGCCGCGACGTTTTCGCTGGCCTGAAGGATGGTGAGCGTGCCGGAGAGGCACAGCAGATAACCGTGCGGCTGGATGCCGCCGGGGATGTGAATCGGCTCGGCGTCGCATTGCGCGTTCGCCGCACCCGCCTCCGGCGGGAGATGGCGCGCCTCTGCGTCGGAAAGCGGAGACTTTACGCTCGAGCTTGAACTCAAGTCCGCGCCTGAACTCGCCGCGTCGTCGCGATCGACTCGCCCGTGCATGCCCGCCGCCGGTAACACCGGCTCTGACCCACTGCTCATGCCGTTGCCCCTGACCCTGTGCGGACCTTGCCGAGCCAGTCGTGCAAACCCTCGAACGTGGCGATCGCGGCATCGACTGCCACGTCGACCTGCTCAGGTGGCACGCTCGCGCGCGCGGTCTCGCGGAAGGCGTTCCACATGCTGCCTGTGCGCAGGCTGTAGCCCTCGAAATAAGCGTTGCCGCGGCCGCTCTGCAGACCGAACAATGTCGCGACGTGCGGCGCGATAAAGCGCCCTCCAAGCGTCGAGCCCTCCATCACGTACATGGAACCGAATACGCGGCCAATGCTGTCCATCGCTGGCAAGCGCTCAGCTTTTGTCACCGCGCTGGCGCGAGCGTTGTCCCCGGTCAGAAACGTCAGATCCGATGCAAGCAGCGACGCCTTGCGCCGTCCTTCGAAAAAGTCGCGCAGAGGCGCGGGCATGGCCGCCGCAGCAGAGTTCTCCCACGGTGCAACGTATCCGTAAAAGCTTTCGAGCAATGCAACGTAGTCCTCGCGCGGCCACTCAGGGCGCATGAGGTCCAGTGCGTTTTCCAGCCGGGCATGACACTCGGCTGTTTCGGTTTTCAGACGGGACAGAAGATCGTATTGCATGATCCGTTCGATAGGTTGCCGCGCGAGCGTGCCGCGATGTTGACCCGAATGCCAGGTGCTGAGTACCAGATGCCGGACCCGGCGGGCGGCGTTGCTTCAGTTCGTGGTGGCTGCGGCGTGGGCCGGCACATCAAGTGGACCGGGCGGGGCGTCGAGCGCGCCTGACTCGCCGTCGCGAACTCTGCGCCGAGTCGGCATCGATTACCGATGACTATCCGGCACGCACGCAAAAATGGTAGAAACAACTGCAGTGGATATCGAGTGAGCGCCTTTCTCAGCTTGCCTCACACGCGGCCCTGCAAGTTCTTCGCAAGTTCTCCTGCGAGTTCTCCTATATCGCGCGCCCATTCTACGCAAGAGGCGCTTTGTTGACCACGGGCAGCAACCGGCGCAGCCTCGTCACGGCTTGCGCATGCTGCTGGTGTTCACTCGCATGGACTTTCGTTCACGTGATACCGAGCCGCTTTTTCATCGAAGCGATGATGCGTTGCCGTGTCTTGGGGTACTCGCTCCATGGATCGGTTTTAAGTGTCTCCAGGCGTTCATGCAGATTACCGATATTCCATTGATCGCCGCTCGTGGTCGCGTCGAGCTCGTCCCAGCCGATAGGCACCGATGCCCCCATCCCCGGCCGCGCGCGCAGCGAGAACGCGGCGACCGTGCTCGACCCGCGGTTGTTGCGCAAATAATCGACGAAGATCTTGTCCCGGCGATTCTGCTTGCCCATCTTCGCGGAGAAATACTTGGGCAGCGTGCTCGCCATATGTTGCGCAACGGCTTGCGAAAAGCCCTTCACTTCGTCCCAGCCAGCTTGCGGCGTGAGCGGCACCACCACATGCAAGCCTTTCCCGCCGCTCGTCTTGCAAAACGATTCAAGCCCGAGTTCCGCCAGCAATTCACGCGTGAGGCGCGCGGCTGCCTGCATCCGGTCCCAGCCGAGCCCATCGCCGGGATCGAGGTCGAAGACCATCCGGTCGGGCTTTTCGATTTTGGCGGCGAGCGCGTTCCAGGTATGCATCTCGATCGTGCCCATTTGCGCGGCTCCCACCATCGCGCCGACGTTTTCTATCGTGATGAGCGCCGAATGACCGGGGTCAATGCCCGGATGCTGCGTGACGTTCGGGATGGTCAGCTTCTCGCTGTGTTTCTGGAAGAACAACTCGCCGCCGATATCCTCCGGCGCGCGCACCAGCGACACCGGCCGGTCCTTCAGATGCGGCAGCATCCACGGCGCGACGGCTTCGTAATACAGAGCGAGATCGAGCTTGCGCATACCGGTCGATGGGTCGATCACGCGATCGGGGTGACTGATCTTCACGCCCGCCACAAGTTCGGAACCGGCGGGACTACGCGTGGCTTTTTTAGCGGCCGTTTTCGCGGAAGCGGGTTGGGATTTCCCATCCGGTTTGACCGCGTCGGCGGCATTCGCCGACTTTTTTTTCGTCGCCGCTTTCACCGCGCGAGTCGCTTGCGCCACGCTTTTGGCCGTTGACTTCTCCGCGGGCTTTTCATCGTCGTCCAACGCAACCTCCTTCGTCGATTTCGGCACCTCCTTGACGATCTCCCGTGCCGGCTTGTCGTCCCTCAGGGCGACGAACGACGCTTGCCGCACGATCCGCTCCGACGTCCATTCGGCGAAATTGCATTCGGCGACAAGTTCCGGCTTGACCCAATGCACGGGTGTCCGGCTGCGCTCTTTCGGCGCGGCGGCGAACGGCATTTTCTGAACTTCGCGTACATCGAGTTGCTTTTTGATATCGCGCAGATTCGATGTGTCGAAGCCGCTGCCCACGCGCCCCGCGTACTGCAGCGTGCCGTGCGTGTCGTACACGCCGAGCAATAGCGCACCGAACTGCCCCCGGCTGCCCGTCGGTTCCGTATATCCGCCGATCACGAATTCCTGCCGGCGCCGGCACTTCAACTTGATCCACGCGCTGCTGCGTCCCGACGTATAGCCGCTGTCGCGCCGCTTGCCGATAATCCCTTCCAGCGCCATGTCGCAGGCGCTTTTCAGCAAGTCGTCGACTCTGAATTCGAAGTCCGCGGAGAAACGCAGCGCGTCGTCATCGAGCGGTTCCAGCAGCGCCTTCAGGATCGCTCGCCGCTGGACCAGCGGCACGCCGCGCAGGTCGTAACCGTTCAAGTAGGGGATATCGAAAAAATAGACGGCAATATCTTGCGGACGATTGGCGTCGAATGCGTTCTGCAGTTTCTGAAAGTTCGGCAGATCGTTGTCGTCCAGCACGACCGCCTCGCCGTCGAGCCACGTGCTCTCCACATCGAGCTTGGCTAACGCCTTGACCTGGCGGCTGAACTTGCCGGTCCAGTCGTGGCCGTTGCGCGTGAAGATCTGCGTCGACTTTGTTTTCGATGTTGCCTTTCGATCGATGCGCACAAGAATTCGATAACCGTCGAATTTTATTTCGTATGACCAATCATCGCTCGAAGGCGGAGTGTCCACGAGTGTCGCTAGTTGCGGCTTCATGATAGCCGGAAGCTTCGCACGCACGGCGTCCTGGATCGCGGGATTGTCGGCGAGCGTGCGCAGCGATTCCGCGCTCCGGTTCGCAACGATGTCCGGCCTCGGCCGCTCCGGACTTTTACCTTGATCTTTCACGACAGGCCGTTTCGGCGATGCCGCACCCTTCGTGGTCCTGCTTGTTTTCGCGGCGGTCTTGCGCTCCGCCCTGTCGCGCACTTCGCCGCTCTTCGTGCGCGCGCCAAGCGAATCGCTCATCACGCTGCCGGGTTCTTTCAGCAGCACGTCATAGTCGGCTTCGCTCCGAGCTTCGTCGTCGCGCTCCTTGATCAGCAGCCATTGCTCCTTGTCGCCGTTGCCACGCATGTTGCTGCGCACGAGTGTCCAGCCGCCGTGCAGCTTTTCGCCGTGCAGGACAAACTTGAGCTTGCCCTTTGCATAGCTTTCACGCGCTTCGTCGATGCTGCCGGACTGCGGCTCCCACGTCCCGCGATCCCACACGATCACGTTGCCCGCGCCGTAGTTGCCCTCGGGAATATTGCCTTCGAACGAGCCATAATCGATCGGATGATCTTCCACATGCACGGCCAGCCGTTTGACCGATGGATCGAGACTCGGCCCTTTCGGTATGGCCCACGATTTCAGCGTGCCATCGAGTTCGAGACGAAAGTCGTAATGAAGACGTCGTGCATCGTGTTCCTGGATGACAAATGAAAGCGCGCTCGCCTGAGCTTTCTTCGACGTGCGCCTGGCCTTCGCAGCCGCGTGGCCGGAGGGCTCGGGCGTCTGGTTGAAACGCCTCATGCGCTGATAGGTGTCGAGTTTATCGGCCATCGGCGGATCGCTTTCCTGGTGCGTGGTAACGCGTGACGACGAGGTCTTACGCGCGTTTGCGGCGCGTTGTGGTCTTGCGCGCCGGTTTGGCCGCCGGTTCCTCTTCAGCATCAGCTGTGTCGTCCTCGGCATTCTTGGCGCCTCGTCTCGCGGGCTTCCCCTTCTTCAAACTGCGCTTCAGCAGTTCGGACAAGTCGAGGATCTCAGCCGATGCCTTGCGCGGAGCACCTTCCTCCACCTCCGACACCTCCTCTGTCTTGCCCTCGTTCACCTTCTTGTTGACGAGCGCCATGATGTCTTCGCGGAACGTGTCGTGATAGTCGTGCGGGTTCCACGTATCGCTCATGTCGTCTATCAATCGCTGGGCCATCTCCAGTTCTTTCGGCGATACCCCCGCCTTCTTCGAGTTCTCATCGGGGAACTTGAACTCGTCGAAATCGCGCACTTCGTCAGCCCAGCGCAACGTGTTCAGCGCCAACGCGGGACCCACCGGTATCAGCGCGGCGAGATGCTGCTTGTTGTGCAGCACCACGTTCGCGATCCCCACTTTCCCCGACGCCTTCAACGCATCGCGCAGCAACGCATACACCTTCTCCCCCTTGCGGTCGGGCGCGAGGTAATACGGGGTATCGAGGGAAAGAAATGAGATTTCGGGTGCTTCGACGAACGCGAGAATATCCACGGTCTGCGTCGATTCGGGACTAGCCGAGCGAATTTCGGCGTCGCTCATCACGACGTATTTGCCCTTCTCATACTCGAAGCCTCGCACGATGTTCTCGCGCGTGACGTCCTTGCCCGTGTTCTTGTTGAATTGCTTATAGCCGATGGGGTCCATCGAGCGCTTATCGAGCAGATTGAAGCCGACTTTCTCCGACTGCGTTGCCGGATAAAGCTGCACGGGGACGTGGACCAGCCCGAAGCTGATCGCGCCTTTCCAGATCATGTGTGGCATCGCGCTTGACCTTTCCGAAAAGCCGCTCTGACGGCGTTGACGATATAAACGGTCTGCACGCGCCGACAGACGTGTGGCCGCGTGGTCGTTACATCGTTGCAGAAAACGTGCCAGATGGGACAGCTCGCGCCGGCTTGGCGGCAGCAGATTGACCGCAGGCAGCGCGCCCTCGAACGCCCCCTGCGATACGCAAAATTTGCCGGACTAGAAGGTTACTTGCGGCTGGCGCTGATCGTGAGTTTCGTGCCGTCGCTGAGCGTGACGGATTTTTCGGCGCCGCCGGTGGGCATCGTGAAATGGACTAGCTGGCTGAAGAAATTATCGGTGGGACATTGCAGTTTCTTGCCGCCCACGGTGACGGCCGTCGCGGCGCGCGGCGCGTGGCCCTGGAAACTCAACTGGACGTCGGCGTCCCCGCTGTTCACGACCACCGCCGCGAAACGGATCTTCACCTGACGTACTGTCGTCCCGCTTGCGTTGCGGATGGCGTCCACGCCCGGGCACGCGTCCGGGACATTCTGCGAACCGCCTGCGGGCTTGCTTTGCCACGTGAAGTCATCGGTCTGGCCCGAGCGGATCGTGCGGGTTTCCTGAGCACTGCCCCAGTTCTTCGACGCCATCTTCACCGTGTATTTGATCGGTCCGTCGTTGGCGACTTCCGACAGCACCTTGATGCTTGGCGTCGCGTTGGCTGCCGACACAGCCACGCAAGCCAAAAGCGCCATGACGGCGTTGGCGGAAATCACGCGACCTTGCTTCGACCGGCAATCCTGAATAAAACCTGAACGATCGATCATGCGAAAAGCCCCTCCGTGTGCAGCCATCACGCCGGACATACCGCAACGGCGCCGGGGTGGTCCGAGCCGCGCGTGAGGCGCGATCAGTCTAGCGCGACGCGCGCTGCGAGCTTCTCATGGGAAACCCGCGGCGCGCGGTTTGCAATGGATTGGCCGATCGATACGCTGGATGAATCAGAACCCGGTCAGCACGAGCTTACCGATCGCACGCCCTTCTTCCAGCAGCCGGTGCGCTTCGCGCAGGTTCGTCGCGTTGATCTTGCCGAGATCGCGGCCGAGCGTTGTCTTGATCGTGCCTGCGTCGATCAGTCGCGCCACTTCGGTCAGCAGCTTGTGTTGTTCGATCATGTCCGGCGTGCCGAACATCGAGCGTGTGAACATGAACTCCCAATGGAACGCAGCGCTTTTCGCCTTCAGCAATTCGACGGCAATCGGCTTGTCGTTTTCAACGATCGTGCAGATGGCGCCTTGCGGAGCGATGACAGCAGCAGCAGCCGGGAAATGTTTGTCCGTGTCGTTGAAGATCAGCACGTAGTCCACTTGCTCGAAACCGGCGTCCTTCAGTTGCTTCGGCATGTCGCCGAAATGATCGACGATATGATCCGCGCCCAGTTCGGTCGCCCATTTCGCCGATTCCGGCCGCGACGCCGTGGCGATCACCTTCAGCTTCGCCACTTTCTTGGCGAGCTGGATGCCGATCGAACCCACGCCGCCCGCGCCGCCCACGATCAGCACGGACTTGCCCGCGTCGTGTCCTTCCGCCGATATCCCGAGCCGGTCGAACAGCGCTTCCCATGCGGTGATCGTGGTGAGCGGCAGCGCCGCTGCGTGCGAGAAATCGAGCGACTTGGGTTTCGCGCCGGCAATGCGTTCATCGACGAGATGGAACTCGCTGTTCGAACCCGGGCGGGTGATGCTGCCGGCATAGAAGACAGGATCGCCCACTTTGAACAGCGTCACGTCCGGGCCGACTGCTTCGACCACGCCCGACGCGTCCCAGCCGAGCACCCGCGGCGTCTCTTCAACCTTGTCCTTCGGCGCACGGACTTTCGTATCGACGGGATTCACACCGATCGCTTCGATCTTCACTAGCAAATCGCGGCCGGCCGGCGCGGGTTTGTCGATCTCCACATCCATCAGCGATTCCGGGTTGGAGATCGGCAGGTAGCGAGTCAGGGCAATGGCTTTCATGGAATAGCTCCTTAAGGTGTTTCAAGCGTCAGATTTGCAATGCATGGACCCGATCTTAAGGATTTTCGGCTTCGTGCGAAACCGTCATAATCGCTAAAACATTTTATTGATAAACACGAAAATGACGAAAATGGACGTGCAGAGCGCATCACCCTACAAGGCGCAACTCGACTTGCTGGACGTCGCGCTGTTCGTGCGGGCGGCGGCTTTATCGAATCTGTCGGCGGCGGGACGGGAATTCGGGCTATCCGCCGCCGTAGCGAGCGCCCGCCTCGCCCAACTCGAACGGCAGCTTGGCGCGCGGCTTTTGCATCGCACGACCCGGCGGATCAGCGTCACGCAGGAAGGCGAGATTTTCGCCGAGCGCGCCCGCGCGTTGCTCGACGCCGCCGATGCCGCACGCGCATCGGTTGGACGCGCGTTCGAGCAACCGCAGGGACGTTTGCGCGTGACGATGCCTTCGTCGCTCGGGCGTCAGCATGTATCGCCAGTGATCCCCGAATTTTTGCGCCGCTATCCGGGCGTGACCCTCGACTTGCGGATGACCGACCAGGTAGTCGATCTCGTCGATAAAGGCATTGATCTGGCGGTGCGCATCGGCGCGCTGAAGGATTCGACGCTGGTCGCGAGAAAACTCGCCAGCAACCGGCGCGTGCTGTGCGCGTCGCCGGCGTATCTCGCTGAGCACGGCACGCCGCGCCATCCCGCCGATCTCCCGCAGCACGAATGCGCGATTCTCTCCGGTCAGCGCGACTGGGCGTTCGTCACGCCGGCCGGGACTATCGACGTGCGCGTGTCGGGCAGGCTCATGACGGATAACGGCGAAGTGGTTCGCGACGCGTTGCTCAGCGGGTTTGGTATCGGGTTGAAATCGACGTGGAGCGTGGCGCCGTTCCTGCATAGCGGCGAGCTGGTGACCGTGCTCGACAGCTATCCGCTCGCGGAAACGGTGGCGATCTGGGCTGTGTATCCGAGCCGCGCATTCGTGCCGCCGAAAACGACGGCGTTCATCGATTTCCTGACCGAGCATTTCGGCGATCCGCCTTATTGGGACGTGGATCCGCAACGGGTGATGCGGTAATCAGCAAACAACGCCTAAGAATTTTTTGGTGAAGGCTGGCAAACGCGGATGAATGCCGCGCTACGCGATTACGCGAAATCGCACGGGTTGATGCGCTGAAATTGCGTGCGTGGGTGAAGGGAGGCGTGTCCTTAAGAACGCCCTCATCCCACCACCACCGGCGCCTTCACAAACCCTCGAAACCGTGCCCGCGGCGCACGCAACGGCGCACCCACCAACCGGTAATCCGGGAACCGCGCAATAAACCGTCCGATCGCGATACGCGCCTCCAGTCGCGCCAGCGACAAGCCCGCGCACTGGTGAATCCCAAACCCAAACGCAAGATGCCTGTTCGGCTGACGAGCGATATCAAAACAATCTGCCGCCTCGAACTGCTCGGGATCGCGATTGGCCGCACCGATGCACAACGTCACTGGTGTCCCGCGCGTCACCGGCATCGCGTCGATATGCGTATCCGCCGTCGCGATCCGGTTGCCAAGCTGATTCGAACTTTCGTAGCGCAAACACTCCTCGACCGCGCTCTCGATCAGCGCCGGTCCGGCCAGTAACCGCGCCCGCTGCTCCGGCCATTGCGCCAGCAAGACGATCCCGTTGCCGATCAGATTGGTGGTCGTCTCGTGACCCGCGTTTAGGATAAAAATGCAGTTATGCAGCAGTTCGGCTTCGTCCAGACGCTCTCCGTCGGCCTCGCTTTGAATCAGCCGCGTCAGCACGTCATGCTGTGGATCGCCGGGATGCGCGCGGCGGCGTGCCACCAGCGTCACCAGATAATCGATGAAATCTGTCACCGCGCGGTTGCCTCGCGCTTCCTGGTCCGCGTTGAGCGCGGGTTCAAGCGCGCCGAGAATTGCGAGTGACCAGTCACGCAACGGCGCACGTTCATCGTGCGGCACGTCGAGCAAATTGCCGATCACTTCAACTGGAATCGCCGAGGCGAAATCGTCGATTAAATCAATCTCGCCGCGTGTAGCGGCCTGATCGAGGAGACCGTCGATCAGTTGCACGAGACCCGGTTCCATCGCCGCAATCGCACGCGCGGTCAGCGCCCCCGCGATCAGTTTGCGCACGCGCGTGTGCCGCGGCGGATCGTTGAATACGAGGCTGGTCGTGTGATGCGCGAAAAGCGCGGTATGGGCGCCGTACTTCGGGCCGAATTCCACGGTCTTGTCCGAGCTGAAGGTTTTCGGATCGCGGTACACCGCCTGCACATCCCGGTAACGCGTGAGAAACAGCGAACCGTCGGGCATTCTTTTGACCGGCTCCGTGGCGCGCAACGCGCCGTAGAGCGGATACGGATCGGCGTAAAACGCTGCGTCGAGCTTGCGCAGGTCGAAGGTACGCGCGCGTTCGGTCGGGGTCATGCGGCTCTCCGTCGTTTTATCGCCAGCCATCATAGCGGCGCGGCGCATGCATCCGCCATCGGTCGGGACCATTACAATGGCGGGTCTTGCGCTGCTTTCTTCCGCTCATTTTTCTCGCTCGCCGCCTGTCATGAACCTCGTCATCCAAAGCCTCGAACCGATCGCCGATTCGCATCTGAAACCGCTCGCCGCCCTCGCCCGCTCGCAGCAGACCGAACGCGCCGACGCCGAAGGCCGGGTGGTGCGCCTGCTTGGTGCCGATCCTCAGCAGCGTCCCGATATCGATGCGTATTGCAACGCGCATCGGCTGGATTACGCGTTTATCGACCCCGCGCTGCGCCTGAGTGACTTCGGCCTCGTCGCGATGGACATGGATTCGACGCTGATCACGATCGAGTGTATCGACGAGATCGCCGATTTCTGCGGATTGAAGGCGGAGGTCGCGGCTATCACCGAAGCGTCGATGCGCGGCGAGATCAAGGACTTCAACGAAAGCCTCACGCGGCGTGTCGCGCTGTTGAAGGGGCTCGACGCAAGCGCGCTGGAACGGGTTTATGAGGAACGGCTGCGGTTGTCGCCGGGTGCGGAAACAATGCTCGAAGGGGTGAAAGCAGCAGGTTTGAAAACCTTGCTGGTATCAGGCGGTTTCACGTTCTTCACGGAGAACTTGAAGGCGCGGCTCGGCCTCGATTTCACGCGGGCGAACACGCTCGAAATCGTCGATGGCAAGCTGACCGGGAAAGTAACCGGCGAGATCGTCAACGCCGATGTCAAAGCGCGCACGCTGCGCGAGACCTGCGCGCAACTTGGCATCGATCCGCGCCGCTCGATCGCCATGGGCGATGGTTCGAACGACCTGAAGATGATGGCGGAAGCGGGGTTATCGGTGGCATTCCGGGCGAAGCCGGTAGTGCGTGAAGCGGCCGGGCTGGCGTTGAACTTCGTGGGACTGGATGGCGTGCTGCGGCTGTTTTGAGTCAGTCGGCGAGATCGGGCTTGACTCGAGGCTGAGGCGAGGCTCGAGCCCGATCAACGCCCTTACCCGCCCAACCCCGACAACGCCCGCTCCAGATCAACCCGCAGATCTGCCTCATCTTCCAGCCCGATATAAAACCGCACCAGCACGCCTTCATGTGGCCAGACACCGGCGGTGCGCATCGACTTGATGTGGTACGGCATGGCCAGGCTATTCGCACCGCCCCAGCTCCAGCCGATTGCGAAGTTCTCCAGCGCCTCGACGAAGGTATCGATTTGCGCCGGGCTGTAGCGTTTATCGAAGACGACTGAAAACAATCCACCCGCACCCGTGAAGTCGCGTTCGAAGAATTCGTGGCCCGGACAATCGGACAACGCCGGATGCAGCACTGCCGCGATCTCCTGCCGCGTCTTGAGCCAGCGAGCCAGCGAAAATGCCGTCCGGTCGTGAGCCTCGAAGCGGATCTTCATGCTCGGCAAACTGCGCAACACGAGCGAGCAGTCGTCGGAAGACACGCCGATCCCCATCCGCATCCGAGCGCGTTTCAGTTGCATATGAACGGCTTTGTCGGCGGTAATCGTTGCACCCATCAGGATGTCGCTGCCACCGGACTGGTACTTCGTCAGCGCCTGGACGGAGATGTCGACGCCATGGTCGAACGGCTTGAACGCGAGCCCCGCCGAATACGTGTTGTCGATAGCCGTCAGGATCTTGCGCGCCCGCGCGACCTTCGCGATGGCCGGCACGTCCTGCACTTCCATCGTCACCGAACCCGGCGCTTCGAGCCAGATCAGCTTCGTGTTCGGCTTGATCAATGCGTCGATGCCCGCACCGATCATCGGATCGTAATATGTCACCTCCAAGCCGAAATCCGCGGCCAGCCAGTCGGCGTGTTCCCGGTTCGGCGAATAAGCATTGTCGGGAATCAGCACGTGATCGCCGGCCTTTACCAACGCGAAGTACACGTTCGATATGGCCGATAACCCCGAAGGCTGCAGCAACGCATGTTTGCCACCTTCGATTACTGAAAGCCGCTGCGCCAGCGCGAGCGACGTGGGCGTGGCGTGCAGGCCGTAGCGCCACTGGCTGTCGTCGCTCCAGACGAGCGCGCGCATGGCAGCGAGGTTCGGGAATACCACCGTCGACGCCCGTGCGACCGGCACCGAAAACGAGTCGAAACCGGGGCTTAGCTGGTCATCCGGATGGACGATGCGGGTTTGCAAGCTGCGCGCGCTGGACGGGTTGCTGGAATCGGTCATGAGTGTTTTGCTTGTTCGAGGCTATAAGAAAAAAGCGCCATCGAACGAAGCCGATGACGCCGTATTACATCGAACGGCGAGTTCGCGTTTCACTCGCCGATGATCACATTACTGGTCCCGCCCAGCGCGTTGCCGGGGACAGGGGGAGGCGCGGGTTCCAGCGAAGGCGCGGCCGGTTGCGGCGCTTTCGGCGCAACCGCACCGGCGGCAGGAGCGGCACCCGATCCGGACCCGACCGGTTTAAGGTCGAACGGCACCGGATTGGAATCGTCGGCATTCATGCGTTCGCCCGACACGCTGCCATCGGCTGCAAACTTGCCGACCCAGTTCCCGGTGATATGCGTGCCGTCGTTCGACTCTTCGATCTCGAGCGTATCGCCGTCACGGTCGCCTGCGACCAGGATCACCGTCGATGCTCCGGCGAACCGGTATTCGCCGTGCACACCCGTACGCTCATCCGTTTTTGCGCCGAGCTTCATTTCGATCTGCTTGTCGCCGAGCGTGCCGACATAGCGCGGAAAACGCGCGTACGCCGGATTGGGCGTCAGCGGTTTGGCGGGCGGGAGCGCGAGCGTTTCGATGGCTTCCGCCGTACCGGGCGACTGCAAGCCCAGATCGCCGGGCGTGGCCGCTGCGCGTGCCGCCGAGACAGCTCGCGAGCCGTCGGGCGGCATCGCCGAATTACAGCCGGCGAGCAACAGCGCTCCCGCTATCGCCGCCACTTTCATTTGCGTCATCGAATAGTTTCCTGTCCTTACCCTGCTCACACGCGTTCGAAAATTGCCGCGATGCCCTGCCCGCCGCCGATGCACATCGTCACCAGCGCGTAGCGCCCACCCACGCGTTGCAACTCGTACAGCGCCTTGACGGTGATCAGCGCGCCTGTTGCGCCGATCGGATGGCCGAGCGAGATACCCGAACCGTTCGGATTGACCTTCGCAGGATCCAATTCGAGCTCCTTCGATACCGCGCAAGCCTGCGCCGCAAACGCTTCATTGGCTTCGATCACGTCAAGGTCGCCAACGGTCAGTCCCGCGCGCTCCAACGCCTTGCGTGTAGCTGGAATCGGGCCAATGCCCATGTATTTCGGATCGACGCCCGCATGCGCATACGAGACGAGCCGCGCGAGCGGCTTCAGGCCACGCTTGTCGGCTACGCTGCGTTCCATCAGCACCACAGCGGCGGCCGCATCGTTGATACCCGACGCATTGCCCGCGGTCACCGTGCCGTTTTCCTTGGCAAACACGGGCTTGAGTTTCGCGAAATCCTGGAGCGTCGGGTTCAGACGGACGTGCTCGTCGGTATCGAAGACAATGTCGCCCTTCTTCGATGCCTGCGTGACGGCAAGAATCTGTTCCTTGAAATAACCCGCTTCAATCGCCCGCGCCGCACGCCGATGCGATTCCAGCGCAAGTTCGTCCTGCATCTCACGCGAAATGCCGTACTTTGCCGCGACGTTTTCCGCCGTGACGCCCATGTGGATCGTATCGAAGGGATCGTGCAGCGCGCCGAGCATCATGTCGATGAGACGCGCATCGCCCATGCGCTGACCGAAGCGTGCCGACTGGGCTAGATACGGTGCACGGCTCATGCTTTCGGCGCCGCCACCGATGGCGATATCGGTGTCACCGAGCAATATGGACTGAGCCGCTGAAACGATTGCCTGCAGGCCTGAACCGCACAACCGGTTAACCGTCAGCGCGGGCGCGTGCTGCGCGACACCTCCGTTCAACGCCGCGACTCGCGCGAGATACATGTCCTTGGGCTCGGTCTGGATCACGTTGCCAAACACCACATGACCGACGTCCTCGCCCGGCACCTTCGCCCGCGACAAGACCTCGCGCACCACGCGTGCGCCGAGATCGGTCGGGCTGAAGTCCTTCAGCGCGCCGCCGAAATCGCCGATTGCGGTCCGCACGCCGCTGACTACCACCACTTCACGTTGCGTCATGAAAGCTCCTTCGTCTCTAGTTGTTTTCGTATGCCGAGCCTGGCGTGAAATCAAGACCAGAAGCTCAGACTTCGCCCCACAGGTCGTGACCATCGGCGCCGGTGATTTTCACCGACACGAAATCGCCGGCCTTATAGCGCTTCGATGCCTTCTTCGCCGGTTCGATATACACCACGCCATCGATTTCCGGCGCATCCGCCGCCGTGCGCCCCACGCCGCCTTCGTTGCTCAGTTCATCGACGAGTACTTTCAGCGTCTTGCCGATCTTGCGTTTCATGCGTTCCGCCGACAATTCCTCGGCCAGTTCCATGAAACGCGCGCGACGGTCTTCGCGCACTTCGTCGGGCAGCGCGCCGTCGAGTTCGTTCGCAGTCGCCCCTTCGACCGGCGAATAAGCGAAACAGCCGACTCGGTCCAGATCGGCGATGCGAATAAAGTCGAGCAGTGTCTGGAATTGCTCTTCCGTTTCACCCGGAAATCCGGCGATAAACGTGCTGCGGATAGTCAAGTCCGGACACATTGCGCGCCACTTCTGCACGCGTTCCAGCACCTTCTCGGCGTTCGCCGGGCGCTTCATGCGCTTGAGCACTTCGGGATGTGCGTGCTGGAACGGCACGTCCAGATACGGCAGCACGTGGCCCTTCAACGGACCTTCGGCCATCATCGGAATGACTTCGTCAACGCTCGGGTACGGATACACGTAATGCAGGCGGACCCAGGCACCGTATTGCGCCGCGAGTTCGCCCAGCGCACCGACGAGATCCGTCATGCGCGTCTTCACCGGCTTACCGTTCCAGAAGCCGGTGCGGTATTTGACATCAACGCCATACGCGCTCGTATCCTGCGAAATCACGAGCAATTCCTTGACGCCGGATTTGAAGAGGTTTTCGGCTTCGAGCATCACGTCGGCAACCGGGCGCGACACCAGATCGCCGCGCATGGACGGGATGATGCAGAACGTGCACCGGTGATTACACCCTTCCGATATCTTCAAATACGCATAATGCCGCGGCGTCAGCTTGATACCAGCGGGCGGCACGAGGTCGATGAACGGATCGTGCGGCTTGGGCAAATGCAGGTGAACATGGCTCATGACTTCGGCGGTCGCGTGCGGCCCGGTCACCGCCAGCACCTTCGGATGCACTTCCTCGATCAAACCCGTCCCGCTCGCGCTTTTTTTCGCACCGAGACAGCCGGTCACGATCACCTTGCCGTTCTCGTGCAGCGCCTCACCGATGGCGTCGAGGCTTTCCTGCACGGCTTCATCGATGAAACCGCAGGTGTTGACCACGACGAGATCGGCGCCGTCGTAGGAGCCGGAAATCTCGTAACCCTCCGCGCGCAGTTGCGTGATGATCTGCTCGGAGTCGACTAATGCTTTCGGACATCCGAGCGAAACGAACCCGACTTTGGGAGCGGCGGGAGTGGTGATCTGGGACATAGTTTGTTCTGGCGATGTGAGTGCCGGGCGGCGTTTGAGCACCGGACAGGCACGAAGCTAACGAGCGCAGCGGCGCGCGTGCTGCCGTTAGCGTCGCCGCTGGAAAGCAGGACAAAAGACGCTTAAAAAGGCGAGAACCGGCGCGGCATCCGCCGCAGGGCGACGTATTCGCCTTGGGCGCTGCGCTGCAAACCGATATTGTACCGTGAGCCAAGCGCGGTCGAATGCCGCGCGCCCAACCTTAACCCGCGCGGCTTCCAAAGCCGTCGCAAGTTTCCTGCAAACCGCCCGCCGCAGCGCCCCGCTTACTTCTTCTCGGGCGTAGGCACACTTTCCGGAGGAGTCGGAAACGGGAACGTGTTGAACATCGACTTCGCCTGGGTCTGCATCTGCTCCTGCATCTGCACGAACATGTTCTTCGATTGCTCGATATAGCTCGTCATCATCCCCTGCATCATGGGCGCCTGCATGTTCATGAATTGCGACCAGACTTCAGGATTCAGCGGCACAGCATTACCGTCGATCAGCCCTTTCGACTGATCGGTAAGCTTGTGCTGGATGTCGATGAACGCCTGGATATTCTTCTCCAGGTACGTGCCCATCATGCCCTGCATCGCGTTGCCGTAGAAGCGGATGATCTGCGACAGCATCGTCGATGAAAACATCGGCAGGCCGCCACTTTCTTCTTCCAGGATGATCTGCAGCAGGATGCTGCGCGTCAGGTCCTCGGCGGACTTGGCGTCCATCACCTTGAACTCTTCCTGGTCGAGCACAAGCTGTTTGACGTCGGAAAGCGTGATGTAGGTGCTGGTTTCGGTATCGTAGAGCCGGCGATTCGGATATTTTTTTATGAGTCGTTCGGCGGATTTCTTTGTAGTGGTCATGTAACGCCTTTAAACGCAAAACTCAAACTGTGCCGACGGACTCCGCGTGATTGAAAGCGACGCAAGCCGCCGGTTCGTAGTTGGTGCCGGCGGACCGGCATCCAGCTGTAACGCCCCGCCCCGACGCGGGACGCGCGGCGCGCACAGCTTTATGGCGCGCCGCTTGAAGCCCCTTCACCCCATGTGCAAGCCACCATTCAGCGAGAAGTCGGCGCCAGTCGAAAAGCCCGATTCCTCCGATGCCAGCCACGCCACGATCGAGCCAATTTCCTCCGGCCGCCCGAGCCTGCGAACCGGAATGGTCGCGACGATCTTCTCCAGCACGTCCGGACGGATCGACTTCACCATATCCGTCCCGATGTAACCCGGCGAAATGGTATTGACCGTCACGCCCTTGGTCGCCACTTCCTGCGCCAGCGCCATCGTGAAGCCGTGAATGCCGGCCTTGGCCGTGGAGTAGTTGGTCTGGCCGAACTGCCCTTTCTGCCCGTTCACCGACGAAATATTGATCACGCGTCCGAAACCGCGCTCGACCATGCCGTCGATCACCTGTTTCGTCACGTTGAAAAGACTCGTCAGATTGGTGTCGATAACGGCGGTCCAGTCTTCGTGCGTCATCTTGCGGAACACAACGTCGCGCGTGATGCCCGCGTTGTTCACCAGGATGTCGACTTCGCCGACTTCAGCCTTGACCTTGTCGAACGCGTTCTTGGTCGACTCCCAGTCGCCCACGTTGCCTTCGGAGGCGATGAAGTCGTAACCCAGCGCCTTTTGCTCTTCGAGCCATTTGACCCGGCGCGGCGAATTCGGCCCGCAACCCGCGACGACCGTGTAGCCGTCCTTATGCAGCCGCTGGCAGATACTCGTACCAATGCCGCCCATGCCGCCCGTCACATACGCTACTCGTTTCGTCATTGCTCGCTCCGTTTATCGTTATGCGCGCCGCCGTCCGGGCTTCTCAACACCCGGGCCGTGACGCGCGCGGTGCTCTCGCACGCTGTCTCCCTACGGCCGCTCTACCGCGAGCGCCACACCCATACCGCCGCCGATACACAACGACGCCAGCCCTTTCTTCGCATCGCGTTTCTGCATTTCATGCAGCAGCGTGACGAGAATCCGGCAGCCGGACGCACCGATCGGATGACCGATCGCGATCGCCCCGCCGTTCACGTTGACCTTCGACGTGTCCCAACCCATCTGCTGATGCACCGCGAGCGCCTGGGCCGCGAATGCTTCG